>Ga0160423_10003485_pt1 | contig 13061 bp, 12 predicted proteins | sample CRUFie14St8metaG_FD_108191 | JGI IMG/M metagenome (GOLD analysis project Ga0160423, IMG submission 108191) | Marine microbial communities from the Costa Rica Dome - CRUD Field 142mm St8 metaG | ecosystem: Environmental > Aquatic > Marine > Oceanic > Photic zone | place: Costa Rica: the Eastern...
CCCAGCCGATCAGGGATGGCTGGGCTTTCCTTGACCAGCTCACTCAGCTCTCGCCGCCGGTATCCATAAATTCGACATGCACCTCGAGCTCGATTTCGTCGCCAACACCAAAAGAAGTAAAGCGATCGACACCGAAATCGGAGCGGTTAAATCGCGCGCTGCCGGAAAAGCCCACGGTGTAGCTCCGAGTTAGGAAGTTTCTTCCGCCGCCGTTGAAATTTACCGTAATGTCGACAGGCGCGGTGACACCATGAAAACTGAGGTCTCCAGCAAAAACGAAAGTGTCGTCATCTATGGCCTCGACAAACGAAGTGGTTCGATAAATGGCCTGTGGGTATTGCGCTACATCGAGAAAATTATCACTTCGCAGTTCTTCCTCGAATTCATCGAGATTGACATTAATTGATGACATCTCGATGACCATCTCAAGATTGGCGTTTTCAATGTTTTCGGGGTCAAAATCCAACGAAGCGTCGAATTCTGTGAACCGACCCAGGAAAGTAGAAAACCCAAGATGATTCAGCTTAAACATCAATGCTGCGTGATTAGGATCAAGTGCGTACTGACCAGCTCGAACTTCAGTAATTTCGGTCGTCTGATCAGGTGTGACGAGACGACTGCAAGCGCCGAGGGAAAACACACTGACAAGCAGCAAAGTGAGCTTGCCAGATTTGGGTTTTAAAAAATTTAGCATCAGAATTCCTTATTGCTTGTCGGATAACGCTTATTGCATTAGAGCATAGACGTCGACTTTTATTTTGACCTCGTTCGGCACTTCTGCGGTGTTAGCCCAGTAGCCCTGACCAACACCGTACTCCAAACGCAGAATTTCGACTTCACTGGTCATATGAAAGCAAACCTGTCCGTCACAAGTCTCAATGTTCAGCTCAAAAGGAAAAGTCATTGGATTGGTCTGGTCACGGATAGTCAGAGTGCCGTCGGATTCGAAAGTATTCACGCCGGTCAGGCGGCAGCTTTTAGCGGAAAAAGTCGCAGAAGGCCAGGTGTCTACATCAAAAAGTTCATAGTCGAGCAGGTAGTCAAGCACCTCCGGAGAGTCCACATCGATGTCTTCGATGTTGATAGTGACATCAAACTTGCAGCTGGTGGGCCGCATGGGATCGATGTCAAAGTTCGCCTGCACGTTGGTGAAGCGACCTTCGTAGGGGTCTGTCCCGTAGGAATATTCGAAAGTGACCTGAGAGCCCGGCTCCAGAATCCACTCTGCCGCTTGTGACGCAGCACTGAGGCCAAGCAGTGCAACAACAAAAGAAACTCTATGCATGAAAGTTCGCATGATTAGTAGTGCTCCTTATTAAAAATTAGGGCAAGGCGTAGGCCACAAGCTGCGCTGCCTGACCGCCGCCACTGACAAACATCGCCAAGTACTGCTTGCCATCGTGTTCGTAAGTGAATGGAAGGCCAGACTGATTGTTCGGTAAATCAATCTCGGCGAGTATCTCTCCGGTCGCTTTATCGACTGCGCGAAAAATCGGACTCGCGCCGGGACCACCGGTACCTTCACCGACAAAAAGCAGCGACTTGGTGACCAGCACGCCGGAGCGCGTTGGGATGCCGGTGCGCTCAATCTCTACGCCTTCTAGCAACCGATGGTTCTTAATTCGATCAGGCGTATCGGCGTTGGCAATCATCCACTGATGTTCGCCGGTATTCATATCAATCGCCGTGATGCGGCCATAGGGAGGTTTTACAATCTCCAGACCTTGCACGCGCGGAACTCGAACGCCAAATGCGGCGCTGAGATCGAGATCGGAATCATCATCTTTACCCAGAGACATGACCGCTAGCGCAGTGCGCGAAGGCACAAAAATCATGCCGGTTTCGGGGTCAATCGCGGCGCCTTCCCAGTTAGCTCCTCCAGTGGCTGAAGGCAGGCTCAAAGTCCCTCGAGTTCCATCTTCTGCGTCGGCCAGCGAGGGAGGCGAGTAAACGCTCGGCGCCAGCCGGAACCCTTCTGTGGCCTCCAACGCCAGCGCGCGGATTTCAGGTGTCCAGTCAATCAGATCTTCTTCAATGAAGCCCTGACGGTCGAAAGGAGGCGGATTGGTCGGAAATGGCTGAGTTGGAGAGTACCATTCTCCCGGCACATCTCCGGCGGGAACCGGCCGCTCTTCAATGGGCCAGATCGGCTCGCCCGTCGCCCGGTCAAAGGTGTAAATCCAGGACTGCTTAGTCACGGACATCAACACTTTCTCGCCGTTGGGCAAATCTGAGATCACCGGTGCAGACGGAATGTCCCAATCCCAGATATCGTGATGAGTCAGCTGATAGTGCCATTGTCTCTCGCCGGTCTTGATATCCAGCGCCACAATGGAGTCGGAGAACAGGTTATCTCCGGGACGATCTCCTCCATAGCGGTCTCCAGTCGCAGATTCAATCGGCAGATAGACATGTCCCAGGTCAGGGTCACCTGAAATCGGTGCCCAGACACCGGTGTTTCCAGTAAATTCGATCCCACCGTCAAGCCAGGATTCATACCCGTAGTCCCCTCGCTCGGGAATGGTGCGGAATGTCCAGAGCAGTTCACCAGTGCGCGCATCAAAGCCTCGGATGTCTCCTTTCACATTCGCCTTTGACCGCGGGCGCATCCCCACTCGATGCGCGGCACCGACGACGATGACATCATTCATGACAAAAGGAGCAGCAGACAGTCCGATGTCCGGGAAAGGAAACCTCGGATCATCGGCATTGCGCAGCCCGACGAACAGATCAACAATACCGCTCTGACCAAAGTCAGGATCCGGCACACCTGTCTCCGCGTCAAGCGATACTAGGTGATAGCCCGGAGTCACATCGATGACTCGTTTTTTTTCGCCGTCAGTCCAGTAAGCGACGCCGCGACCAGCACCCTTGCGTGGCGCTTCGTCAAAGCGTTCTCCCTCTTGCGGGCGCCAAAGCCATAGAACCTGACCGGTTGTTGCGTCAAGCGCGACAACATTTCGGGTACTGCCGATGTTCGCGTAAAGCACGCCATTGATTTCGATCGGGGTAGAGGGATTGTTGAAATCCGTCGAAGGCCCAAAATTCTGGGTCGAAAACTGCCAGGCAATCTCAAGGTCACCGACGTTTGCTGCGTTGATCTGGTCCAGCGGAGAATAACGCTGGGCGAAATGATCACCGTGATATTCTGGCCAGTCACCCTCATATACCGACGTGCCTGACTGACCTGATGCTGCTGTCGCCAGGGCCAGTGAACCAGCGCCGACGAGAAATGAAGAAATCAATCTTCTGGGTGTGCTCATTTTGGGTTCTCTCGTAGTAAGTCTTTGTATTGTGTCAACGCGCCGGCTGAACAGTGGCTTAATGCTCAGTACAGTAAGGTCCGTAGCCGGTTTGGCGATCTTAATTTGATTCCCTCTGACGCACTTTCCATCCCACGTTCTCCGTGGGGTCTGATCTGAGTGGCATGCAGACTGAAGCCGAGTGAGGATAAGCAATCTACTGACGACAAGCAAGTCCAAACCCCCGCAGATTTAGCAAAACTCACTTACATATCAATCGCTTGCAGTCAACAGATTCTGCGATATTTGTAATTGTTTGTAACGACCCGAAGCCAATGCTTTTTACACCGTCGGGCAAGGAGGCAAGAAGGCTTCGCCGCAGACATTTCACAGCGGGTTATGGATCCGGCACCCCATCCTCTACCGTCAATGGGTTCAGGTAAGCACCATCGGTGATACCGCTTCTCCGCATCGCGATCCCAGTTAGGCATTCCTGAACCACGCGGTTGGCGTTGATGACTGTGTTGTAGCCCGGATCCACCAGGGGATTGAATTCAACTAATTCGAAGCCTACCAGATTATTCTCGGTGCACAGCGCCCGTATCAGAGGAAATACCTCTCTCGGCATCAGTCCTCCCGGCTCAGGTGTTCCCGTGCCCGGCGTGAAGACAGGATCCAGCACATCGATATCAAAGGACACATAGAGATATTCCGGCCCATCATTTGCTTCCGCGAGGATTCGCTCCATGACAGCGTCCCAGCCATCACGCTCGATTTCAACCATCGTGTGGTAGCGGAAATTGTTCTCCCGCATCCACTCAAACCCTTCCTCACCCGGCCAGAAGCCCCTAAGGCCTACCTGAATATAATTCTCTCCGAGCACGTGCCCTTCCTCAATGAGCCGATAAATCGGTTGCGCATGGGAAATTAAATGCCCGGCGTATCCACTTCCACCGGCATCGTAGTGTGCATCAAAGTGGATCACCCCGACATTCTCTTTACCGTACACATCTGCTACACCCGCAACGTCAGGATATTCCAGTGAATGGTCTCCCCCTATCACAATGGGAATGGCGCCGGTTGAGGCGATCTCCCGCACCAACTCCCGCACGGGCGCCATACTGCGCTCAACGCTGAGGTGATCAATTGGCGCGTTGCCATAATCCACCGCGCGAAGCACCCTTTGCCAGGCGACCCCGACATGCATGTGAGGCAGTTTTCCGACCCCCAAAACTGGCAAGCTCTCACGAAGCGAATCCGGGCCATACTTAGCACCGCGCATACCGACGCCCATGTCAATCTGAGCGCCCATAATTGCGACGTCCACTTCACCGGCAATCAGATCTGCCTGATTCACTGCGACCGGAAGATCGAAAAAGGTCAGGACCCCTGCGTTCGACAAGCGGCCGGGGAAAAACGGGCCGGGTTCACGATTCGGATCAGCCGAAGTATCTCTGAGCTGGCTCCACGGATCGTAGCTGGGGTCACGGGGGTTCAATGGAATCTGACCGTCTTCCCGATCAAAGATACTGGGCGTAAAATCCTGACCAACAACGATCCAGATCGGGATCAATGCGCAGAAGAAAATAAGAACATTCCGAGTGTGGTGCATCTATCCAGCCCCTTTCATCATTGTTTTCGCCAGCTGTGGCTCTGCTGCTGCATTACTGTACAGATCAACATATGCTCTGCACAGCGTTACTCTGCCCGGCCCACGCATCCGAGTATAGTGCTCTCGCCGATGACATGCGATAGGCTGTAGAGCCTAGCGTAGCGTAACTGGAGGGAAGCCACTGGTGATCCCCGTCATTTTTGACAACGACATTGGCATAGACGACGCCATGGCCTTGCTGCTGCTGGACGCGTCTATCGCAGTGAACCTGTTGGGCATCACCACTCGTTTCGGCAATGCCAACATTGAGATCACAACACGAAACGCTCTGATCGTCCGCGATCTGTTCAATATTCAGACGCCGGTTTTTAAAGGAGCAGGAGAGCCAATCGGATTACGTCTGGGTGAGGGCCATCCTGTTCATGTGCACGGGAAAAACGGGCTTGGGGACATTCCCTTACCGACGCCCCACTCACAGCCTGAGGCCTTACCGGCAGCGCAGGCGTTGGTGCAGCTCACACGGTTTGCCGGGCGAAGGGTTACTGTCATTGCCGTCGGCGGCCTAACCAATATCGCCGATGCACAACGGCTGGATCCTGACTTCCCTGAGCGGGTCGACCAAGTTATTGTGATGGGAGGCGTCTTCGGGTACCACCAACATCGCGGCAACGTCTCCCCGGTTGCGGAAGCCAACATCGCCAGCGATCCGCTTGCTGCCGATCGCGTCTTCAGCAGCAAGCTGAAGTCCGTCATCGTCGGACTGGATGTAACGCACGAAATTCGCATGGATGAAGCTTGCTTCGCCGCTCTGCGTGAACACTGCGGCAGCAGAGGTATTTTTATAGCAGACAGTCATCGCTATTATGTGGACTTTCACCGCAGCTTCTCCGGTGAAACTGTTTGCCCGCTGCATGATTCTGCCGCAGTTGCCTTTTTACTGGCACCGGAGCTATTCACCACCATTGATCAGCCGGTCCGTGTCGTTACCGAAGGAATTGCTATCGGCCAAACGATTCACGGTGATGACACGAGAGAATATGTCTCGTCAGCTTGGGACGACGTGCGCCACAGCACCATCTGTATCGACGTAGACGGACAGGGCGTTCTTGACCCTTGTCTCAAGATTCTCGGGCAGCGAAGCTAAAACCTATTTAGGCAGGCATTTTACATGGCAAACCCTTCACAGATCTGGGTTATCGGAAGTATTAATACAGACTTGGTCGTCAGCGCCGAAAAGCTGCCGGCCCCCGGCGAGACCGTGATGGGCAAGTCATTTTTCATTAATCCGGGTGGAAAAGGCGCGAATCAGGCAGTGGCAGCTGCCCGACTTGGGGCGACCGTGTCAATGGTAGGCTGTGTGGGCGCCGATGATTTCGGCACGCAGGCCTTGGCCGGGCTTGCGGCTGAGAATATAGATTGCGCGCATGCAGCGCGTATCGATTCAGAGCCCACTGGCGTCGCATTAATTAACGTAGACCAGTCCGGGCTAAATCAGATTACCGTGGCACCTGGCGCTAATAATTGTGTCGACACGATAATCATCGATCAGGCTTTTCAGACCATCCCGCAACAGGCGACCATACTTCTGCAGCTCGAAATTCCGATTGACTCGGTGCTGCACGCGGTTCAGCTTGGCCGCGCGAAAAATTGCAGACTTATTCTGGATCCCGCGCCAGCGCAGCAGCTCCCCAGCACTCTCTGTGAAAATATCTCACTCATCACGCCAAATGCCTCTGAAGCAACAGCGCTGACGGGCTTTTCGGTCACCGATTTTGGCCGGGCACGGAAAGCGGCTGACAAACTTCAAGAGCTGGGCTGCGAGCACGTAATATTGACGCTAGGAGAGGCAGGCGCTTTGGTGAAATCCAATGGCGCCTGCACACAGATCGAAGCCCCAAGAGTCGCGACCCGCGACACGACTGCTGCCGGGGATTGCTTCAATGGCGCACTTGCCACGGCTCTTGTGGCAGGCGCGGAGTTAACTGAAGCAGTTAAGTTCGCCTGCCGGGCGGCCGCGATGTCCACCACCCAACCGGGAGCACAGAGCTCGATGCCTTGGCGGGATGAAGTCCTACTCTCGATCTGACTTTCTGACTTTTTCGTATCCTCGATCATGCGCACCATAATCTTTATCAAGCTTTGTCTCATGTTGACGGCTGTCATGCCGGTTTCGACTGCAGGGTCTCAGACGATACCGGATGGCCTGATTATTCAAGAATTGGAACGGGCACAGACTGATCCGGACAGCGCCACCGAAGTCGTGATCAATGCCCCCGTCGGCTATGTATTCGCCTTCCTGACCACGCGACTTCATGACTATGTGGCCGACGCCAACGCTCTTGAATTCGATCATTCAGGCTCAACCCGATCAGACCAGCTAGGTGAGGGAAGCGTCAGAACAACCACTATGCAGGATGGAGAACTCCTGGTGCAGCGGTTTCTGCTTATGGACCCACCGAGGGAGTTCGCTTACTACACCGATATGCAGCGCTCGACGCTCGAGGCGCCGCTTCAATATTCAGTGGGCCGCTACCGACTGACTGAATTGAACGAACACCAAACCCGGTTAAACGTCGCGGTCACCTACCGGGCCACCAGTCGGCTATTCGGATTTATTGTGCGAAGGGCGTTCAGCTCTGCCCTCAGACGGGATTTCGAGCGTGCCGCAAGCATTATCAGCAGAGCGTACATCAAAGAGAACGCCTCCCAACCGGCGAGCCCCGCAGTCATTCGCCCTAGCACCAGCAGTTGCCCGCCTGTAAACCACGGCAATCATCACTCTACTACGACCGGTCTGACGGAATGGTCTCCGGGCCGAAACCCGTCCCTTATTGCGGCCGACAAATTGGGGTGATAACGTCAAAAGAGGGTTCTGCGCTTCCAGAACCAATAATTAAAAATAAACCTAGGAGGCCGCCGTGAGACACCTGATATTATCCTGCTGCGTGATCAGCTGCTTGAACAATTTTTCTGCGATGGCGCAAACCTATTATTCGGACACTGTTGCCGGTCCAATGACCGACCGGCCCTCGCGAATTATCCAGACAAACTCCGCCGGTACCGACGTTTTTGTGTTTGATCCTGACACTATGGAACAGGTGGGTTACATCCCTAATCTACCCCACAACCATGGCGCCACGGTCCACGCCGACGGCACTTTTTATTATTTTACCAACGAACACGAGCAAACCGTTGACGTCGTCAATACCCGAACATTTGAGGTTGAGCATCGCATTCAGTTAGCTAACGGCCCACACAATCTTTCCGCAAGCATGCGAGCCCGAAAAGTTTACGTCGCCATCATTGCTGAACCGTTGATTCAGGTCATTGACATGGACAGCCACGAAGTCATCGCCAATATTGAAACCGGAGGCGGCGTGCATAATACCTTTGTAACGCCTGATGGCCGTTATGCGGTAGGCGGCATGATTGGGGCCAGCGAAATTATTGCGATCGATGCGGAAATCGATGAAGTCTTATGGGAAATGTCTATTCCTTATACACAAAAACCATTCACCGGCGGAGTCCGGCCAATCGCTTTCACCACCAATGATGACGGCTCAACACGCTCCCTGCTGGTCAACGTCGGGGGATGGCACGGGTTTTGGGAAATTGACTGGGACACCCAGCAGGTTACCAACAAAATCAGCCCGCCAGACGAAGCCTGGAACAGGACAGACCAGACCGCTGACGGCATACAGAGCGCTCCCAGTCACGGCGTTGTTGTGCTGCCAGACCAGAGCCAAGTCTGGCACTCAAGCAGAGCCACTTCTCACATTTATGGCTTTTCCTATCCGGACTACGACTATCTGGGACGGGTCTACATTGGCAATCCCGCCTGGCTTACCGCAAGCAATGACAGCAAGCATATATGGGTCGGCGTAGCGAGTCACAACGAGACCGCGGTGGTCGATGTCGAAGCCATGGAGGTTGTGAAAAGATTTCCGGTAGGTCAGGCACCGAAACGTATTTTTACCGCAATCATGCCGCGAGACTGGGAGGGAGAGATACAGTCAAGCAAGACTTGATCAACATTACCTCCACCTGCGCCCTGTCGCTATTTTTACTCGCTTGTAGTCCAGAACAGAACAGCGAAACAATTGCGGCCGCGCCAAGCGCAGCTGACACACCCAAGGGCCTCGACTATGCCTTCTACAAGGCCGCAGTTGAGCCCCTGTTTCTGAGACCGAGAGGAGGCTACATCGGCTCCGACGCGGGCTGCGTTGCTTGCCACACCAGTCAGGCGAATGCGCCACTGGGACTACAAGCGCTCACCCTGACAGATGGCAGAGTTTTCTGGACTGAGGAACAGTCGCGACAGAACTTTGCCAACGTTGCCAAGCTGGTCAATCCCAGCGACCCCGACAGCAGCCGCCTGCTCAATGCCCCCCTTGCGCCGGCGGCCGGAGGCGAACGACATTCGGGCGGCATTTTCTGGGACAGCAGGGACCACAGCGAATACCGGATCATTGCTGAATGGATTGCTACCGGCTCCGACAGCGCTGGAGCTGATGTGGTTCCGGAGGTTGACTATGAGTTTTTTCGCTCTTGCGTACAGCCGGTCTTCGTGAATCCGATCGAAAACGCGATGCCCTGCGCTGAATGCCACAGCGGAGAATTTGCCGTCGAACCGCCGGAGAACAGCTACTGGACCGAAGCGCAATCAAGGCAAGCCTTTAACGACCTTGTCTATCTGATAGATCCGGGCAGACCCGACAGCAGTCGCTTTTTACACAAGCCTCTGCATCCGGACGCCGGGGGAGATCTCATGCATAACGGCGGTCGCAGGTGGTTTTCGAAAGACGATCCGGAAAGGGTGGCGCTTGAAGACTGGGTAAACGGCAATGCCAGCGGCAGCCAGTGCCCGCCGGCTCTGCAATTCGACTACCCACCGCGAGCCTAGCGTCGTGCGCCCGACTCTGAAATCCATAGGCACCCTAACCATTGCGGCTGGCTTGTCGTTTTGCGCTGAGCAGCCACCTGAAACCTCGGCTGACGGCATCTTCACGGCAGCACAGGCGGACCGGGGCGCTGCACTGTTTGGCCAGCACTGCGCCCGATGCCACAGCATTCAGGAATTCACGGGGCCTGCTTTCAACACTGTGTGGGCCGGCACGCCGGCATCCGCACTGTATCTGCGTATCGCTAACACCATGCCGATGGACCAGCCCGGCAGCCTCGGCACAGAGCAATCAACCGCGCTTCTCGCTCATATTCTTGAAAGCAACGGCATGCCAAGCGGCAACCAGCCGCTGTCAGGGGACCTACCCTGGCTGACCGGCATTCAGATGGCTAACGCGGACTAGAGTTCGACTTCACAGCCAATTTGGGCCACTACAATTAGTGCGTAATCATTTGCCTAACCCCCTCCCGACCAGCGTTACGCGACTGAGATCAGGTCATAACACGCCGAACCCGACAAAATGACCGCTTTGCTACAGTTTGCTACAGTTTCGTGGATCCTGCGCCGGCTTTATCCTAGACAAGCCCGTGAGGGAGAGATACCTTTTGAGTGTCGCCGGCAAAGCCTCGTGGCTTGATCGGAGGACTTTTCATCGTTTTAGTGCCTCGGCACGGGAGTGAATTATGATAAGAAGAAACTTAGTCTCCCTGACGCTTAGCGCGGCTCTCGCTCTGTTCGCCAGCGCCGTCAGTGTTTACGCCCAAGATGCAGAATCAGTCGAACCCTTCAAGGTAGGTACCTTCGCGATCGATGATGTGCCGACTGTGGGTCTCGTAATGCGCGATGATCAGCTGATTGTTGAGCTGACCGCCGCAAATCGGGCTATGGAGTTACTACCTCAGTACGCCAGCATGCTTATGCCTGCCGATATGCTCGGCCTGATCGAGCAGTATGAATACGGCCTGAAGTATCGGGTTTACGAAGTCGTGAACTGGTTGAATGAAGAAGGCCTTCTGGAATCCGGAAATCAGCCTGATTACATTCATCCAGTTACTGACGTCGATATCATGGCGCCCATTCAATACCCCAGCAAGGTCATGAACGCGGCCGTGAACTTTTATACGCATGCCTGTGAAGGCTGCTCCGCAGAGCAGTTGGCCCAGCGTACGCGGGAGCGTCAGGAAAACAGAGGCGTACCCTATCTGTTCCTCAAGCCAACCCGTGGCGCGATCGTAGGAGATGGCGAAGATATCATCATGCCTTACGGTCGGGATGAAATTGAATATGAAGTGGAAATGGCCATCGTATTCGGCAAGGCAGGTAAGTATATCTCGGCAAACCGGGCATACGATCACGTCTTCGGCTACATGGTAGCGATGGACGTCTCTGACCGCGGTGGTCGCCCGCCGGGTGGATATGGCGTTCGTTCCGACTGGTTCGTAGGCAAGGGTCACGACACCTTTGCGCCCCACGGCCCTTGGATCGTGCCGAAAGAATTTTACGGTGATCCCATGGAGCGCCTGCACCAGATTACCGTGATCGATGGGGTGACCGTCCAGGAAGCTCAGGCCGGCGATATGATTCACAACATCCCGGAGCTGATCGAATACGCTTCTTCCCTGATCACCGTGTTCCCGGGCGATGTCATGCAAAGCGGAACCTCTGGCGGCACCGGCGCTGGTCGCGTTCAACGGGCGACCGGATCAGGCTTTCTGCAGGATGGAGAAACCATTCAGGCCAGCATCGACGGGATCGGCACGCTGACGCACGTAGTCCGCGCAGAAACCAGTATCCCGGCAGATCTGTCCGGCTCTCAACTGCCACCGGTCAGCTCTTATCGCGACGACCGATAAGACAGCCTGCCTAGCAACAAATAATCCCGCCCTCACCCGGTGAGTGCGGGATTACTTTGCTCTAAGAACGCTGGACGACTCAAGAAGCCATGCCTAATAAAGCGTGAGCACTGTGGCTGGCGGCCGGAGGCCCCCGCCTTAACGGCCGGTACCCGAGTCTCGACGGCCAGAAAACCGTCAATTGGTATCGGTCCGGCCTGGCCAAAGAGGCAGACCGCATCAGCAAGCGTGTGGATCAGCGGAAATTTCGAAAAAGGCAGTCTAGCAAGACTGCGCGGGGCAGGCCCTGCCTGCACCGAGACAGGCAGGTGGGGCCTCTTCAGTGACCGCGTGCAGTTCGCTCAAGGGGCCACAGTGACCGGCACATAAGCATTAGACCAGCAGCAGACATTGTCGAACCTACTGTCGGCAGCCAGAAAGTTGTCCACCCGCAGCCTGATCACGTAGTCGCCGGGTTCGGAAAAAGTGGCCTGAGTTGTCACCTCGGTCCAGTCGCCCGAAGCACTTTCACCCGCTTCGCGCGCCCGGTTTCTGCCGGTTATTACTGGGTTGGAGAACTCAGGCACGGCACCCTCAGGACCCTGATGCAAGAGCCACTCGGTGCCGACCTGATACAGCATGATTTTGTTTTCAGGATAGGCTTCCCGGTTGCCGCGGTCCTGCACGTAAGCGCTCAGAGTCACGGGCTCACCGACAGTCGTCGTCATCGGCGCCGCATAAATCCCCTGCACACTGGTGGATTCCGCCCCGTCTAGGCTAAAGCGAATCGCAGGTTTGAGCGTGCCCTGCGCGCGCTCTCCGTTGCTCATCTCATAGGAGCTGGAGGTCGTGCGGCCCGGCACTGTCCAAGTCTGACCGCCAGAAGTCAGTGTCCAGGTAACCTCGGTTTCAGCCTCTTCCGCAGGCAGCACAACGGCAAAGGCGCCACGCTCCTGGATTCCAACAAATCCCCGGCGCTGGTAGACCGGAAAATGCGTGGGCTGCACCCCATCATACCGGGCGGGCTCGAGGCGATTGTTCGGACCTATGGGAATATCTGTCACCACATCGCGGTTCTGATTGGCAAACCCGAATATCAGGGTTACCGAATCGTCATCGTCTCTTATCCAGCCGTTGAAGAATGGCGCAACCGACTCACCCGATGCCCCTCGAGTGGCTGTGGGGAAGTCACGGAGATGCTCCGGCAACTGGGCAAACAGGGGTGTCGCCTGCAGACTCAACAGCGCGGCAGAAATTAAGGGAATCGCAGATTTTCTCGGGCTCCTCATCGAACTCTTCCTCCAGAGTGCTGCCGGAGCGGTTACAGACAACCGCCCTGACTGGGCAACTGTAGTTTGCAGGCCGCAAAGCCTCTCAGGTGATCTCCTGAACGGCAACGACAGGTTTGTATGATGTTTCAGTCCGTTTCCGATCGCTGCCAAAACAACATGCGCAGAATCTCTGACTGATCA
>Ga0160423_10003486_pt1 | contig 13058 bp, 19 predicted proteins | sample CRUFie14St8metaG_FD_108191 | JGI IMG/M metagenome (GOLD analysis project Ga0160423, IMG submission 108191) | Marine microbial communities from the Costa Rica Dome - CRUD Field 142mm St8 metaG | ecosystem: Environmental > Aquatic > Marine > Oceanic > Photic zone | place: Costa Rica: the Eastern...
AGGTGGTCTACCAAACAAAACACTTAACATTTGTCTTGCAGGTACAGGTGTTGGTAAATCTATGTTCATGTGTCATCAAGCCTCATCTTGTTTACTCATGGGTAAGAATGTATTGTATCTCACCATGGAAATGAGTGAAGAAAAGATTGCAGAAAGAATCGATGCAAATACTATGAATATTCCTATCAAAGAGATTCCTGATCTATCTAAGAAACAATTTACAACCAAGATTGATAGACTTAAGAACAAGACAGCAGGTAAACTAATTGTTAAAGAATATCCAACTGCATCTGCTCATGTTGGCCATTTCAGACATCTATTACAAGAACTAGATATTAAGAAAGACTTTAGACCAGATATTATCTTCATTGATTATCTAAACATTTGTGCATCATATCGTATTAGACCTGGTGCTGGTGCAAACTCTTACACACTAGTCAAGAGTATTGCAGAAGAACTTCGTGGTCTTGCAGTAGAGTTTGATGTGCCAATCGTAAGTGCAACACAAACTACAAGATCAGGATATGGTTCTACAGATATCGGTCTCGAAGATACTTCCGAGTCCTTTGGTCTGCCTGCAACTGCCGATCTTATGTTCGCATTGATTACTTCAGATGAACTCGAAGACCTAGATCAGATGGTCGTCAAACAGTTAAAGAACAGATATAATGATCCAACAATCTTCAAACGATTTGTCATTGGTGTTGATAGATCAAGAATGAAGTTTTATGATGTAGAACAAGAAGCACAAGAAGAGTTGATCGATAGTGCCGAAGTGAACGATGATACACCAATCTTTGATAAAGGTCAGAGTTCAAAATATAGTGATTTTAAAATATAATGGAACCATTTGTACAAAAACAATACGATGAATATCAAGCAAACTATGTAGAGAAAGATGTTCTCTCCAAAGAAGAGTTGCGAGATATGATCATCAATGATCTATCGAAGGTCTCACAAATGGGTGTTGGTGAATACACACTTTATCAAAAGTGGCTAGAGATTCAAATGAAATATCCAACACAAGAAGTCTCTACATTGTTCGGCGTAGAACAACAACTTACAAATCCAGAACATGAAAAACTGATTACAGAATCAAAGAATAACATTTGGTTTCCAGAAGACCCAATGGACTTTGAGAAGTTAGAACCAGAACTCGTGTACACCGATAGTATCAAAGACAATCAATCGGCAGGTACACTGATAGAAAAATGGAATTGTGTAAGAACTATGACTTCAACTATGAAGAACAGTTCTAATATTGGTCGTAACTTACACTATCTTGTAAGAGATAAAGTAACAGGCAAATATCTTGGTGTCATTTGTATAACAGGAGATTTTATTGATCTCACACCAAGAGACGATCACATCGGGTGGGAAAGAGAATACAAAACTAATAGTGGTAAACTCAACAATAGTGCCATTGGTTCAACAATTGTTCCCCTTCAGCCACTCGGTTTTAATTATACAGGTGGTAAACTACTGGCACTTCTATGTTTATCCGATGATATACAACGCCAGTGGAAAGAGAATTACGGAGATGTACTTGTCTCAGTGACAACTACTTCTTTGTATGGTAAATCCAAGACAGGTGGTCTATCACAATACGATAGACTCAAACATTGGAAGAAAATGGGGTATAGTCAAGGTTCGTTGTCATATGAACTGACTAAAGAGACTGAGAAAGAAATGTTAAAGTATGCTGAGAAACATTACAATGACAGATACTTCTTACTCTATGTTGCTAAACGAGAGAATGGTCAAACTTTGAAGAGAGATCATAGAAATCGTATGCGACAGTTCATGTATTCGAAACTTGATATCCCAAAAGACATCATCAAATCTGATCATCAAAGAGGTATATACTGGTCAGCTCTTTATGATAATTCAAGAGAATTTCTACGAGGTGAGATTGAAGAGAGTCAACTCGTCAAGTCCATTGACACATCCACTGAGGCATTATCAGAATTGTGGAAAGAAAAATACGCCAGAAAGCGTATCACTAATCTAGTCAATAATGACCGTCTAAATCTTAACGAAACTTTGTTCTACGATGAACTTTGTTATCTCACATGGGAAGAATGTAAGGAAAAATACCTATCAGATGTAGGTAGATAAACAAAGGACAAAACAAATGTTATATGCAGATTATAAATTCTTTATTGATGAGAATGGCCTGACAATGGCCGATGTAGACTATCCTATCAAAATAGATAAAATACCATTGAAAGAGGGTGACCTGTTCCGTCTTGAAACTACAGAAGATGGTAGATTATTTTTCAAATTAATTAACTCCAAAGCTTGACAATAGGTGCTATTTTTTCGTACCATACAAGTATGGAAATTATTAGTAAAAACATAAAAAACGGTTTTTCTGGTGTTCGGGTTGATGGCAGCTCGAGAGTATTCGTAAATATCGGTGATAATCCCGAGTTAGTCGCACTCATGGTTGATAAGAATCCTGATTCTATCAATGAATCATGGGACAAATTTTGTGATGCGATTGGTGATTTTGACCCACGAGGTAAAGTCAACATTGAATACATGTATGTTGACGGTGAAGCGAGAGTCTTCCACTAAACGCTTGACAATAACACCACTTTTTTGATAGGATAACCATATGACAGATAACAAAACAAAAGTAATCATCTTCGATGTCGATGGCACTATTGCAGATTGTGAACATAGAAGAAAGTATGTTGACGGTACATTAGGATATACTGACTGGAAAAAGTTTAGAGCAGAGACAGAGTTTGATACACCTGTCGCACATGTTTGTGACATTGCAAAAAGATATATTAAACAAGGTGATCATGTCGCCTTCTTCAGTGCAAGAAACGAATCAGAAAGAGAGATTACAGAAAAACAAATTTCAAAATGGATTGGTGATGGTCACAAAGGTTTATTCTTAAGACCTAACGATTCATACGAACCTGACGAAGTGTTTAAGGCTAATCTTGCCGATCAATTCGAAGGAATGGGTGGTAAGATTGATTTAGTATTTGATGATAGAAACAAAGTAGTCGAAATGTGGAGAAACAGAGGTACTACAGTTGTTCAAGTCGCAGAAGGAGATTTTTAATATGATGGTAGAGATTGAAAGAACAAGCCCTTTGACAGGTAAAATAAATTACATGGTTGTTGAGACAACCCAAGCTCAGATTGATGAGTGGAATAATCCTAAAAGGAAGAGATTAATTCAAGATATCTTCCATGATCTCTCAGAGGTAGAAAGAGAGTTTATCATGACTGGTTATACAGCTCAGGATTGGAAAGTTATGGAAGCGGAGTTTGCAAATGAGTAATCAAAAAGAAATATTAGATATCTTAAAAGGTATCAATGGAGTTACAGAACGATTGATAGAAAATCAAAAGATTATGGCTACTCAATTGAATATTCTAGCTGCACAGATCAAAATAATGCGAGGCGAAAAGTTGTCTAGCGAAGAGATTGAAAAACTTGATCTAAACTTTAAGTAAAACTTTCTCTCCGTGTAGCTCAACTGGATAGAGCATCGGCCTTCTAAGCCGAGGGTTGCAGGTTCGACTCCTGCCACGGAGGCCAAAATCCCCTTGCATAAATAGAAAAGTTGTAGTATTATGGCAAGGCAATGAGAAATTTGAAATCAACCGAAGTAATTGATATTATCAGTAAAAAGGTACAACTAAAGAAAGAACTCAGATTGGCGAAGAAAGAAAAAAGAGATCGTCAAGCCGAAATCTTAGCACTCAAAATATCCCAATTAGACGAAAAATTAACTTCGTCCCCGCTCTCAAAAAACTAAATAATAGTACCAAACATGTGAGGTACTATGGCTACTTGGAATCAAATTAAAACAGACACACAAGCATTATTAGATAAGACTCAAAGGGTCATCGATTTCTATTCCAACACATCAAGCGAACAAACTTACAGATTCAAAGTATTTGCAGATGATAGTGATACTACTGGTCTAGGATTTGAATGGACTGGTGAAGGTGGTGGAGATGCATACTGGAATGCATGGAGAACTGCGAATCCTACATTGAACGGATCTAATGGAACTGATTTACAAAATATATGGTATCATATGTGGTCAGCCCATTTCAACGAAGACATTACAAAAGATGGAAATGCTAAATCAATAGGCGAACTCATTGCTATGCAACAAGCACAGCATGATGAATACACAATACTTCTTAATAATGCACAAGCACAGATTGACGCTGGCAACGGTGATGTTGATCCTGAAGCGTAATAAAACACTGATTCCATATGCATAAATAGTATAAGCGGACGCTTGACTTCCTCCGTGGTTATGATAGGCTTATACTAATATGGCAATTAAAAATCTACATTTAGAACACTTAGAAGACGAAATCATCAACAATGGTATCGATGGCGGTCGTGCATCTATAAACTTCCTTAGAGAACTCAGAGACATGTTAAAAGGTCACTCTAATAAGAGAGTGAATATGACAGTCAAATGGGACGGCGCCCCAGCAATATGGGCAGGAAAACATCCAGAAGATGGTCGTTTCTTCATTGCTAAGAAATCATTATTCAATAAAACACCTCTATTCTACACTTCAGAACAAGAAATTAAAGACGCCACAGAGTTATCTGGTGATCTAGAGACTAAGTTCTTAGAAGCATTCAAATATCTATCTAAGTTATCATGGGGTGATACAATACTTCAAGGTGACTTAATGTTTACAGATTCAGATAAACAAACCGAAACTATCGGTAATTTAGACTATGTAACATTTCAACCTAATACAATTAAATATGCAGCTGTCACAGGTTCGCCATTGGCTGGCGCCATAATGACCGCTAAGCTCGGTATCGTATTTCACACTTCCTACACTGGAAGTTCCATAGAAGAATTGTCTGCCAAGTTTGGTGCAAACATCTCATCCCTAGGCGCTAACAAAGATATCTGGATGGATGATGCATCATATAAAGATGTAAAAGGTAATGCATCAATGTTAGCAAAAGAGGCAGTCGCTCTAACAAAACATCTATCATCTGTAGGTAAAGAGTTCAGAAATATCAAAAGAAAAGACTTAGAAAATTTTAGAAAGATTAACAAAATGTTTGCAGATAAAGGTGCCGTTGGTGCCTCATATAAAACATATGCAAATGCTCAGATCAGATCAGGCAAATTCAACCCAACATATGAGGGTTTCTTATCTCATGTAGACAAATATTGGGAAGATAAGATGATCGCAAAAGTCAAACGAGAAGAGACAAAGAAAATCAAGAGAGAGATTAAAGAACAATCATTAGTACAATTGAGAAAACTCAAAACTTTAATCAAGGCACTTACAAGTTTTCAACGAGAGTTGATTGGTGCTAAGAAGATTATTATCGATTCTCTTAACAGAGTCAAGTCAATCGGAACATTTGTTAAGACAGACACAGGTTATAAAGTTGTAAATCCTGAGGGTTATGTTGCAATCGACCAAGAAGGTAAAGCAGTAAAACTCGTAGATAGAATGGAGTTCAGTCTCAACAACTTTACAGTAGCAAAAAATTGGGATAAATAGAGGGATGCAAACTTTTAAGTACTTTATTTCAGAAGCAGGTGGTGCCGAGGCAGGTAAACTTGAGATTGTAAAGACCGATCTCAAAACTGCAAGATCATTTGCTAAGTTTGAATTTGAAAAGAACAGTAGAAAAATAGAAGAAGAAGTACCAAACTTTGATAAGAATTATATTTTTGCTCAAAGACTTGCAAAAATGGGTTCTACTAAAAGAAAAGATATGCCTGTGATCAGTAACAAAGATGTAAAGTTGTTACAAAAAAGATTAAAACAAGGTACAATAGACATTAGCAGACCATTCTCGCAAAACGATGTTGTCGATGAACCATACCCACAAGGTCTAACAGGTTCAGAAGCAAAACAATGGCTGAATGGTGGTCTAACAAAAAATGACGGTGATCCTAACGATGATAAGGTCGCTGTCAAAATGAAACAAGTTGCAGTAGGCAAACTAGTACCTATACAAGAACAAATATATTTCGATAAATCAATTCGAAATGTGGCAAAGTTTGGCGCATCAGGAACTATGGACTTTGCAAAGTCAAAAAACAATTATTACATAGTTTCTAGAGACAACAGAATTATAGATGGTCATCATCGATTTTTATCAGCAGTGTTAGTTGATCCAAAAATCTCAGTGACATGTTTAGAGATAGATTTATCTATCAACAACTTATTACCAATGACACTTGCTTACAGTGATGCAATAGGAAATGTGAGAAACAAATGAAGAAAGTTACATTTACATTCGGAAGATTCAATCCGCCTACAACAGGTCATGCATTATTAGTCAAAAAACTAAAAGCATTAGGTAGAGGTGGTGATGTTCTACTATTCTCTTCTCACTCTAGAGACAATCTCAAGAATCCATTACCTCATAAAGTAAAAGTTAAATATCTTCGTAAGTTCTTTGGTAAGATTGTAGTCGATGCCAATGTTAGAACTGTATTTGAAATCGCAAATGAATTACAGAAAAGAAACTACACACATGTGAACATGGTTGTAGGTTCAGATCGAGTTAACGAATTCAAAAATCTTTTACACAAATACAATGGTGTAAAGGCGAGACACGGTTTCTACAAGTTCGAAGAGATCAATATTCTATCAGCAGGTGAGCGTGATCCAGATGCAGACGATGTATCAGGAATGTCAGCCTCTAAGATGAGAATGTTTGCAGAGAAAGGCGATTTTGATTCATTTGCTGAAGGTGTGCCTTCTAGAAATAAGAGAGAGGCAGAATCATTATACAAAGATGTTCGCAAGGGTATGGGCATCATCGAGTCATATCTACCAAATTATATGATCGAAGACCTCATAACAGAAGGAGTATATGATCCTGGTATTTTCAAAGCAGTATTCTTAATGGGTGGTCCAGGTTCTGGTAAATCTACAGTTGTAGATAAACTTGCACTTGATACACTTGGTCTTAAACTTGTAAATACAGATAGAGCATTTGAGAATGGTCTCAAAAAGGCAGGTCTTACATTAGACTTGAGAGGCAAATCAGATGATGAGTATGCACCTATCAGATCAAAGGCTAAGAAGATCACTGGTGCTCAGATGGACAGATACATCGATGGTAGACTAGGATTAATCTTCGATACAACAGCTGCAAACAAAACCAAGATCACAAAGTACAAAGATATGTTAGACAAACTAGGTTACGAATATAAAATGGTATTTGTAAACGCTTCGTTGAAGAATGCTCTTGCAAGAAATCAAATGAGACCTAGAAAACTTCGTGATGACATTGTGACAAATGATTGGAACAATGCACAATCAAACATGAAAGAGTTTAAAAAATTATTTAAAAAAGATTTTGTTGAAGTTACAAACGATGATGATATGGCATCACTAGATAAAAAGGCAACTGCCTTATATCGTAAGATGTTGACATGGACAAGTAGATTTCCTAGCAACAAAACAGCAATTAAATGGAGAGAGATGGAACTCCTAAAAAGAAAAAGATCATGACGGACCAACTTACACAACTAAGAGAAAAAATTAGAAGAGTCGCACAAGATAAAGATGTCGATGACAAAAAAGGTACTCAACCTAAGAAGTACTATTCAGGCGTAGACAAAAAGAAGAAGAGCGCCAGAGATGCACACTTTAAGAAAGGTGCAAAAATGGATGATGATAATCCTAATGCATACAAGTACGCACCAGGCGATCTAGACAAAGACGGCAAACCTAAGAAAACTAAAGTATCTAAACACACTAAGAAATATCAACAAATGTTTGGCGAAGAACTCAAGTCTTCAGATAGATCATACATCGAGAAAAGAGTTAAGATGATTGATCAACTCGAAGACAAACTTCTTCGTATGAGAGGTGCAAAAGGCACAAAAGAAGCACAGACTCTATTACAGAAGGCAAGATTCGCTCTAGAAGATGTACTCGAAGACCCAATGAATGAAGATGGTTTACCTGATATCAGTGATTCAGAGATTCTATCTGAGATAGAAGAGGGTAAACTTGTTGCACCATTCAGTAATATTCTTGATGCTATCGCAAATAAATTTAAAAGAGAAGCAGGTAAAATATATCGAAGTAATCCTGAAAAAGGTCTAGCATTCATCAACAAAGTTGGTTCAGCATTTGGCGCCAAAGCAACAGACAAGAAACAAATGCCAAACCATCTTTTCTTAAAAATGGATTTAGATCCAGAAGATTTAGAAGAGAAAGCACCAAATACTGCCGATGCAATGAAAAGATATAAGGCAGGTAAGGCAGGATTTACAGACAAAGCACATCTGAAAGCAAAAGGTCTTATACCAAGAGCAGACGGGACTAAGAAGAAATCGCCTAAATATGAGGACTTAGATGAGAACGCTAAGTTAAAGAAAAAATTAAGTAAGATCAAAGGTCTTACAAAAGATCAATTACAAATGTTACTAGCGATGCCGCCTGTAACATTACAGACAGTCATCAATCAACTATCTACACTTATGATGAGTGAGAAGTTAGGTAAAGACGCCGATGCAGGTGATTACATTGATGATTTTAGAAAGTCAGATGCGCCTCAGTTTAAAGGCAAGTCAGATAAAAAGATTAGAGATATGGCCATTGCAGCTTATCTTGATGCAAAGGAGAAAAAATGAAAAAAGAATCCAAAGTTTATGAATTTGGTACAGACGAGGCCAGAAAGAACTATGAGTTGAACACACCTGGTCAACAAGTAGATCAGTTTATGAAGAAAGACTCTAAAGTTAAGAAAGAAAATTCTAAGAAACATTTTAGTCAAGTCTTTGGTAATCCACTAAAAAACTTCCCTTACAATGAAGATTTCATGGTAAAAGAAGTTGTCACTGAAGAAGCAATAGCAGAACTAGAAGAAGATCAAATAGAAGAAGGTGATGCAGACGCTTCTCTCAAGAAGAAAGCAGAGAAAACTGGTATGCCTCTTGGTGTATTGAAACAAGTATTCAAGCGTGGAGTCGCTGCTTGGAGAACAGGACATAGACCAGGAACGAATCCTACCCAATGGGGACATGCAAGAGTGAACAGCTTTGTAACAAAGTCAAAGGGTACATGGGGTGGTGCAGATAAAGATTTAGCTGCAAAAGTCAGAGGCAGTTAATGAAAACCTTTTTAGAATTTACAGAAGAGGATAATCCTAGAATCCCTCGAAAGAAGGGACAACCTGCTAATTCTAAAAAACATTCCGATCTCTATACAGATGAAAATCCAAAAGGCACTATTCATGGTCTAGGATTTAAAGATGTTGCAACTGCTGAAGCAAGTGTAAAAAAGATAGAGAACTCTGGTAAATCACATGCTCACAAAATACAGGCAGCTATCGCTATGGAACAAAGAGCGAGAGTCATGGGTAAAAACTCAGAGGCAGCTGTCTATAGAAAGTACATCAATAAGATGAAGAAAAAGACCAAAGAGAAAAACAAAGAGAAGAACGAGAGTTTGTGGGCAAACATACATAAGAAGAGACAAAGAATAAAACAAGGCTCTGGCGAAAAGATGAGAAAAGTTGGAGATAAAGGTGCCCCTACGAGAGCACAAATGCAGAGAGCAAAGAACTCATGAAAACATTTAGAGAGATCGGCATAGATAAAGTTCTTGAAGAACTACAAGAATCTAACACTGGTTTGTTGGACAATCCATTTCGTCTCGGGTCTCTCATGTACTTCGAAGTCATCAAAGAAGTAAGAAGAAGAGTTGCAGAAGGCAGATACAGACTTACGGAGATAGATAAACAAGTTTTAGACACCGATCTAGGTGAGTATGGCATTTTCGAGAATGAATTAGTACCACTAGATTGTCCAATGATGGAGATCACCGAAGAAGAAGACAAACCTCTCAACAAACCTATGAGAGGCGGACCTAAAAAGTTTTATGTCTATGTCAAAGACGGTGATAAAGTGAAAAAGGTAACATTTGGTGACACTACAGGCCTTTCTGTTAAGTTCGGAAATAAGGCTGCTAGAGCATCGTATGTTGCTAGACACAATTGTGATACTGCTAATGATAAAACATCAGCAAGTTATTGGAGTTGTAGACTTCCACGATACGCAAAACAACTTGGTTTAAGTGGTGGTGGGAGTTTCTTTTGGTAATGAGGAGATTATATAATGGACGACAAACTTTACTTTCTCAGCGAATATCACGCTGATGACGATTCACAACGCTCGGCTATAGTATGCCAAGACTCGCACGGATTCGTAGTAGAACTCTACGAAGGCAACGAACTTAAAGAAACCAGATGCGTTTACGATCATTCTGAATCATATGCAGAAGATGTAGCCGAAAACTGGTGCCAAGGATTAATTAAACTATAATGTTAGAAACTATATGTTCGGTCATGAGCCATGCTTATGATAAAGGGTTGATATCGACTAGAGATGGCAATGCATCAATTCGCCATAAAAAAGATGGTCATTATTACATTACACCGTCAGGTGTTCGTAAACAGAATCTTCAATACACACACTTTAAGAAGATTGATATCGTATCTAACATGGAAATGGAATATACAGATGAAAGTGTAGGTCTTGCACCATCTGGTGAAAAACCACTACACTATGGTCTTCTAAGACATATGGATACTAAAACTCGTATAGTTATGCATCTACATCCAACATACACTGTGGCAGCTATGCATAGAGGTATCGAATTAAGTACACTTGTCGATAAGTTTCCAGAGTTAGGAAGATATTCACGAGTAGGTCCAAATGTGCCTGAAGTACCGCCTATCAGTCAAGAACTTGCAGATAAAACACATCTAGCAATGGGATTAACCTTAGATGGCAGTACTAAATATGATATAGTTGGTATTGATGGACACGGTGTTGTAGCCATTGCAGAAACGCCATGGCAGGCATATGAACACATCGAAAGATTAGAACATATCAGTAAAATCGTGTTAGTATCAGGTAAAAGACGCCGTGGATTTGATTAAGCCATATACAGACGAAATTAAAGAGCAACACGGTACAGGCGAATCATACATTATTCGTACTTTTGAAGAAAATGTAGAAGATGATGAATTAGTTTGGCACCGTGATCTAAAAACTAGAAAAGTAACCCCACTTGTTACTAATAATTGGTCGTTACAGTTTGATGATAGACCGCCTTTTAAACTTCAAACAGGTGTTGAAGTAGTAATATTAAAGGAAACCTATCATAGATTGTTAAAAGGCGATGGAAAGTTGGTAGTAAGGATTAAAGAAATATAAATAACTATTATGAGTAAACAACAAGAAACTTGGAAAGAGTCACTAGCGAGGGTCAGAGGTGAGTTGTCAGAACAACAAGCACCCGTAGAAACTCAAGAAGAAATTCAAGAAGAAAACACTCTAAACAACGAAATTGAAGATATCTTAAACAATGGATTTCCAGAAGAAGAAATTGTAGAAGAAGAAACAGTCGTTGAAACTGTAGAATCATTGCAAGAAAAAAGACTTGCCCTTCAAGAGCAGATCAAAGAGATCGATGAGAAAATCAAAACACTTATCGAAGAACCAGTTGAGAAATCAATTGAGAAACTTGCAGAAAAAAACATGCTAGGTAGACTTGCTAAGTCGTTGAAACTCAATGACACAGGTAAACAAAAATTATTCGATTACTTCGAGAAAGGGGAGTTACAACAATGATTAATGATAAATTAACCAAAGATATTGCTGGAGTAGCGAGAGCAATTCTCGAAGGCAAAAAATTAGATCCAGTAGGCAAAGCAGATGCAGACATCGATAACGATGGTGATGTAGATTCTTCAGATGAGTATCTAAAGAAAAGACGAGCTGCGATTTCAAAAGCAATGAAAGATGAAGGCAACGCCTTCACTAAAGCATTGGCAGCTGCAAAAGAAAAAGGCGAAGGCGAGTTCGTAGTCGCTGGTAAAAAATACCAAGTTAAAGAAGTCGAAGAGTTAGAAAAAGATAAATCTAAGAAAGACATCAAAGAACTTCATGACAAAGACAAGGACGAAGACGAAGAAGAAGTCGAAGAGTCCAATTTGTTCGAGATGGATGATACATTCATCGATATGATGAACGCTATGATGAAACATAAACATGGTTCAAAAGAGTTCAAAAAAGCTAAGAAAGAAATCGAACAGTACATGTCAAAAAAATATAAGAAGAAGTAGGAGTCTCATGAACTTATTTCAAGAAGCCAAAGAAGTATTAGACAAAGATGGTAAGGTAAATGCCTTAGGTCCATACGGCAGACAGAAATTAACTGGTCGTGAAATGTCTACTTATTTCCGTAGAAACAAAGTTAAAGATGCTAAGATCAAAAGAGCAGTAGAAGTCGCACTTGATCTTGGTGGTGCAATGTCAGTCGCACAAAAAGAAATCAAAAAATTCTATGGTGACAAAATCTTAAATTCACCAGAAGTTAAGAAAGCACTCAAGTATGCAAACGAAGAAGTAGTCAAAGAAGATACTGATTTGTCAGAAAACTTTAGAACACTTGCAAAGTATGGCATGGGTACTGAAACTTCTAAAAGTGCTAGAGTTGGTCTAGAGTTAGACTTCTATGACTCCAAAGGCAACAAAAAATTTGGTAAAATCTTACAGAAAACTAATACAGGATATCTTGTCAAAGATGATAAGGGTAAAAAACATGTATTGAAGTATCTTGATAGAAAGAAAGCAAAAGATATGTTGAAACCAAATTATATTCATACAGAAGATGCAGAAAAGAAAGCAGAATTAGCACTCAAACAAACAAGAGAGAAAGAACAACTTGCTAAAAAGCATGAGAGAGAAAAAGAGTCTATTTCTGACGATTTTAAATTGCACCCACATAAAGGTTTCGAAGGCGAAAAACTACCTGACAGAATAAAAGACTTCAGGAAAAAAGCAATGACACCAAGAGAGAAGAAAAAGTCATTGATGAACACCTACAGAGAAATGTGGGAAGATGCTATTACAGAAGAACAGATTGTCTATAGAGTTAGAGATATACAGAAACCCGAAGAAACTAAATTCAAACAAGCATCTAGGTTTGGGTTGAAAGTATCCATGAAGAAACAAGGTAAAGACACTATGGTAACTCTCTCAGGAAGTAAA
>Ga0160423_10003487_pt1 | contig 13057 bp, 12 predicted proteins | sample CRUFie14St8metaG_FD_108191 | JGI IMG/M metagenome (GOLD analysis project Ga0160423, IMG submission 108191) | Marine microbial communities from the Costa Rica Dome - CRUD Field 142mm St8 metaG | ecosystem: Environmental > Aquatic > Marine > Oceanic > Photic zone | place: Costa Rica: the Eastern...
ACACAGCGAGAACGTTGATGAGGAAGCTCAAGGGCTGGAAAGTCCAGTAATCGTATTTTATTCTACGCCGCCGCGCGCGCGTGCAGGGGCGTGGTATTGGATGCCTCTCGGGGTTTGCTGCTACCGCATCTGGCTCATCTGGCTCATCTGGCTCATCTGGCTCATGTACTTTCCGACTCCAGCCTTCATGGTCTCCACCTGGTTCGTCTTGATGGCGATGGAGGAGAATGCGTCCACGGAGAGCGGAGCCAGGAACTCCATGGCCCTCTCCCTCTCCTCCGCAATCCGCTTTCTCGTCTCCTTCTCATAGGTCCGCTTGGCGTCGTCGTCTTGCCTCTCTTCCCTCGAGGCTTGCGCGATTTCCATTTTGAACTTCTCCGTCAGCTCCTCAAAGTGCTTTCTCAGCCGGTTCTCCCGCCTAAGCGTGCGGTCTCTCAGCCTCGTCGCATCGTTGGCCTGCCGTTCCCTTGAGGCCTGCCTCCTGTGGTCTAAAATGATCTCCTTCTCGCACTCAATGGCCTTGTTGAAGATGGCTCGAAACTCCGCCACCTCAGCGCTCTCCAAACGGCTTTCGTTCGACCTGCGGAGCTGCTCCACGCGATTCTGAAACCTGGTGGTGGGGGGGGGGAAGGGGGAATGCGTCAGCCCCGCAAAAGCCTACAACGCAATTCTTTCATTTCTCTCTCACCTCCTGGCCTTGATGCTTTCCACTCTCGCAGAGTGCAGCAGGCCCCTCTGCTGGGCGAGGGAGCGCTTTTCCTCGAGGGCCATGGCGTGTCTGGCCTGCGCCCGCTGGCTCTTGAGCCAGCTCGATCGCATCGTCGCCATCCTCTTATCGCTCTCCGCCTTGGCACCAATGGCCCTGTTCGTAAGCCTGGACTCCAGCTCCCCGCTGCTGAACCTCATCTCCGCGAGCTTCCTAACCGCTCTGTCGAACTCCACGTACCGGCTGACCTTATCGTGCACCAGAAGCAGCTCCGCGACCTCGCGGGCCTTCTCCCTGTGCCGAATTCCGTCCCTTTTGGAAACTTCCATTGACTTGGACCCCGGCCTCTCGTTCTCGTTCCTCACGGCCTTGCCCGCGCTGCCCTTGTCGTCCTGGAAACGAACCCTCTTCGACCCTTGGGCCGTGGAGTGGGCGGCGTCCGAGGCGGGTAACGGGTTTCGGTGGTGGTGTGGGCTGCCCGCGCCGGTGACGGCAGCCGCCCTCCTCTCCTCCTGCAGTGCGGTCTTCCTCTTCTGCTCCACGGTACTCACGAGCAGGTCCTGGAGCTTCTCCTTGAGGGTCCTGCCGTCGCCCGAGGATTCCGGGGAGGCCTCCTCTGCGGCAGTCTCGGGCACCACGGCAGCCGGCGATGCAGGGTGATCCCCCTCTGCCCTGGTAACGACGTCCTCCATCTCCAACCTCTTTCTAAAGTTCGAGGCTCTCGGCCTCTCCCCAGACTGGAGATACGTCCTCGGTGTCTTGGCCCGCGACCCTGGCGTCTTGATCGGAGTCGCGAAAGTCCACTTCTCGCCAAGAGCCGAAAGGATCTCCAGCAGGTCGTACATGTCCTGCAAGTTGCCTTGGGTGATCCTAGCGCCAGAAATATGTTTCAGGTCGGTGCCGAGGACCCCGTCCTGGAGCTTGGCAATCACCGCGTCGCAGTTTTGGGCACGTTCCTCGACGTTTGCGGGACGCCGGATGATTCCCGTGATCTTCTCGCCCACGACGGCCTCGTAGGAGGCGACGAGGACCTATTCAAAGAGAGAGAGAGAGAGACGAGAGTCAGTTGAATGAATGAAGTATGGAAGAATAATGCGGATTCTCGATCGACAGAGGGAGTCCTTTTGCCAGGTCGGTCGGGTGGGAAAGGTCTTACGCTTGTGGAGGAGCAGACCGCCCTAACGTCGTTCGGGGTTCTCACGGTCGCGACGAGGCCAGCGCTCGCCAGGACGTCTGGAGCCGGGCCGAGCCAGAAGACGACCGACAAAAAGTAGGGCAAGAATGGATGCGAAAACAATCGTCAGTCCTCGCGTTCGAGACGAGGCTAAAGCAAGAAACACACTTACGGTTGGCCATGGACACGAGCTTGGCATCTCTCAACACGCGGTTCTCCGAGGCTTTCTTCAGTAGGGTGGACAGCGGGGTCTTTGCCTGCTTCACTGCGCTCTTCCTCTGCGTCTTGCGCTTTCTTCCCGTCGACCTCAGGCCCCGGCCCTGGCCGCTCGGCGGAGGGGTGGTGAATCCGGACGCCATACCTGACGGTCGTCTTCGATCGATCGATCGCGCTGCCTCTCTCCTCTCTCTCTTTCTCCTGTTCTTTCCAAGTTCCCGCCTTTCTCTATATCTTGGAAGGGAATTTCAAATTGGGAGGGAAATTTCCAGGTTACTTAGCCTCGTGTCACTCGTGTCACTCCATCCAATCAAACTGCGGTGTAGGAGTATTCGCCATGCTATCACCAGGTTATCGCGTTTTCTCAATCGGAGCAGATAGATCCAAAGGTCGCGCCTTTGTTTTCACCTTGCTACGTGGAACAACAAGAAGGTTCACTGACATTCACACATTTCGACAACGAGCATGTAGTAACAAGCGTGCTGTTGTACATGATGTAGTATCTGTATTCCATGTGTGTGTTGTTAGCATGTGAGTTACTAGTCATGTGATTGATGGGGCCTACCGGAAGAACCACGGGGGTGCCCGCCTGTAAGCATAGCTACCATTGTACTGCTGGCATATCAGTTTATCAATGCAACAATCATCTTGCCATCAATAAACACCATGTAGTTTCAGTGTACGTTTGTTGTTGTTCACAGTTGATTACCATCAGCACAGTGCCAGCACAGTGCCAGCAGCCCAGTGAAGGTGTTGGCCTTGCTGCGCGATGCGTCATTGACTTCCAGGTGGCTCTGGGGATGACGAGATGGCGGGAGAAAGACTCCCCCAACCCGGGCAGGGCATCGGCCGGTAACGACTTGAACTCTCTCCCTCCAGTGACCAGGAGGGACGGTATGCCACAGTGGGACGGCACGGTGACCCCGGAGGAGCAAGCCAACTACTTTGCGTCCTACTCGCTGCTTGAGCACCACCTCGACCTCCTCAAAGACAAGGCGAGAGTCCAAGCGTATTTCAGGGCGATGCGAGAGAACGAGGACAGCTTTGCGGGCAAAGTCGTCCTGGAGGTCGGCTGCGGGCTCGGTCTCCTGACCATCCTGGCCGCAAGGGCCGGGGCGAGGAAGGTGTACGCAGTGGAGGCAACGAAGGCGGCCGCTTTCGCGCGAAGGCTGGTCCAGTCGCACGGCCTGGAGAATGTCGTGACAGTTTTCGAGACCACCGTGGAAACCCTAGAGCTCCCCGAGCAGGTCGACGTCATTATATCGGAGTTCATGGGCCACTTTTTGTTGCGGGAGTCCATGATCGATTCTGTTATCTTCGCAAGGGACCGGTTCCTGAAGCCGGGCGGCGCAATCTTCCCATCGCACTGCAAGATGCTCCTCGCCCCGTGCTCGTCACAGAGCCAAGTGGACGCGAAGGTCGAGGCCTACGAGAGGGCCTTGGAGGACTTTGAGGTCGTCCACTCGTACGTCAAGGAAACTTGCAAGGTCGACCTGGTGGTGAGTCGAGTCGAGTCGTGCTGGATTACAAAACCCGACGCGCGGTGCTGACGCCCTTCCCTCCCCGTTGTGGCTGCCGCAGTCGCTTTGGGAGTCCTACGAGCGGGAGGTGAGGTCCACGGTGTTCGGGACGAGCTTGGGCGTGGAGATCGACCCACCGGAGCTGCTTGGATCGCCCGTCGTTGTCAAGGAGATTGACTTGCATGGCGCGACCCCACAGGAGTGTGTTTTGGTGGACCAGAATTTTGAGATCAAGGTGGACAGATCGGCGAGCGCGGAGGACCTCCGTCGGTTCAACCTTTGGTGCGGTTGGTTTCAGGTCGAGTTTCGGGGCAGCGCGGAGAACCCTTGCGCTGCGGTGGTGGAGTGGGACACCGGGCCTTACAGCGAGAGAACGCACTGGGGCCAGGAGGGCTTCATCTTGGAGCCGCCTATGGACTTGTCGGGCGCGGACAGGGTCGAGGGGACGCTCAGGATGCAAAGGAAGGAGGAGAACTGGAGGCTTTATGACGTGGAGATCGAGCGCAGAGCCACCAGGGGGGGGCGCGCTCTGGGAAAACAGGATGTCGACGCCTACAGCCTGTCCTGAGGGGGGATGGGAGTGCAATCCGTCTGCTTGGTTTGTTTTGGTTTGCGCGCGCACTAGGCCTGGGGGGCCTGCTGCTGGGGTTTTATATATGAGCGCGCTGCTGCTGATCGGGTGGGGTGTACGACTAGACTTCAACACACAGCCATAAGATATATATAATGTGTGTGATATACATAAGTTGGAACAAACGACGACGACGGCACAAAAAAAAAAAGTTGTGGGTTCAGGGGTTATGTACCGCGAGCAACCTGTTCAGTAGGAAGCCGGTAATGAAGTCGCATTGCGACTGTCTGTTAGTGGGCGATTCGTCACTGTGCGGACAAAGTGGAAGGCAGCACAAAGTGGAAGGCAGCACAATTTATGATTGTACCACGCATAAAAAGCGATGCCTTCACTGATTATTACCCGTGATTCTCTTTCGCAATGCGATTTGCGGGTCATAAAAATCCGTAACGCATCAAGAGCCCCCCGCGGAGGGAGGGCGAAAACAACAACAAAAAAACAGCCGAGGCCGGAAGGTCCCATCGGGTGTGGTCAACCGATCGCGGGGGCCGACGGGGACGGGGGGGGACAAAACTGGGCGCGGCGCCAGGATGGAGGTCGGCAGGTGCTATCATAACGACAAGCAGCGCACGAACGCACGCCGCTTTCTCGCGGTGCGGGGGACGGACGGCCGCGGGGGCTACCTCGTGCAAAGGGAGGGTCGCTTCGAAACAGAATGGGTCATCGACGCATCCGGTTGGTCGCGGATCGACTGCGGGACCGGGACCAACCTTCCCCCGGAGCTCCGCGTGGCTTTCGACGACTTTTGTGAAATCGGTTCGAGCGTCAAGGTGTGGTGGGAGGATGACGCATACTTTTACCCGGGCGTGGTCGTTGCCCAAACGGTGGCCAAGATTGGCGAGTTGGAGAGAAAACGCGTTCGGGTGAGATACTTCGATTCCTTCGAGGAGTGGGTCGACTGTGATAGCGGCGGGCTCTTCCCCGTGGTGCGCAGGATCCAGCCTCGACTCCCCGGTGCGTACGCGGCGTCAGGGGACCGGAACGTTCACCAACGCCACGAGACGGGGGCGGTGGGTTGGAGGATCGGAGTGCCCTCCTCAAGGGTGGGCGGTCTCGAGGTTGGCGACCACGCCGCGGAATATCAGTACGGCTTCGTCACCGCGGCGGCCCCCGACGGAGGGCTTGACGCCAGGCTCGATGACGGCACCGAGCGCACCATCTCCTCTGCAGCCTCTGTCGTTTGGCTCTGGCCCCCGAGAGAGAACCTGGACCTCTCGTTGCGCGTAAACGAGTCCGGCGGCGCGGTCACTTGGCGAGCGATCGTGTGGCTGAGGGAGGACGGATTTGAGCCGGCAGCATGCGAAGTCACCCTGGCGTCCCCCGTGTGGGACTTGTCAGGGCGCTTTGTTTGGGTGCGCGCCAAGATCGAGGGCAGGGGGGAGGTGAGGATCGACTTGGCGGGGTCTATGGTCAAGTGGTGTGGCGGATCGGGGCTCGCCGGGCGCCATGGCGCCTTTGAGGGCTCTGGGGGCAGCCAGTACGACCTTCATGGCGAAGAGCACGCCCTGGTTCCCTTCCTGGGACATTCTCTCGGCCTTCCGCCGGGGGAGGGCCAGCTAAGCGTGCTGCTGCACAGGCTTGTTGGCATGCGGGTCATCATCACGCGCCTTGTTTCGCCCGGGATCAGCGGGACGGGTGGGGGCGGCGAGTACAGCATCCGGTTTGCCTTTGTCGCATCTCCGGAGCGCGTGGTCTACGACGACGGCATGGGGACCTCAGAAAAGCCTCCGGAAGTGTGCCGCCCTGCCTTCCTCCTGCGTGACAACTCGGCCTACGTCGACTGCTTGGGCAGGGCGGGCGACCTTGAGCGCACCTCGAGCTGCCTGCCCCAGATGCTTCCCGTCTCCTGCCTTGGATGCCAAGGTCTGTTTTTGCCCTCCAGGGGGCTTATCTTGCACGAGGGAAGAGGGTTCGGCCCGGCAGACTTCGTGGGCCTGGCAGCGGGGCGGGCAGGGGAGTCGCGGAAGTCGAGGTCGAGTTTGAGAGCGGCGTGGAGGGACGAAATCGAGGTGAAGACGGGGTCAGCGAAGAAGGGAGGAGAGAGCGAGCTTGGAAGGGTGACCATAGGACGCTGGCTGGCCTCCTATAGCGTCGACGTGGAGAGGTCTCCGTACTGGCCGCTCGTGAGCGACGAGGCGATGGAGAACACCTCGCTCGCGGTATCGGTCAGTGCTGACGTGGCAGCGCAGAGCTGTGGTGTCCGTCGGCCGCCTCTGAGGCAGGCCGCTGACCCCATCGATGGTGCCAGAGTTCTGCGGGAGATGCTTGGGCGAGGTGTTCGAGGGAACAGGGTCCTCGGGCCGCTGCTCGACGACTGGGTGAGGGAAAACGCCCGGGAGTTCGCGCTTGGGGTCGGCCAGGGGAAGGGGTTCCGTAAGGATCAGCTTGAGGCCCTCGAGGGTCACATCAAAGATGTGGTTAGGTCTGCGAGGTATTTGGACAAGGCCCAGAGCAACCCAGAGCGCGACCCAATGTTCTACACCTCGTGCCGGCTCCACAACCAGGCCTTCGAGGCGCTGTGCCACCTCAAGGAGTTCCTGCTGCTCTGCGATCTGCAGGATCGCGGTGGGGCCAGGGTGGAGGCCTTCAAGACCTTTCCTGAGACTTTTCGACAGACATTTCCGCCGGACTCGGCCCTCTCCTCGCTGCTCTGCCTGCTCTCGCTGGTGGAAGCGAAGGCCCAGTGTGGCCTGCCGCTGAGAAACGAGCAGAGCGCCTTTGAGTTCCACCGCGAGGGCTCCCTCTTTCAATTTTTTTGGTCCTGGTCTCGCGGCAGGCTTGAGGACCTGGCCCACCCCGGCACCATGAACAACGGCCCGCCACCAGAGATCTTGACCTACGACAAGGTGCAGGGCAAGCGCGCAAAAAAGTTTGGCAGCTTTAAGAATGCCATCACCTTGACAAAGGCAAAGGTCGGGTTGAAACTGGCAAAGAGGAGACGCAAATCCAACACTGCTCTGATTTTGCCGGGAACTCCAATACTCAAACAGTATCATGCCGAGGGCGACCTGACCGAGAGGGCGCAGCAGGAGGACCCAAACGAAGACAAGTCCCCGACGGGCTCCAAAAAGTACAAGAAAGTTCAGAGGAAATTCAAGCACTCTCGGATCCCAAAGGACGAGGACGTGAGGAGCAAGCCTGTCGAGGCCTTTGCTGAGTCCAGGGAGTACGTTCTTGGCCAGATCAGATCCTCGCTGGCGGACAGGCCCGTGGACCTGCAGCGCATGGAACGGTATATGGAGTCCCAGAGGCACAACTATGGGATCATACCCTCGAGATCTCCAGAACAGACAGATGAGTTCAACAGCTTGATGAAGTATTGCAGGGAGCTGCTGACGAGGGGGGCGAGCGCAAAGTCCACCTCGCTGAACTGGATTCTCAAGTTTTTCTCCCAGGGGCACTTGGTTCCAGGTCTCAACGCGGGATACAAAGAGCTTGAGGGCTTGTGCACGATGGAATTGATGGAGAAATTCTACAAGTGGCTGATTTGGGACCACCAGCAAGAAAAAAATGAAAAGCCGCCGCAAAGCTTCTACAAATACAAGGTGGGCCATCCATCCTCATCAAGAATCACGGACATGCTGCTGACACATTTAACTCCCTCTCCCTCCAGGCCTACTTTCCATACTTTTGGTCCTACTTTCGGAGTGGGGCCAAGGGAATCGGTATCACTGAGATCGGCAAGCTCAACAAAGGCATCTCGCAGGAGATCTACAACATGATGCCTTGGGCAGGCAGGGAGCACGTCTGGCCCATGTGCGGCGACCCACCGCGGCCGACAGATCCAAAAGCAGACGTGGCGACGTACAACTATGCCCAGCCGCTGCCGGGCGGTACGGACAACCCCCTCGTGATGCAGCCATGGGAGCCGAAGAACGCAAAGAGCTCCAAACGGTACTTCAATGAAAAGGCAATGGCGGCGGCGTCAAGGGATCAGCAGGAGGCTGGGCCGTCTGGCGTTGCCGAGAAAGTGAAGAAGGAGCCTGCCGCCTTTGGTTCATCAGCTGCTGCAAAGGAGAGCATCATTGTGGATGACGTCATGGACCTGGGTTTGGAGATCTTGAAGAAGAGCCTGGAGGGCGGTGGGGGCACGCCGTCGGAAGGGGGGCCGCCTCACGGCCATCGTGAGGAGAATCAAAGAGAGGCGGAGCTGGCGGCCGTGCCAACTCAAGCGGAGAAATGATTCGTTTCAATTTTTTGGTACACCTAATCTTTGTAAACAATGTTTAGAGCCCTTGTGTAGAAGCTTTTGTGTTTTTCACATCCTCGCTCCCCCACCCCCCCTCCGCCCATCGCGGCCTGCTTCAGCCTCTGGCTGGGTAAATAAATTGACACCCTTGGGCGGGTCTTTCCATTTCTCGTCCTCCCTAGTGGTCATGAGGCACAAAGGCGAACAAGGATGCGAAAAAGCTGCCGGCTGCCACAGTGCACACGACCTGTTTCCTCGCTGCCTTGCCCTGGTTCACCTCGAGGGCCTCCGGGTACATATGGAAGAACCCAACGTAGAGGATGCTGCCCGCCGAGAAGAGCATGACCTGTGGAGAGAGAAGGAGAGGCGCGAGGTGTCAGTTTGCCAAATTTTGAGTTTGTTGGGGCGGGCGCAAGAGAACTCACCCAGGAGATCATCTTCTCAAAGTCCGACTCGGACACGAGGAACTTGATCGCGTAAAACCCGACGGCGGCCAAAGGGGAGCTCAGGCTGAAGACGAGCATGGACTTGAGGACAGCGGCCGTTGGCCACTTGATCGAAAACAAGAACATGGACAGGGAGAAGCTGGCTGGGACCTTGTGGGCGATCATGGCGAAGGCAACCACAAGGGAAAGCTCCTGCTGGCCGGTTGCGGCGGCGCTTCCGATGACAAGGCCGTCCGTCACCGCGTGGCCCACCATCATGGCGAGCGTCAGCAGGCCCCGGGCTTGCGGGCTGGACCTCCGGTGCCGCTTCTTATCGTCCCCGCCGTCAACAGCCGAGGCGTGGGTCCCGCCACCACTGCTCATCGACCTCCCCCTCCCCACTAGCGGCTCGTCGCTCGACGGAATGCCTTCCTCCACCCCAACATAGTCGTGGCTCCCGTGGGCGTTGCACGCGTTGGTGTTCTCCTGCAAGGCCTCGACGACGAAAAACAGGATGGTCCCGAGCGTGAGAAAGAACCCCCCGAGTCTGCGAGAAGGAGAGCGAGGTCAGAAGCGAGAACGACTGCGACAGGAGGAGGAGGAGGAGACTTACCCAGGGTTCATGCCGTACTTCTCGTGCGCCTCTATGAGCAGGTGGAACCCCTCAGGAATCATCAAACTGGACAAGGTTGAGGGTGGCGTCGGCGTCAGATTGTCGAATCGACTCGTTCGTGGGATCGGCCAGCCGGATTCCTTTTCGCTGCGGGAAAATTGTCTCGTGGCAACTCCTGTCTGTCTTCACTCTCTCTCTCACCTTAGGCTGGCTCCGATGCACAGGCCGGCCCCAAACGCGGTTATCTTGTGCATAAACCTCACCCGAAGGAAGAAGAGAGGCAGCAGGGACGCCGAGAAGGCCGCGGCGAAGATGATGAGTGAGACGTAGACCACCCACGACCACCCCGCGTCCGCCGCCGTGGCGGAGGGGGTAGCTACCACCCGCCCTGCAAGCCATTGAGAGACCGCCATGGCTTTGCGCGTGTGTCTACCCCCGAAAACCTACCCTACGTAAAGGCCTTGACTCCTTGCCCGTGCGCTCGGCTTGTGCAGCAATCCTTCTACCCCCTCTGCTTCGGTGTGTTTCGACTGTCGCTGTGCTTCTTTCATTGTCGAGAAAGTTTGGCGGGAAATTTCGGCGCGAAAAAAAAAAGCAAGAAAAAAAAAACAAAGATCGCGGGAACCGGCCAGTGAGAGGAGAGGGCCTTGTGCGATCGGGAGCGCGAGGGTGACCGCGACGGAGGTTACGCAATGGCGGAGCGCAATCCACTGGGCGCTGATGCGTCATTGTCGTCGGGAGGGCTGCCCTCGCCCGCTACGAACGCCAGCTTAAGTGGACCCTGGGCCTTCCTCGTGCAAAACGCGGAGACCGGGGTACGTCAACAACTTCGGGTGGACGCGGACGCAGGTGAGTGGGTGGCGAAAAGATCCGACCTTTCCGAAACTGAGAGAGAGAGAGAGGAGGGGGGAGGAGGAGGGCGCGAGCCTGGACAGCAGCGCGACTCCCCCCCCCCTGCCGACCTGGTGGCTTGACCCACTCAAGCTGACTCCGTTTCTTCCCGTCGCCATTGTCTCCGTCGGTTTTTGGTCGCTGCGCACCAGTTCAACTTTTTGACACCAAAGGGAACCCAGTGGCTGATAAGTCTTTTGGTTGGTCGTCTATCAAGCGTTGGGCCGCGGAGCAGAACAACGTGTTCCTCTTCAGCGCAAGGATGGAGGGCGGGCTGGTGGACCTCAGGCTTCACTGCGATGACGCTTCTGCGATCGCCAATGCGTGCAACAAGGGCGTCAAGCTCGCCGTCGCGAAGCACAAAGAAGAACAGATGAAGAAAAGGCAGCTCCCCACCGTGACGGAGGAGGGGGAGAGCGAGGGGGAGGGCGACGGAGGTAATGGCGATAGCGGACAGACTCCGCCAAAGCAGGTGGTGATCAGGCCGAAAGTGAAGCTGTTGTACGGCCGGGACCCCAAGCCTAGCGCCGCGGCTACACCGGCAGTAGGAGTGACACCCGAGAAAGAAAAGAAAAAGAAGAAGTCGTCAGCACCTGCTTCGGGAAACAGCGAGTTGTGGGCAGGTGAGAACGCGCGCGCCCACGGTCAAGAGGTTGCCGGCCAACCCAACGCCGCTGTCGACGTCCTCGACCCGCTGACGCGTCATCCTTTTATCTGCCTCCCCACGGTAATCTTGGCGCTCGACTCTTAAGGCAACTTGCGTGAGAAGGCTGGGAGCCGTTTCAGCATCATGACAAGAACAAAGAAATGGTTCGTGCTCAAGTCGAACGGCAAGCTGAGAGGCTACCACGTGGACCCCGTCTCTGGCGACAAGAAGCTTTAGAGCATCTTCACCGTGACGAAATCGCTGATGATCGGTGCGAACACTAACGGAAGCAAGGTGAGTAGGAGAAAAGAATTTTCGGATGAGCTGCCTGGACTGACGTGTCCTGCAACAAAGGTGGTCAGCATGGAAGTGGACGACGAGTCAAAGCCGCTGGGGCAGAGGGGCAGGGAACTTCAAGTGGAGGCCGAGAGCCTCGACGAAGCCGACAAGCTCGCCAAGGCCCTGGCCTTCTGCCTGTCTGCCGGGGAGAGAGAGAAGCGGCCGGCGGAGCCGGCGGGGGGCGCTGTGAAGCCGAAGCCTACCTCACCCGCACCTCCCAGGGCCCCACTGGCGGACCAGGGCGCCGGCGAGGACGAGGGGTCGTCAAGCTCTAGCGAGCGCGGAGAGGATTGCGATGACGATCACGATCGCGGTGAAGTGGCGTCCCCTCCAAAGTCGAACTTGAAGACCCTGCGGCAGAGGAACAGCCTTCTTGGGAGCAGCCCGCTGATGGCGGATTCCCTCTTGGGAGGCGACCAGGTCCTCCCGCGGAGCCTGGCGCTGCCGAGACCAGAGGCGGCGGAGGCGGCGGCCATGGTGGAGGCCGCAACTCCCGCCTCGTCCAGCGAGGAGGAGGAGGAGGAGGACGATTCGCCCATCGGCAAGGAGATCCCGGACGTGAGGGCGCCGGCGGCTCGTGCGGCGCCGTCGCCATCTCCATCTCCATCCGCCCAACACCTTGCGGAGGGTCTCGGTCAGATGCAGCAGCTTCTCATCGAGCAGCTTGCTAAGCGGGTTGACCAACTCGAGGGGGAGCTCAGGGCCCAGCGAGGGCAGATCGGCGCGGTGGAGGAGAGGCAGAGGGAGCAGGCCATGCGCCCCGCCCCGCAGCCCCAGCGGCCCGCCGCGGACCCCAGCGCGGCAATGGAGAACTTTCAGCAGTGGGGCGAGATTGAGCTCCTCGGCACGAGGATGGACCGGCTTGAGTACCAGTTCGAGGATCTGAAAGTGAGGTGGGTGGAAAGAAGGACTCGGAAGAATCGGAAAAGAATTGCCTGGGCTGACGTGTTCTACTCTGTCCCCCCCCCTCTCTCTTTCTCTGCCCGTGCGGCTCTCTGAAGTTTCAACGCCATCGTCAACGACCTGACTCAAAATTTGATGAGCATTCGGGACGTTTTGATCGTGTCCTCGCCAAGGAAGGACGGGGCGTGACCTCTGAGGTGAGGTGGCCTCTGCGGTTGGTGGCCGAGATCACCAAAAGTAACATGATAATCAGATCATACCAATGTCGCTGCGATGAAGGGAGCAATTGCTCGATCGTGATCGATGTTTGATGCGTTTTGATCAATTTCGGATTTCTGGATCCTCCCGGCGGCCGAAGATCTGACAGGGGTGCTTCCATCGGAAGGTTCCCCTCAATCGGCGCACCCCGCGCTCGTCGTGTACGCCGCGCAGGGGGGCAGTGGTCGCGCACGGGAACGATCCGGTCGGAGGTCGCTTAGGGTCATGGCCATGGCCACCATGCTCGGTGCGTCGGGAGCTTTCAAGGTTCTCTTCGTTTACACCGTCATCATCTTCATCTCCTACCAGGTCAGTCTCGCCCCAAGCCACCAAGTCTCCCTCGATTCGCCTCGGGCGGGGCCCGTGCGCCATTGCGGGGCCCCAGAGCCCGCCCCCGTGATCCCTCGCACCGCCCGCTTCCCCTCTCTACGCCGCGGCCTAGGTCCACCCCACCCCCCCCCCCCCCCCCCCCCCCTCTCCCCCCTTCCCCCCCACCCTCCCCCCCCCCCCCCCCCCTCCCACCCCTCCCCCCCCCCCCCCCCCCCC
>Ga0160423_10003488_pt1 | contig 13057 bp, 13 predicted proteins | sample CRUFie14St8metaG_FD_108191 | JGI IMG/M metagenome (GOLD analysis project Ga0160423, IMG submission 108191) | Marine microbial communities from the Costa Rica Dome - CRUD Field 142mm St8 metaG | ecosystem: Environmental > Aquatic > Marine > Oceanic > Photic zone | place: Costa Rica: the Eastern...
AGAATTTCCAATATTAAAGATTTTGTGCGGAGCCCAGCTTTGAGATATATCAGGATTTTTAAAGTCAAAAAAATTACTTGGTTCAGGAACCTTATCTATAACTCTTTTCAAGCTTTCAATAATGTCGTCTATATATGTAAAATCTCTCTGCATATCTCCATAATTAAATACATTAATAGTTTCGCCTTTGAATATTGCGTTTGTAAATAAGTAATATGACATATCTGGCCGACCCCAAGGTCCATAAACAGTAAAAAATCTTAAACCAATAGCTTCAATATTATAAAGCTGACTGTATGCATGTGCTATCAATTCATTTGATTTTTTTGTAGCTGCATATAAACTTACAGGTTTATCAACATTTTCAATTTCTTTAAATGGAACATTATCGCTATTACCATAAACACTAGAACTTGAGCCATAAACAAAACGATTTATATTGAAATTCCTACAACACTCCAATATATTTAAAAACCCAGATATATTAGAATCTACATATACATTTGGATTTTCTATAGAATATCTCACACCTGGTTGAGCAGCTAAATTACAAACGATATCAAAGTTATTTTCTTTAAATAAATTTGGAAGTGCTTCACGATCTTCTAAATTCATGCGAATAAATTTCATTTTATGTGAATGAATTTCACTGTAAGATAACAAATTAAAAACCTCAGCTTTTTGTCTTTTAATTCCTAGCTGAGATAAACGTGAGTACTTTAAATTTACATCGTAGTAATCGTTAATATTATCTAACCCAAAAACCAAATGTCCTTGGCTAATTAATGCCTTACATAAGTGATAGCCAATAAATCCAGCGGCACCAGTAACTAATATTTTTTTTTCATTATTCATTACAAGCCAACTCCTTTATAAATAAATCCTATGCTTTCTAATTTATTTCGATCAAGTATATTTCTACCATCAAAAACAAAAGCGGGCTTATTCATAATCTTAAATATTCTTAGCCAATCAAAATTTATAAACTCATCCCACTCAGTCATTACAGCCACTGCATGAGCCCCATTTAAAGCATCATATGGATTATTTGCTACTTTCAAATATTTTTCATTTTCGTTATCAGGTCTAGATTTTAAATAATTTAAATCTGTTTTTATTTGACAAGATGAGACTTGTGGGTCGTAAACGCTGATAATTGCTTTTTCTTCAATTAGTAAATCTGCAACATATATTGCAGATGATTCTCTTGAATCATTAGTGTTTTTTTTGAAAGACCAACCCAAAAAAGAAATAGTTTTACCATTAATTGTATTGTAGAGGGTGTTTATAATATTTTTCGCAAAACGAAATCTTTGATGATCATTAATTTTGATTACTTGATACCAATAATCAGCAACTTTAATCAAGCCCAAAGATTTTGCTATATAAACCAAATTTAAAATATCTTTCTGAAAACATGAACCTCCAAAACCAACAGAGGCTTGTAAAAACTCTGATCCTATTCGTTTATCCATTCCTACAGCTTTGGAAACTTCATTTATATTTGCTCCTGTAACATCACAAAGTTCAGAAATTGAATTAATTGATGAAACTCTTTGTGCTAAAAAGGCATTAGCTACCAATTTTGATAGTTCTGACGACCATACGTTAGTAGTCAAAATATTTTCTTTTGGAACCCAACTTGAATATATATCAACTAAAGATTGAATTGCAGCTTTACCTTCTTTTGTACTTGAATCTCCGCCTATAAGCACACGATCTGGTTCGGTCAAATCTTTGATTGCAGTACCCTCAGCTAAAAATTCTGGATTTGATAAAATTTGAAAATTTACACCATTTCCAGTATTGTCTAGTATGTTTTGAATTGCCTCTGCAGTTTTTATGGGAAGTGTTGATTTCTCTACTACAATTTTGTTTGACTTAGCTACCTTGGCAATCTGGCGAGCACATAATTCAACAAATTTTAAGTCCGAAGCCATTCCCTTACCTGCTCCATATGTTTTTGTTGGAGTATTAACCGATATAAAAATCATTTCGGCATCATCAATAGCATTTTCAATATTTGTTGAGAAAAATAAATTTCTATCTCTTGCTTCATTGATTACTTCAGATAAACCAGGCTCAAAAATAGGAAGTTTAGCTAAATCTGAATTATTCCAATCAGAAATTCGCTTTGAATTTAGATCTACAACAGTAACCTTAATACTTGGATTTTTCTGTGCAATTACCGACATTGTAGGACCACCAACATAGCCAGCTCCAATACAACATATTGATTTAATTTTCATGTTTAACTATCATTTAAATAATTTAATATCAGACATTACCATTTCGTTTATTAAAGATTGAAAATCGTAATCAGGAATCCAACCTAATTTGCTTTTTGCTTTTGAAGGATTTCCTATTAAAGAATCGACTTCTGTTGGTCTGTAATATGATGGATCAATTGATAAAACTTCTTTTCCAATTTCTAATTGATATTCTTTATTTACACAATTGTCTACAAAAGCTTTTTCATTCAAACCTTCACCTACAAATTTAATCGAAATACCAAGTTGCTCAAATGCCATAATAACAAGTTCTCTGACTGAGTAAGAGTTGCCTGTTGCTATGACCCAATCTTCAGCTTTATTTGCCTGCAAAATCAACCACATAACTCTGACATAGTCTTTCGCGTGCCCCCAATCGCGTTTAGCATTAAGATTCCCTAGAAAAAATTTATCCTTTTTCCCAAGAGCAATTTGGGCAACTGCACGTGTTATTTTTCTAGTTACAAATGTTTCACCGCGTCTTGGAGATTCATGGTTAAACAAAATACCATTACAAGCAAACATATTATATGCCTCACGATAATTTTTTGTTATCCAATAAGCATAGATTTTTGCAACTCCGTATGGAGATCTAGGATAAAATGGAGAATTTTCATCATAAAGACCGTCTTTATTCTTATTATCTTTCATACCTCCATATAGCTCAGAAGTTGAGGCCTGATATATTTTAGTTTTATTTTGTAAACCTAAAATTCGTACAGCCTCTAGAATTCTCAAGGTACCTAAAGCATCTACCTGACCAACATATTCAGGAATATCAAATGAGACTCTGACATGAGACATTGCGCCTAAATTGTATATTTCATCAGGCTGAGTATCTTTAATGATTTTAGTAATATTTAATGAATCTGTAAGATCACCATGATGTAATTTAAATCGTGGGTTGAGTTCATGCGGATCTTGATATATGTGATCAACTCTTTGAGTATTAAAAGAAGATGATCTTCTTTTTATGCCATGAACTTCATATCCTTTCTCCAATAAAAGTTCTGCTAAATAAGAACCATCTTGCCCTGTCACACCAGTCACAAGTGCTATTTTCATAATTTAATTTCTTTAAAATTTTTAATGTTTTGTAAAAACCAATTATAGGTTTTCTTAACTCCATCCTCCAAATCAGTTTGGTGCTTCCAACCTAATTGATTTAATCTAGAAACATCCATAATCTTTCTTGGAGTTCCGTCAGGTTTTTTTAGATCCCATGAGATTTCTCCATCATAACCAATTGTATTTTTAATAACTTCAGCTAATTTTTTTATACTAAGATCGTAACCAGTTCCAACATTATATATGTTTTCAGGTAGTTTATTTTCTAATGCAAAAATTATCGCATCAGCCATATCATCAACGAACAAAAAATCACGTAATGGTTTACCACTTCCCCAAAGCACGACAGTCTTATTATTATTTTTTTTTGCTTCGTGAAATTTCCTAATCATTGCAGGAAGAACATGTGATGAATGAAAATCAAAATTATCATTATATCCATAAAGATTAGTAGGCATTAAACTTAAATAATATTTGCCATATTGTTTTCTTATGGCTTCACAACTTTTAAGTCCGGAAATCTTAGCAATAGCATAATATTCGTTTGTTGGTTCTAAAAAATTTGAAAGTAAGTATTCCTCTTTTATTGGTTGTTTAGCAAATTTAGGATATATGCATGAACTTCCTAAAAAAATAAAATTTTCAATTTTATTTTTAAAAGCTCCATGTATTAAATTGTTCTGGATTTGCATATTTTCCATTATGAATTGATATGGAAAATCATTATTTGCAAGAATTCCACCAACTTTAGCAGCAGCATTTATAACAACATCTGGTTTTTCTGATTTTATATATTCATAAACATAAGACTGGTTTTTCAAATCTAATTCTTCACTAGTTTTTCCAACTAAATTATGGTAGCCTTTATCCTTTAGTCTACGACATATTGATGAACCAACCATGCCATTATGTCCAGCTATATAAATTTTAACGTCTCTATTCATAAAAACTTGTTAATGAAGAACAAAGTGATTTTTTCCAATTTGGGATAACTAAGTTAAATTTATTTTTAATTGTTGAAGAATCTAAAGCAGAAAAACTTGGTCTTTCAGCAAAATTACTAGATAAAATTGTAGTAATAGGATTCAGATTAGTATCAATATTTCTAATTCTAAAAATTTCTTTTGCAAAATCATACCTAGAACATTGGCCTACGTTTGAATAATGATACAATTTAACAGTTTTATTTGTAATTTTAGGTAATATTGTAATTATTACTTTAGCTAAATCTGACGCATTTGTTGGAGAGCCAATTTGATCATATACAACATTAATTTCATTTTTACGTTCAGACAATTCAAGAATTTTTTTTACAAAATTGTTATTTTTTTTTGAATATAGCCATGATGTCCTAATTATTAGGCAATTTACAGGACTAACACTCTTTATTGCAAATTCGCCATCTAATTTAGTTTGACCATATACAGACTTTGGATTTGGCATGTCATTCTCCACATATAGATTTTTTTTATTTCCATCGAACACATAATCAGTAGATATATGTACTAATTTTATGTTATATTCTTTTGAAATCCTTGCTAAATTGTATACGGCTATATTATTAACCTTATTGGCCAAATCAAATTGATATTCAGCCTTATCAACATCGGTATAGGCAGCACAATTAATTATAATATTAATTTTATTAATTTTTATAAATTGTTTTACTTTTGAATGGTCTGTAATATCTAGACTTGTTGAATCAGTGAAAAAAAAATTATATTTTAAATAATTTTTTTCTAAATCTTTAATTTCCGAACCAAGTTGGCCTTTACTTCCTGTAACTAATAAATTTAGCATTTTTTATGTTTGGATGTAATATAATACTCAGAATCCTTGAACAATGGATGATTCTTATCTTTTGCAGACAATTTAATTTTATTATTACTTAGTTGCCAGTCAATATTCAAAAATTTATCGTTGTAAGCTATTCCTCTTTCACTAGCAAAATTGTAATAATTATCAACTTTATAATTTAAAATAGCCTTATCGCTTAAAACGACAAAACCATGTGCAAATCCTACTGGAATAAATAATTGTTTTTTATTTTCATCACTGAGTTCAATAGAAACATGCTCACCAAATGTTTTTGAATTTTCTCTAACATCAACAACGACATCAATTACTTTCCCTTTAATAACTCTAACTAACTTTGTCTGACCGTGAGGTGCTTGTTGGTAATGCAAACCTCTAATTACGCCATATGTTGAACTTGTCTCATTTTCTTGACAAAATGAGACTGAATAACCTAAAAACTTATCTAACTCGTCTTTCCTAAAATTCTCTACAAAATATCCACGTTCATCAAAATCGAACTCTGGCTCACAAACTATAATATCAGGGATTTTTAATTTAGTAAATTTCATCATATTTCTTTAGATCTTTGTATTAAATAATGACCATATACATTATTAATCATATTTTTTGCTAAACTTAAAAGTTTACTTTTAGAAATATATCCCATTTGATAAGCAATATCTTCTAGACATGCTATTTTTATGCCTTGTCTACTTTCAATTGTTTTTATATAGTTTGATGCCTCAATTAAAGACTCATGAGTACCAGTATCTAACCAAGCAAAACCTCTACCCATAATCTCTGCTATTAATTTATTTTTCTTCAGATATTCTTGGTTAATTGAGGTTATTTCTAATTCTCCACGTTCACTCATCTTAACTTTTTTAGCAATTTCTATAACTGAATTTGGATAAAAATACAATCCAACTATTGCATGGTTACCTTTTGGATTATTAGGTTTCTCTTCAATTGATAAAGGATTTCCATCCCTGTCAAATTCAATTACTCCATACCGCTTAGCATCATTCATATAATATCCAAATATGGTAGCCATTTCTAAGTTTTTAACATTTGATACAGCTTTTTTTAATAAATTCGAAAAACCATGACCATAGAATATATTATCTCCAAGGATCATACAAACGTCATCATTCCCTATAAACTTTTCTCCAAGAATAAAGGCTTGTGCTAATCCATCTGGTGAAGGTTGTTCTTTATATTTTAATGAAATTCCATAATCACTTCCATCGCCTAAAAGACGCTTGAAATTTGGTAAGTCAATAGGAGTAGAAATAATTAATATTTCTCTAATACCAGTGAGCATCAAAACTGACAGTGGATAATATATCATTGGTTTATCATAGATTGGTAATAATTGTTTTGATATACCACGTGTTATAGGATATAACCTTGTACCTGAACCTCCTGCTAAAATAATTCCTTTCACTGATTGTTATTCTTAAAATTACTTGATCTAACATTTTCTACCCAAGACTGATTATTTAAATACCAATCAATAGTTTTTGATAATGCATCGCTAAAAGATATTTTTGGTTTCCATCCTAATTGATTAGAAATTTTTGTAGAATCAATAGCATAGCGGAAATCATGACCTGGCCTATCTTCAACATACACTATGAGTTTCTCACATGTTCCGACATCATATCCTAATTTTTCATCCATTTTTTTACATAATATTTTAGCAAGTTCAATATTTTTTAACTGGTTAAAACCACCTATATTATAGGTACTATTATTTTTTGCATTATGAAATATTAAATCTATAGCATCAATATGATCTTTGACATATAACCAATCTCTAGAATTATTACCATCTCCATATATAGTAAGAGGCAAATTATTTATAATATTGTTTATCAATAATGGAATAAATTTCTCAGGAAATTGATTTTCTCCAAAATTATTTGAACAATTGCTTATTATATATGGCATAGAATAAGTAGTGCCATAAGTTCGAACAAAATGATCAGAACTAGCCTTAGATGCTGAATAAGGTGAGTTAGGTTTATACGGTGATGATTCTGTAAAATAACCCTTTTTGCCAAGTGAACCATATACTTCATCTGTACTTACATGAAAAAAAAGTTTTCCTTCCCAACTTTTCTGCCATAATTTTTTAAAAGCATTCAAAAGAATAACAGTACCAAAAATATTAGTTTTAACAAAAGTTAATGGATCAGATATGGAACGATCAACATGGGATTCTGCAGCTAAATGAATTACTTTATCGAACTTAAACTTAACAAATAATAAATTTATGTATTTTTGATTAGTAATGTCAGCATTTATGAAGGTATAATTCTTTCTTCCTTCTAAATCCTTCAAGTTATCTAAATTACCAGCATAAGTTAGAGAATCTAAATTATAAATATGATAATTTGGGTAAGAGTTTACAAAATATCTAACTAGGTGAGAGCCAATAAATCCAGCTCCACCAGTTATCAGAATATTGTATTTTCTAATTTCTCCCAAAATCATCTTCAACTCTTACAATGTCACATTCATCTGAGGGCAAAATTTCTGTATGTTGCCAAATCTCAGCAACTATTCCATATCCTTCCAAACCAACTATTCTATGACGCATACCCATTTCAATTTTAATTTGATCGCCAGGTCGATATATTTGCATTTTGGTTTGAATGTCGTTTTTGCTCATTATTACACCTATTTCGCCGTAATAAACTTGCCAAATTTCAGCACGTCTGTTGTGATATTGCCATGATAATTTTACATTAGGCTTTACAATTAAAATTTTTGGACTTAGTTTACCAATTATCCTAAGATCATTAATATCTATTCCCCCGAAAAAATAGTCTGAAAATAATTGTGCATGCATTTCATCAATACAAAAAAAAGCACCCCACGGACGATTCAAATCAAAATCAACTACTCGAATTCCAAGTTGTTTTAATTTATCTTTAGTATTTTTCAAATGATATTCAAACATTATTTATCTTCAGCAACCTTCACCTGTTTTCTTAAACCACTAGATGAAAATCGATGATCTCTTTTGTTATAATATATTTCAATTCCATTTTCAATACAATATTTTTTTCCAGTAAAAATTTTATCCTTGTACTCTTCTCCAATAATTCTTACATCAATTTTAAATGAACGTAAAATATCTTCAAGATCTTGTTCTGAAACATATGGAATTATTTCATCAATATGCTTGCACCCTTTTAATTGAATATAGCGTTCAATAATTGTTTGAGAAGGCGAATTTTTTTCAGGTCGATTTAAAGATGGGTCTAATTGCAACCCAACAATCAAAAAATCACACTGTCTCTTTGCTTCCTCCAACATTTTTACATGACCTGCATGAAGTAGATCAAATGTAGAAAAGGTTATTCCAACTCTCATAATTATAAGGATTTATTATGCTAACTTTTTTTTTTTGTTTTTATTATTCAAAAGTATGGCAATTTACTAGTTTTTTAGCAACCAACTACTTGATTGAATTTTATCTCCCAAACCATCTACCAAATCAATACCTAAAAAATTACAAGTTGACTGTTCTGGAATAGAATCATTATTTTGATCTCCTCCATTTGCAAATGTTAATTTATACTTACCAGCATATTCATTATGAATTTTTTTTAAGGTTTGACAAACTGTTCGATCTTTATCAATCGAAATAAAAGCTTTGTCTACAGCTTTAATATTTGAAACAATAAGTAAACGTTCGTCCTGATTTTGAAATTTCTTACTTCCTTTTAATTCGCGTTGCATATCAGAATTTACTATAACAAAAAGATAGTCTGCAAGGGATTTTGCATTATTAAAGTACTCTAAATGTCCAACATGAAATGGATTAAAATATCCGGAAACAATTATTACTTTTTTCTTTATCATATTATAAGTAAGCTAGTTTTGTATTTGCTATTTATAAAATTAATTTAGGTAATTAATCATATTGGCAAAATAATAAAAAAAACCAGTTTAATATAGTTTACATATATTTAATTTTTCAATTAAATATTTATTATTTATTTAAATTTATTTTTTAATTTTGTCTGATTTTATAAGTTAAATGAAATTAAAGATTAAAATTAAAAAGTTTTTAGCTACCTTCTTTTGGCTTATTATTTTATTTCCCTCACTTTTCAATTTTTTACATCATTTAAAATCACATGATCACATAGATTGTAATGAAACTAAATTACATTTTCACAAACTATCAAAAGATTGTATTACATGTGATTATAATTTTCTTGCTTTCGATTTTAAATTAGTCGATAATTTTGAAACCAATAAAAATCAAATCTTTATAAAAAATAAAGCCGATTTTAAAACGGTTTTTATAAATTCATATAACCCAAACAATAGACAATTACGCGCACCACCAACAATATCTTAGCAAACAAATTAATTTTTAAAGTTTATCAAGATATCAAATGCGTAATATATTATTGGCTACACTCTTAATAATTTACAGTGTAGCTTCCTCTCAAAATTGCAATTCCTCATTATCGGGTAAAATCACTGATTTACACGACGGATCTATATTATCTGGTGCAACAATTGTAGTAAAAGAGAATAATTTTGCAACGTTAAGTGATTTAGAAGGAAATTATACTATTTTAAATTTATGCGATGGTGTAACGTATTCAATAGAAATATTACATCCGTCATGTGATACAGTAACATTTAAATGGAAAGCCTCATATGGAAAAAATGAAAAGGATTTTAAACTTGAGCATCATATAGAGGAGTTAAATGAAATAATAGTTAAAGGCAATTCTTACAAATATCAAAGCAAATCTGTGTTAGAGAGTCAAATTTCAAATAAAACTTTAGAAAAATATAGCAGCGCATCTATTGGAGACGCGTTAAAAAGCCTAAGTGGAGTATCCTCACTCAACAAAGGTAATGGAATTGTAAAACCAATAATTCAAGGACTCCACAGTAGTAGAATCATAATGATAAATAACGGTGTTAGAATGCAAGATCAAGAATGGGGTAAAGAGCATGCTCCTAATATAGATGTTAATTCAATTGAAAAAATAACTCTCATAAAAAATGCCAGTGCATTAAAATATGGTGGTGATGCTATGGCTGGAATTATAATTGCTGAAGGCCCAAAAGTTGCAATTAAAGATAGTTTGTATGGAAAAACCATGTTGTTTGGATCAACTAATGGTCGTGGTGGTGGAATTTCTTCACAACTTACAAAAAGCTTTAAAAATGGGTTTTATGGAACTGCTCAAGGGACATTTAAGCGTTTCGGAGATGTTGAAGCTGCAGATTACGTCATGAGTAATACTGGTCTTTATGAAAAAGACATGTCATTAAGATTTGGACTAAATCGATTTAATTATGGGATTGAAGGCTATTACTCTTATTTTAATACAGAAATTGGAATACTAAGATCTTCTCACGCGCATGGCGCTGCAGATCAAATTCGGGCAATTGAAAGTGATATTCCCTTAACTATAAGAGAATTCACTTATGATATTGGTTATCCTAAACAAGACGTTACTCATCAACTAAGCAGAATCAAAGCTTTTAAAACTTTTAGTGATTTTACTTTAGATTTTCAATATGATTATCAACTAAACAGACGATTTGAATATGATATTAGAGTTGGTAATGACAGAGATAAACCTGCTCTTGATTTAAAACTAGACACTCATACAGTTTTAATTGATTTATTTGGACCACTTGGAGATTTTAATTTTAAATCGGGAATTATGGGAAGATTTCAATCCAACTTTGCAAATCCAGATACAGGTGTAAGGCGATTAATTCCTGATTACGACAAGTATGATTTTGGCCTGTTTACAGTTCTTGATAAAAAAATTAATGATAAATTAGAAATTGAAACTGGAGTAAGATTTGACTACAGCTTCATGGATGTTTTTAAGTTTTATAAAAACTCGGTTTGGCAAGAACGCGGCTATGACATCCTATTTCCTGATCTAGTTATAGAAGAATTTTCGAATCAAGTTTTGGTAAACCCAGAACTTGAATTTAACAATCTATCAGCAACATTAGGATTCAATTATAAATTAGATTATAATAATACTTTATTCATAAACCATGCATTGTCATCCCGAGCACCCAATCCTGCTGAGCTATTTAGTGATGGTTTACACCATGCAATTGCAAGAATTGAAGTTGGAGATTTAAGGTTTAAATCTGAGGTTGGAAATAAAACTTCAATAACATATAGCCATGTTGGAAAAACATTTAATTTTTCAATAAACCCATTTATCAATAACATTAGAGATTTTATTGTAATTGAACCAGTTGAAATTAGAGAAACCATTAGAGGTAATTTCCAAGTTTGGGAATATAGACAAACTGATGCAAAGTTACTTGGAGTAGATATCGATGCTAGCTTTTCAATCAGCGATAAAATAAATTTAAATCATCAACTCTCAATTGTTAAAGGATACGACAATACAATGGATGAGCCATTAATTAATATGCCTCCTGTGAATACTAAAAATGAAATTTCTTACAATAACAAGGAACTTAAAAACTTGAAAATTTCATTACAAAGCGAGTATGTTTTTGCCCAAAATGAATTCCCAAATAACAATTTCGAAATCTATCTTCCAATTACTGAAACTTATGAGGAAGTTGATATTAGTTCAACTCCTGATGCTTATCATTTATTAAATCTAAATGCAAGTATAGATTTTAATACATCAAAAAAATCATCCTTAACCGTAGGATTAAGGATTAATAACCTTTTTAACACCTCCTACAGAAACTACCTAAATCTTCTGCGTTTTTACTCAGACGACATGGGTAGAAATTTTTTATTAAACCTAAAATTCAATTATTAATTATTAAAACCAAAAACAATGAAAAAACAAATTTTTTTATTACCCTTATTAATTTTATCGTTAGTCTTTACTGGATGTTCTGACGACGATGATCACGATGATCACTCACATCCTGTAAATGAACAGGAAGTTATTACAACCGTTGAAGTCACTCTAAGCGATGGTACAAACTCTTATGTTCTAAGCTGGGAAGATCTAGATGGTGATGGTCCAGATGAAGCTGTTATAAACGGAGGAACAATGCCAGCTGGAACCTACAGCGGAGATATTCAACTTTACAATAAAACTGTAGATCCTACTGATGAAGAGTACGTAGTTACCACAGAAATCCTAGAAGAAGATTTAGATCACCAATTCTTCTATAGTGCAGTCAATGGATTAGATGCTCAAAGTGTTTACACTGATATGGATAGCGAAGGAAATCCAATTGGGCAACAATTTGAATTAACAGCAAATACAAGTTCTGGAGGACTTTTAATTGTTTTAAGACATGAGCCTTTAAAAAATAATCCTGGTGTTCCAGATGGTGATATCACTAATGCTGGAGGTGAGACAGATATTGAAATCACTTTTCCAATTACTATTGAGTAAAACATTTGAAATAGTCAAAAAAAGCCCAACACATTGTGTTGGGCTTTTTTTTAATACAATTTTTTAAATTTTACTCATTGGCTTTTGATCTAGAATACACATAGATCTTTTTAATTTTACCATTTACAAATTGAACGTCGTGAACATGATGTTCAATAATCTCATTACCCTGTTCATCAACATCTGTCAAATCATTCGCTGTAGTAAGCCATTGTGTCATTTCTCCATTTTCATCTTCGCCAGAATTAGCTATCATCCATCTTATATTCCATTTTGGAGAAGATGTTTTAAACCAATTATCAAGAAACTCAATATGAGCTTTATTTCCCTTAATAACTAAGCCACTAGGTGCATATCCCTCCCACTCATCTGAATTAATTTCAGAAATTTTATCTAAATCCCTGATGTTATGAGCTTTAATATAATCTAACCATATCTTTTGATTATCAACATCGCCAGTATAAATTGGTCCAGAATCTCCATTTTCTAAATTATTCCAAGTTCCTATTTTTA
>Ga0160423_10003489_pt1 | contig 13054 bp, 6 predicted proteins | sample CRUFie14St8metaG_FD_108191 | JGI IMG/M metagenome (GOLD analysis project Ga0160423, IMG submission 108191) | Marine microbial communities from the Costa Rica Dome - CRUD Field 142mm St8 metaG | ecosystem: Environmental > Aquatic > Marine > Oceanic > Photic zone | place: Costa Rica: the Eastern...
CAAACAATATATCTTCTGGAACATTAAATCATCAAAGAGGACCTAACTTGAATGCAGTTGCAGGAGGTGTTGAGGGTAATGTTTCTTTTGTTTTTAAAACAATTAATGAAATAAGTAAAGGATTAAATGATGTAGATAATGCTGATGTTACAAAAGTAGACTATTTAGATGAAATTTTTACTGGAAAAGATAATGATGAATTATCAGCAGTAAATATTCTTACAGACGTTATGATTTTTCCAAGCGGTGTATTGCCTAGTTTAAGATCTACCCTGCCTGAAACATTTACTCCAGCAGTATCTTCATATGAATCAGCTCAGTCTTTATTATTAGTTATAAACGCTAGTAATTCTTTTATTGTTTTAGATGGTTTTGATCCTAATATTGATTTGCCTAATGATACATCTGAAGATAACACTCAAATAAATAATTCGCCTTCAAGTTTTATTCAAGATTCTTTATTGGACAGTTCAAATTTTATTAATAAACAAGAAATATACACTAATAGTTTTAAAAACTACTTTTCTGATAGATTTTTAGATCGTGGACATTTGACATATGCTACTTTTTCTTTTGGCGGTATAAACGACAACAACACAGGTCAAAATAGTTTTATTTTAACTGCAGCACCTTATGAATATGCTATAGAAGAATTAGAAGGATCTGAAAAGGAAGTGCCTGATTACAATTCATTTGAAAGTGAGTTTTCTACAGCAAAAACTCCTTGGATTACATCACAGCCTTTAAATAGAATAGACTTAGAAAACAATAGGGTAGACATACATAACAAAGTACAGAATTTGTTTCGTTTTTGGTCTCTGGATGATGGTGATATAGGTAATAAGTATAGAATAAAAATAAATCCAACAAAAAGAGGCACACCTGAAATTGAAACTTTTTTTGATGATATAACAGCAGGTGACTTTGCAACTTTTGATATCTACGTATTTGTTTATGACCCAAGAGATAATTCTTATACAGAAGTAGATTCATACAAAGATGTTAATTTGCATCCAGATAGCTCTAAATATATAGCAAGAGTTATAGGAAATACAAATGAATATTTTGACTTTAATGCAAATAAAGTCGTAAAAATAGGTGAGTTTCCTAACAAGAGTCAATTTATCAGAGTAGAAGTTGATGATGCAATAAAAAATAAAACATTTAAAAATCAACATCAAATACTACCTTCTGGTTTTAGATCTTATCCACATATAAAATTTGAAAAAAATGCTTTTAAAAGATGGAGCGAACAAAGTGACAAAATAAATATTGAAGAAGTTTTTACATCAGGAGTATATCAGCTTCCTCCATTATATGCATTAAATGTTTATGAAGAATATGAAACAACAACACCTTTAGTAGAAGATATTACAAATCATTGGGGTGTAGTTTTTAACAGATCTAAAGTTGAAAATAACGAGTTAAAAAGAAATAATGATGATATTATTTCTAGAGAAGTTTCTCCTCATTTTTATTATACAAAATATTTTTTAAATGGCATTGTAGGAGAAAAAAGCTACAAAAACATATGGATAGAAGAAGACAATTATTTAAATTCATTTTTTCATTTAGAGAAAATATTAGTATCAAATACAAGTTTAAATAAATATAAACATTCAGGAAGAACTCCTTCTAATACAGAGACTCATTCTTATTTAAATCTTGACAATGATGATTTATGGGAAGACAATAGAGAATTTAAAACTGAATATAAAAACAAACTTTCTTTTGACTTTTTTACTTATGGTGGTTTTGATGGTGTCGATATTAGAGATAATGATAAAAAGAATTTAAGAAATGATGCAATTATAAGAGAATTTCATGATGAAAATGAAGTTAAGTGCACATATTCTGCCTATGACAAAGCAATTGATATTGCAATGGACGAATCAAACTGCTCTGGTGATATATTAGTTGTCCCAGGAATTAGAGAATTACCAATTGTTAGAAAATGTATACAAAAATGTGAAGAAGATAGAAGGCATTTTTATATTGCAGATATGAGCGGTGCAGCATCAAATAATATGATAACTTTTAATGATACAAGAAAACTAAGTAATGAACCTCCTGAACCTCCTATTCCAGTAATATCATCTTTAGGTGTAATGGGAAATAAATTTAGAGTTTTAAATGATTTGTCAAATTATGAACTAGACTTAGTAAAAACAACCGCAACAGATACAAGATTTCAATTGACTGGAAAAGATAAGCCTAATAGAGGTGATATAGACACGTTTTATAAGTACAGTGATGTTTTAGAACAGCAATATCCTACGATAAGAACTCATTGGGCAAATGAAAGTATAAGAAGTAGATATTTGTTTGCAGTGTATGGTGATTTAACAACAGATACTAAACAAGTTTGTTCTGAAGTTTTTGTTTTGGCAAAAATGGCACAAAGTGGAAGTCCTACAATAGACATAAGTAACGATATAGAAGTTTTTGTAAGAGATTTTAAATCTTCACTAATTTTAAATTCTAGACTTGCTGAAGGTTCAGAAACGTTTAATTCAGAGCTGAAAGACTTTAGAAGATCAAGTGCAAATGTAATTTTCTTAGATGATAATTCAAGTCCTATAAAACTAAAAACGCAAATAACAGCTTATGATATAAGAAAATCAGTATTTCAAGAGCAAAAATTTGTAAGATCAATTCAAGAGATAAAGAAGAGAATTAAGTTTGATATTTTTAGAAATGATAGTCTTGTTCAGGGTGGATTTTTATTTGCACAAAATTCTAATTTTCAAAATCTATATCAAAAGTTAGAAATACAATTAAACACTATTATGAGTCAATTTTTAGAAGAAGGTTTAATTATAAATTATAAAGTTAACGTTAATAAGCAAGAAGATGATAAGATAATTTTAGATATGCAAAACTATATTATAAGAGGAAATATAGTTTTACAATTTAAGACTTCAGATATAATAAAATTAGAGCTAGATGAAATATTAAGTGACCTTAGCTTATTAGCAAATCCTGGCCAGGACACAGTATATATACCAAGTATTTAAGGAGTAACAATTAATGAGCAACTCATTAGACACGCCAATTAATCCGGCGAGCATTAAAAGAGATGGGCCAATTCAAGTTTCAAATGTAATGAAAGATGATTTTGGATTTGAAATCCCACAAGAAAGTGTACCACTTCCATCAAGAGGAATTATTTATCCACAAGATGGACCTCTACATGGACAAGAAACAATTGATATTCGACCAATGACAGCAAAAGAAGAAGATATTTTAACTTCTCGTGCTTACATTAAAAGTGGAACTGTATTATCAAAGCTTTTACAATCTTGTATTGTAAACAAGCAAATTAAACCTGATAGTTTGATTAGTGGTGATAGAAATGCTTTGCTTGTATCTCTTCGTATTACAGGTTATGGCGCAGACTATGATGTTGAAGTAGACTGTCCAGAATGTGGTACAAAGAGCAAGCAAACATTTGATTTATCACAACTTGAAATTAAGCGACTAGAAGTAGATCCAGTAGTTCAAGGTGATAATTTATTTGAAGTTCAGTTGCCTGTAACAAAGAAAACTGTAAGAGTTAAGTTTTTAACAGGTCATGATGAAAGAGACATGATGATTACAAACGAGCGTAAAAAGAAGAGTGGTATGAAGGTTGAAACCGCAATTACTGATCGACTATCTCGTTCAATTGTTTCAGTTGATGGTGTTACTGATAAGAATAAGTTATCATTCTTTGTTAAGAATCTTCCTGCTAGAGACTCTTTAGCACTTAGACGCTTTCTTGACAAGCATGAACCCGGTATTGTTATGAAGTCTTGGATGAACTGTCCACATTGTCATGAGCAAAGCGAGGTGGGTCTTCCAATGGGTGCGTCGTTTTTTTGGCCTGACACCGAATAATAAAGATCTTTATCTGGAACAGATATTTATTCTTACTTATCACCTAGGCTTTACATATCAAGATGCATATAATTGCCCAGTTTGGCAAAGATTTTGGTTTATTAATAGACTTAAACATGAATATGAAAAAGCTAAAGAGCAAAATCAAAGTCCACATTCTAAGTCTCAAAGAAATACAAGTGGTGGTAGAATGTTCCGTAAAGCCTTTTAATGTGATATTTATAAACATCATAAAATAAAAGGTTTTAAAAATGAATCAAAAAGAAATAATGCTACATAAAATCGCAGCAAAGTATATAATCAATGAAGACGTTGATATAGAACTTAGTGGAAATTATGCAGAAATTAAATGTTTAAAACAACTTTTAGAAGTTTCAAGAAGCTTAAAAGAATCTTTAGATAATAATGATGATTTTAATAAAATTATTGCTATCATGAGAGAAAAGAAAGCAATAACAAAAAAGTTTGAAAATCTATCAGGTATTACTTGGAGACTCTAAATGGAAGAAACGTTATCACTACAGTTAGACTTTTCTACAAATCTACTAAAGTCTCTAGAGCGTGTTGTAAGCTCTTACGAAGCTCTAGTCGATAACTCTTCTGAACAAATTAAAAAAATAACTGAACTTGCCTCTGCAATAAAAGAATCAGAAAAAAGCTTTGATAATACTGTTGCAAAGTCTAAACAAATACTAGACTCAATAACAGGTGCTGCCAATAAGGATTTTGCTTCTAACATTGCTAAAAGCAGTCAACAGGCTTCAAAAGAAATGCAAGCTTGCATGATTCAAGCTAGCAAGCAATATCAAGCTCAAGTTCAAGGTATGTTAAGAAGTACAAAAAGTTTAAAAAGATCAGAAAAAGACTTAGAGTATGCTAAAAGAAGCTTAAAAGAAGTAGAGAATTTTGGAGACGATGTTGAAGATTTTACAAGCGAAATGAATGGTGTTTGCGATGATATGCAATCTGCAACAGAAGAGCTTAAAAATTTAGATGGAAGACTTGATAAGATGAAGGAATCAAGTAGTTCAATGACATCTAAATTAGGAAAATTCTTTATCTATTTAAAAATTGTGCTTGGTGCACTTTCAATTGCAGCAAATGTAATGACTTCTCTTATAGGCGCAGCAGCAAAGTTTTATGCTTTTACTATGACAATACCTTTTACAATTGCAAGTATTGCAGTTAAAACTGGTAATGCAATAAGAACAGACTTAGTTGAAGTAATTCAAAGTGCAGGGGAAGAAGCGAAAGAAGCATTTGACTTGACTTCACAAATAGGTCAAGGTGCTGAAAAATTGACAAGAACAGCAAAAGGTTTGCTTAAAACATTTCAAAATCCTGCTTCTAGACTTGCACAACTTTTTGGCACAGGTGCAGCTGGTGCAGCAGCATTTTTAAAAGAAACATTTAAGTCTGTTGAGCAAATGGGTCATTACGGTGAAGTCTTTGGCGGATCTATAATGGGTAATGTAAAGCATGCACAGATGCTTGCAGAAACTCAAAAAGCAATTGGTATTGGTGCAAAAGAAATGGGACATTATGCAATGGAAGCATACCTTTCAGGACAACATCCTGTCAAGTACCTTATTGATTTAGGCACAAAAATGAAAACAATTGCAGAACAAAATGGTTTAGATACCAAAGCAATAGCAAAAGAATTTCATAAATTAAAAACAAATATTGTTGATTTTGGTCACTTAACATCAACTGAAGTTGTAAAACTTACAGTACAATTAAGAAAAATGGGTGTAAAGACTGAAGATGCAATAAATGTATTTAAAAAATTTAGTACATTTGAAGAGGCTGCAAAAGCATCTGCAATGCTAGCACAATCATTTCAAATGAATGTTGATGCATTTGATTTGATAAACTCTAGAGATCCAGGTGAAATGCTTAAACAATTTAGAGAAGCAATGTTTCAAACTGGAAGGTCATTTAAAGACTTGAATCGACATGAAAAAGCTCTAATGACATCAATTACAGGTATTTCTGAACAAGGTCTGTCTTCTCTAATGGGTTATATGAGTTATGGTTTAACTTATGACGAAGCTAGAAAGAAAATGGAGCAGCAAGATCCAACAAAGCAACAAACAAAGATGCTTAAAGGATTAACTAGTACTATAAAGCAATTTCAAAAAATAGTACAGTTTAGTAGTCCTTTCGATGCATTTTTCCAAGGTTTATCAGAAAATCAGTTAGCACAAGGTGAGTTTCAAGAGCTTTTAACGTCAATTAATACAACTTTTAAGAAACTATATGATTTAGGACTTAACTTAAAACGAGAAGAAATACAAAGATTTACAGGCCCTGTTGTTGCAATTCTTATTAAAATAAAAGATATGTTAACAGGTGGAGAAATAAAAAAGCTCTTGTCAGCAGTTACAAAAACAGCAAGTGACTTTTTAGGTGATGTTAAATACGACTTACTCAATTCAGACGGAGCAAAATCTTTTCATTTGCTTAGAGTAAAACTTCATGAATCTTTGTCTATGTTAAACGATAATCATGGAAGTGCACTAAAAAGCATGATGCTATCTTCAGCAGAAGACAGCTTAAAATCTTTCTCGAGTAACATTGATGATGCTTCTCCTGAAGCATTAAAAGATGTGATTAAGAAAAACAAAGATGGTACTTATTCTTTTGTTAAAGGATTAACAGTTGATAAAATAATAAACAGTTTAGAAAAAGCATCAGATCAAGCTAAAGCTTCTGGCAATAATCTTATTCTTGGAAATATAAAGCAATTACAAGAGACGTTATTAGGTGTATTTGATGATGAAGTTGCTAAGTCTTTAAATAAAGATCAACTTAAAAAAATTGAAAATAAAGTTTATAGTACAACTTCAGTTTTAGGTAGAATTGATAAGCTTTACGACAATATTATTTCTATGTTTGACGAAGAAGGTGATCTTTTTGTTCGATTTAGTAATCTTGCTAGAAAAATTATGGGTTCTTTAATTAAAGGCGCAATGCAAGGTATAACAGCATTTATTCATTTATTTAGCGGCGGATTAGACAAAGCTGTTCACGAGCTAGGTTTTGTAACTGAAGATGAACTGAAAAAGGCTTTTCCAGGTGTAAGTAATGTTAAGGAAATATCCCTTTTACAGTGGTTAGGCATTTCAGAAAATGTTGTAAATGATCTAGAAAATGGATTAGAAGCACAAACTGATAGATTTATGAAAAATCTTCCAAAATTAGCTAGTACAACATCTAAGCTTTTAGGAGACATGAAAGATTTATTTATGCTTTTAGCTGGATCTATACTTGGAGTCATTGGAGACTTTACACTTACTGCATATGAAAAAGGAACGATGAAGCAAAGAGCAATGATGAGAATAGCTGGGTTTAAGCCTACTGCAGCAAAACTTGCGCAAAACAAAAAAGATAAAGTAAAATATACAGGTACTACAGATGAATTATTTGACTTACTCTTAAAAAATCAAGATGACCAAGAAGTAATAAAAGTAGGTATTGTAGGTGACTTAATAACATTTATACAAGGTTATTCAGAAAATATTGGCAAAAATACTTATGCCCATAAGTTTTTAACTAGTCAAAAAATCTTAGATGATATTGAGCATTTAAAGTTAGATGGAGGAGGTGCAGCTGATGATTATGATGAGGAAGAAAGATCAAGAAATCTTACTCAAATAATTAGAGATGCAAAAGACTTAGAATATCTTGAAAATATAGTAAACTTTACGCCTAGAGGAATGGACTACAGCATAAAAAACAAGTTTATAAACAAGTTAAACGAAAAAGGTATAGTTCCTGATGAAGGAAAACTAAAGGCGCTTTATGGTAATTTGTTAAATAGAGATTATAAAACAACAGCAGGAAGATCAGGAGGATTTATTGACTATTTCGGGCCTTTAGTTGGAATAGACAGAACTGCTGAAGATATTAGAGAAGAAATAGAAGAAATTATGAAGCAAGATGATAGTTTTTCTGAATTGCGTGCACAAGTAGATTCTGATATTCGAAGAAGAAAAGAAGCAACCTCAAAACAACCTGGCCAGAAAAAGGGTATAAATGTAAAAGATTTTTACGCACAAGGAAAAGGTATGCAAGTTATATTAGGTAGTCAAACATTTGATCTTCATGACGAAGACACGTTAATAGCGTTTAAATCTGATGGGTTTTTTACAAGATTAATAAATTCTGTTGCTAGTAAATATTTGGATAACATTAAAAGTTTAAATACAAATATGGATAATGTGAAAGTAGAAAATACAAAACTTAAAGAATCAATAAAAAGTATAGATGAAATAAAAGATGGTGACGATATTGCTTCAGAAGAAGAAGTTGTTGAGATATTTAATATGTTTAAAGAAGTTGTAGAAAATTACAATAGTAGAGAAATAATAGTTAATGATATAACAGAAATCATTTATGTTTAGAGGTATATAAATTATGGCAGATGAAACAAACCCACCTAATGATCCTAGTAGCCAAAATAAATCCTCTAAAAGTCTAGAAAATAGTCAAAAGCAAGCTGACATTGCTAAACAGCTAAATGAAAGCTTAGATAAAGTTTCTAGTAATTTAAATAAAATAACATCATTTACACAAAGTCAAGCAGAACTTTTAAGCAATTTGTCTTCTGAAATAGATAAAATAAACAGCACAATAGAAAAAATGTCTGGAAAGTCTGTAGAACTTGCTACTAATATTACTCAGGCTGCTGAAAAAACACTTGAACACTTTAGTGTACAAAACTTTCAGAATATAAATCAAAGTTTAATGCAAGTTGCTTCTACTTCAATGTCTGGAATTACAATGCAAACTCAAATGTTTGGTAGTTTAACAGATAGTACAGGAAAATACTATGAAGCAGGTCAAACTTTAAGTGAACAGTTTAAAGAAAGCTCTGATACTTTTAAAGATGCAGCAAACCAGGCAGGTGATGCTGTAGAGGATTTTACTGCTTCGACAGAAGATTTTGCTAATGCTATTATTGATTTAGGAGAGCAAACTAAAAAAACAAATGAAAAAATTGAAAATCTAAACAAAAGTGGACTTTCTAAATTAAAAGGTTTTTCAAAAGGAATTCTTGGCGTTGCATCTTCTATAGGTAATAGTATGATGAGTATGGTAAGTAGTGGATTTCAATTTGTTAAATTTACTGCAACCTTGCCCTTTACAATTATGAATCAAGCTGCAAAAATAGGAAATGAAATAAGATCTGAGTTAGTTGAAACAGTACAGTCAGCAGCTGAAAGTTTAAAAGAAAAGTTTGACTTAAGTTCTCATATAGGACAAGGTATTGTTAAAATGGCACAGCAAGGAAAAGGAATGCTTATGTCATTTCAAAGTCCTTCAAGTGAATTAGTAAAGTTGTTCGGGTATGGTGCACAAGGTATTGCAAACATGATTGGCTTTATGGGTGAAAATATTGATGCAATGGGGCATTTTGCTGAAGTTTTTGGTAATTCTTTAACAAAAGATAAAGATAATCTTAAAAACTTTACAAGAATGGTCAAAGGTATGGGTCTATCTTCAGAAGATGTTGCTTATCTTTCAATGGATGCAGCAAATAACATGAAGCATGTAAATGTTAGAATGGCAGAATTAGGTGTGACACTTGAAGAAGTCTCGAAAGAATATCAGGTTGATAGAAAGCGTCTTTCAAAAAATGTAATGCTTTTAAGAAGAGACATTATACAATTTGGTCACTTATCAGATGAAGAAATAGCAAGAACAACTGCTAGATTAACACATTTAAAAGTAAAACTTGAAGATGCTGGTGCTGTATTTAAAAAGTTTAGTACTTTTGAAGATGCAGCAAATTCTGTTGCAATGTTATCTCAAACTTTTGGAATGAATCTTGATGCTATGGATATGATTCAAGCACAAAATCCAGAAGAAATAATTGATATGTTTAGAAACTCAATGTTAGAAACTGGTAGATCTTTTCAAGATTTAAACAGGTTTGAAAAAGACTTGATGGCACAACACACAGGAATGTCAGCAGAAAGTCTTTCAGCACTTATGAACTATAGAGACTTAGGCCTTACACACAAAGAAGCTGTAGATAAAATGAATGCTGAAAAGCCTGAAGCTAAACAAATGAAAGCACTTAAAGAACTAAATTCAGCAATTAAAGAAGTTCAAAAAGTCTTACAGTTTACAAGCCCTTTTAAAGCTTTTGCTGATGGATTGTTAGCAAACAGTACATTGACAGGTGATATGAGAGACGCTTTAACAGGAATAAGCAATGGCTATGAAGGTTTATACGAGTATGCTAAAAACTTAAAACCAGAAGTATGGAGAGGTATATTAGAACCTATTAAGTTAGTAGTTAGTGTAATGAGAGAAATTTTTGAAAGTAAAACTTTCAAGAAAGGTCTAATTAATACACTTAGTGCTATTTCAAACTTTGTTGCTGATATGTTTGGTGTGACTTCAGAAGATGTAATGATAACTAATATGAAGAGTAATATCAAACATGTTCTTGGTAGTAAAGATATTAGTAAAGAAAACAAAACAAAATTTAAAGGAGAAGTTCAAACTCAACTGCATGGTATTCTTAATAAAAACAAAGCAATGCTTTCTACACAAATAAAAGGATTTCAGGACTTGCTTAATAACAAAGATCCTCAAGGAATGCTTGACGCTTTACTTAATATTGTAAAAGATCCTAATACTAAAAAAGAAATAAGAGATCAGGCAAATAAAATCATAAGAGAAATGTCTGGAGACTTGAGTACAATAACAACGATTAGAGATGATACTACTATAGTTAGAGCTTACGGCGATGCATCTCAACAGCTAGTTGAAAGCGTAGGAGATACTGCAAAACTAAATGAAGGAAATGCTTCAAAGCTAATGGGTATAAGTAGAAATGTCATGGGTGCTATAATAAAAGGTGCAGGTACAGCTTTTTTAACGATGTTTAGACTTATAAACGACGGTGTTGATGCAGCTGCAGGTCTTGCAAAAAAAAGTAGCTCTGAACAAACTAATGCAATTGCAGAGTTTTTAAAAATAGATCCTCAAGAATTTGCAGCTTTAGGAAACAGTATGAATAATGCTATTAGAGGTCTTCTTAATAGAAAAGGAAAAATGTTAAATATTGCTAGCTGGATAATTGGAGGTTTTAAAGACGTATTTGCGATTATTATAGATGTATTTTTAATTACTCTTAAGTCTGGTTTAAAATCAATATTTGGTGGTATGTTTGATGACAATAAAATGTCAACAGCTACTGCATTAAGAGTTACTAAATTTGATGATAAAGCAAAAGACAAAGCAAGGATAGAAGTCCCTAAAAGTCTTGAAAAAAATAAAGAAATAAGTGTTGAAGACGCAGCTGCGTTTTCTTATTCTTTAGAAGAGAAAATATCAAGAATGGGATTTAAACAAGATAAAAAAATGATGACTTCAGCACTTGCGCAAGCTAAAAAAAGATTTAAAGAATCAGGCGGGACTGCTGCTGACTCAAAAAGATTTGTTGAGCAAATTGGTGTACTTCTTTCACAAATTGATGATAAAGGTAATTTTACAGGAAGAGTAAGACAAAGAAAAGTTGCTACTGGCAAAAGAGATGCACAAGGCAATAGAATAACTAAAACACAAGAATATATTGAAGGTGACGTACATACAGCAGCTGCAAATTTTCAACAAATATTTAATGGAATATTAGAAACTTTTAGACCTACTCTAGCAGGAGGCGCACCCTTATTTTTAAATATCGGACAAGACTTTTTTAACAATATAAATTCTTTAAAACTCATGTCAGAAATGTCATACGTTTTTAGAAAGCAAGAAGTTGATGCAATTAAGAAAGATATAAAAAATGAAATGTTTTATACTAATAAAGGTGGTTATACTTTGACTAAATTTCCTTCTTCGTATGCTGAAATTGGTCCAGATGGAAAACCTCAAGGTTGGGGACAAACTGGATCTGCAAAGTGGAATAAAAAAAGACAAATTTATAAAGATAAGTTTATTCAAATTTTAACAAAGCATCTAGGTCGATCTTCAAGAAATTTTGGACAATTTTTAAACTTAATGGATAAATTAGAACCTGCAATTGGATTTGGAAATAATCAACTTCACATATCAAATCAAAAATCTAGCGAAGTTAGAGCAAGTGCTTCTAGAGGAGGAAGAAAACCTACTAGATATTATAGAACTAATAAACTAACTGGTACAAGAGCAAGTGACTTATCTGATGCTTTACCAAAACCTTTAGAAAAAGCACCAGAAGAACAATTGCAAGAAGCAGCAGGACAAACTCAAAAAACTCCTTCTTCTCCTGCACCAAAGCCAACTCCTGCACCTACAACTGCAACACCTACACCTCCAGCAACACCTACAGTTCCTGCAAAGAGAAAAGCAACTGTATCTAAGGATGCAATCAATAAAGTTAAGCCTGCATTAGAAGAAGCTAAAGTAAACTCTCAAAAACCTGTTGAAGTGAATCCTAAATTAAAACTAGATAGCTCACAAGTTCAAAAACAAGGCGAAAAACTTGTAAACAATGGTGTAGTAAAGACTATGACTAATAAAAATGTTGCTGCTGGAGCAGCTACACTTACAGGTGAAAACGTTTCTAATCCTGCAGGTAGTGATATTGGTCAATCTGCACCTACACCAGATATTCAAACCAACAGCTCTACAGCACCAGTTCCGCAACAATAAGGAAATATAATGAAAACTATAGACGCAAAAGAATTATTAACAAACTTAGGAATAGATAAAGTGTTATGTAAAGCTTTTTCTAAAAAGCTAAATAAATCAGAAGAAGAGTTAAAAGAAATATTTGATCGCATAGTTGATAAAGAAATAAATAGTATTGGACAAACTTTTGCATCTCAAAAATTCGATAAAGAAAAAGCTTCACGTTTACAAGGATTATCTCTGGATGAACTTATGGAAAACAGTGATAAAATTATCAAGGACGAATAAAAATGGCAACGAAATACATTCTGGACCCTTCTGGTGATATAATAAAAGTAGAAGACGGGAAAATAGTTCCTGCTGTAGATGAAAATGCTGTAGATGGTTCTTTAGGAGTAAATCCTAGTACTAATAATGCTTATTTGAGCGATGTATTTTCTCCATCTGATTCAGATCAACACAGAAAAGAAACAGATAGATTTTTGCTAAATGTTGATTTAGGTACTGGTGTTGAATTAGACGGAGACTTTTTTCTTGAAAATGG
>Ga0160423_10003490_pt1 | contig 13053 bp, 13 predicted proteins | sample CRUFie14St8metaG_FD_108191 | JGI IMG/M metagenome (GOLD analysis project Ga0160423, IMG submission 108191) | Marine microbial communities from the Costa Rica Dome - CRUD Field 142mm St8 metaG | ecosystem: Environmental > Aquatic > Marine > Oceanic > Photic zone | place: Costa Rica: the Eastern...
CCCGGACCCGGATTGCGAAGACGAAGCCGACCATGGCGATGCTGAGGGCTCTAAGTGCGCGCGCGACCGCGGCGAGGGCCCTCGAGGCCGCGACGAGGAGGGCGCTCGGCCTCGCACAGGGGACAAGCTCGACACCGAGAGCGGCCTTGCTCCGCTTGTGTTCCGAGCACCAATAGGTGAGAGACAACAGCAGGTTTACCAAGCCAGTGGGGAGGGCATGTAGCTCTTTGTAACCGCACCGCTCTGACGCGCATCGCCCCTCGTTCCTCCGAAAAAAGTATTCGACTCGAGCCGGTGGCCTGGCACCCTTCCAGCTCGCGTCCCACCTTCACGCTCTCCCTGCCACTCTCTTGTGTCAAAGGGCTCTGTCCGGGGCTCGGGCCTTCTCCAGCAGCGTCACAATAGCGGTTCCCGAGATGGGAGACTCCATTACGGAGGGAGAGATCGCCGCGGTGGTGAAAGCCCCAGGTGAGTCGACCAGACGGAGGCCCCCCCTCAGTCCCCCTTTCCTTTCTGTGGTCCGACTCTAACGCGCACACTTTCTTCCTATCTCTCTCTCTCTCTCCCCCTTTCCTTGAACTCGATTTCTTGCGGCCAGGCGACGCTGTGGGCGAGGACGAGGTTGTGATCCAGGTTGAGACCGACAAGGTCACCATCGACATCCGCTCCCCTGGAGCCGGCGTCGTCCAGGAGGTCCTCGTCTCTGAGTCGGACGTCGTCACCGTGGGCCAGCCTGTTGCCAAGGTAGAGCTCGGCGCGGAGGCCGCCCAGAATGCCGAGGCTGCCCCCGCAGCCGCGGCAGGTGAACCTGCCCCCCAGGAGGAGGAGGAGGAGGCCATGGCCGCGCACGCCGCGGACGCCCAGGAGGGTCACCACCACAGGGTCCCATCCATCAGGTTCCCCACCAAGGAGGAGAGGCGAGAGCGCGCCGTCGGCCATGGCGCCGTCGCGGAGCCGTCGGCCAAGGCCGCGTCCGTTCCCATCTTCAGGCTCGGCGTGGACGCCACCTGGAGGGACTACCAGCCGAATTACGACGACCACGTCAAGAGGTGAGTTTTGGTTGGGATTACGGGAAGGAGAATGACAGAACAATGCACTCCGAGCTGATGCTAACTGACGCGCTGACCCTGTCCCTCTGCTTTGTTTCCAGGCGGGTCATATCCGAGAGAGAGATCGAGAGCATCATGCTCGGGGGCGCCGCGGACTGAGGAGGTCCCGTGTTGCCACGGGACGCCTTTCATCAGTATTAATTATCAATATTCTTTAGGCTACCTTTCTTCACTTAGGCTTCCCTCTTCACCCCCTCGAAGAGAGCCCCAAAGTCCTTCGCGGCATCAGAGTACGCGGCACCCATGCCGCAGCCCAGACCAAAGGTGAACACGCAAGAGCGGGAAGACGGGTGTCCTGCAGGATGGAGGAAACAATCGGAGAAGGAGCGGTCAGCTAAGTGTGGGGCCACAGGGTTCGCGTCTCGAGGAGGGGGAAGGCTTTTCGTGAGCGGAGCGGAGCGGACCGGGCGGGTGGGGGTGGGGGTGGGGGAGACTCGGACACTCACTGAAGAGGAGGAGGGCGGCCGCGGCCCCCGCCAGCGCCCCGTACGTCCCGCCCCTCACCACGTTCTCCACCACCCTGTCAAATTTGTTCTCGTCCATGGAAGTCTCTGCCGACACACTCGGCCCCCGGCTGCTTGTCAGAACAACTCCCAACTCTGTCGCTGCCGTCGCTGCCGGCCAGGGCGTCCTCAAAGCTTTGAAGAAGATCTGGGCGAGATATCTCGATTTTCGCGGGAAAGTTCGAGCTCCGTTGGGGGGGAACGCAGCGGGCGTGCCGGTGCCGAAGCCGGTGGGCGATCGTCGCGATGGGGAAGAGGGTGCTGGTCGCCGCGACGGGGAGCGTGGCGACGGTAAAGGTGCCGATGCTGGCCTCGGAACTCATCGATCGGGGGTGCGAGGTGAGGGTCGTGATGAGCGAGACGGCCCGGCACTTTTTGTCCAAGGAGGACCTCGCGGTGGTTCTCAGGGAGGCGAGGGAGCGGTGCGGGCAGGCCGGGGAGGAGGAAGGCGTGTACCTCGAGGAGGATGAGTGGAAGACCTGGCAGAAGATGGGCGACCCCGTCCTTCACATAGAGCTGGGGAAGTGGGCGGACGTCCTTGTCATCGCGCCGCTTTCAGCGAACACCCTGGCCAAGCTCGCGAACGGGCTGTGCGACAACCTCACGACCTCCGTGGCGAGAGCGTGGGATTATTCCAAGCCCGTGTTGGCCGCCCCTGCGATGAACACGAGGATGTGGACCCACCCGGTGACCGCGGAACACGTGGGCACTCTGAGCTCCAGGGACGGAATCAAGTTCGTGGACCCGGTGGTCAAGACTTTGGCGTGCAAGGACGTCGGGCTGGGGGCGATGGCGCCCTACGAGGCCATTGCCGAGGCGGCCCTGGAGTTGACCAAGTGAGCCAGCCACCCGGTCAGCCAGTCCTCGTCGTCCGCTCGTCCGTTTTTGTGATTCTAGTGTACTTCATTCTTTTTTATTGGTCTGGATAAGGTTATATGCTTTTTTGCCTCACTTTGTCCTGAACGACTTGGAGTCAGACCAAAGGAATGAGCCGTCCCCGAAGAGGGCCTTGACGCAGAAGATGTACTGGGTGTTGGGCCGCAGGCCCATGACCTTGAACCTTGTGTACTTCCCCTCGCAAATCTCCTTCACCACCCCTGTGTTGGTGGCCATCATCAGCTTGTAGGATTTGATCCTCTCCAAGTTCTTTGCGGGGGGTCTCCACACCACCTCGATGGTGTTCGACGTCGTCATTCCCGTGTCGATCAGCTCGAACTTGTCCTGCGAATCCTCCTGGGTGTACTTCTGCTGAGAGTTCAGGCCCTGGATGTTCTGAGGCAGAGTGATGTCCACAATCTCGATCTCGTCCAGCTTGCCCTCAGGGTTGGCCTTCACCCTGAAGAGCTGGCTGCCGTGGAAAGTGCTGTAGGACCTCGTCGGCTTCTGCAGCAGGAGCTCCGGGGTGCTCTCCTGCAGGCACTGCCATTCCAGGCTCTGCAGGTCGAGCACCCACAGGTCAGTCAGGATCTGGCTCCTGCCACTGTCCGTGATGGTCACCCCGCCCGAGATGAAGAGGTACTCGGAGCTCAGGGTCGCCGAGTGGTCGTACCGCGCCTGTGGGGACCGTGCGCTGCCGACCTGGATGTTCGTCCACGTGAAGGTCTCGATCTCCAGGACGTTGACCTCGTTGGACGCCACGGTGCCGTTAAAGCCGCCAAAGAGCCACATGTGCCTCCCGTCATCGGTGCAGCAAAGGGTGCAGCCCTTCATGGGGGCCGGCACCGACCCTATCTGAGGGGGCTGGTGCCACTGCATCGTCTCGAAGTCGAGCATGAAGACGTCGTTGTGATAAATCAGGTCGTCGTTCTGCACGCCAGGGCCATACAGGTGCTTGAAGCCCCCCTTGGACGGGTTGAACGAGGTTCCCCCAAAGAGGATGAGCTTCTCCCTTGCCGGGCAAGCGGCGTGGCCTTCCCTCAGCCCGCACTGGCCCTTGGTGATGAGCTCGCTCCACTTCATCGTGTCAATGTTGAATACCCCGACGTTGCTGATGATCTGGATGGACTGGCCCTCCTTCTCATCCAACGTGGAGGTCTTGCCTCCCAGCACGATGACCTTGGTCGCGCTGATGATGCAGGACGCGTGCCCGGCCCTTTTCCAGTTGCTGGCTGAGGACTTGTTACCCAGCAGTCTAGCCATCTTGGGCTTCACCACCTCCCACTTGTTGTTCTCCAGGTTGCAGATGCAGATTCCGTTCATGTCGCTCGGCGTGCCCGCGTACACCAATCCTTCTTGTCCTCGGCCTCCCTGGCGTACCCCCCGATCAGCACGAGCGACTTTCCCGCGATGCAGGTCAGCGTGCTCTCCACGTTGTCCATCGGCAGGTCGCCCCTCAGCCTGTACTTGGAGTTCTTGACCAGCCAGGGCTCGCCGAAGAGGACCATGAATTTGGTCTCACCCTCGGCCTTAAGCCTGAGCTCGTCGTTCTCCTTTTCCGTCTGGCCCAACTTCAGGTGGACCTCCTCCAGGGTGCGCTGGGCCTTCTCCAGCTCATCCGACAGGCTCATCACGGTGGAGTCCTGCTCTTTGAGCGTGCCCTCCAGGTTCTGAATCTGGTCCTTATACTTGCTGGACTCCTTGAGGGTCTTCGAGGCGTTGTCAATCTCGGCCTCGAGATCGCCTATCTTTGCGCTCTTTTCCTCGAGCTCCTCCGTCACATTCTTAAGCCGACCCTCCAAGTCAATGATCCGGTCCTCCTTCTTCATGATCTCCTGCTGCTTGTGCTCCAAGATGTCAGCCGCATCAGAGATGGAGGTCTCCTGAGCGGCCTTGATGCTGTTCAGAGAGTCCGCGAGGGTGTTGTTCTCCTCCTTGTACTTCCTGGCCTTCTCCCTTGTCAGAGCGAGCTCCACCGTGAGGTTCTCCTTCTCCAGGTTCAGGGCCTTGATTTCGGAGGCAGCCTTGTCCTCCGGCCCCCCCTTATCCCCGCCCTTGTCCTTTTTTTTATCTCCTCCCTTCTTCTTCGCCATCTTGCCGTCCGATTGCTATAGCAGTTCCGCCTCCTCACCAGCCTCCTACGATTCGCCTGATAGGGCGTCCAATTCAATTCAGCTCCAATGGGGGGCGCGGGCACGTCCGTCCGTCGCGCCAAGGTGACACAGAGCTCTTTGGCTAGGACAAGGAGGTTCTCATGCCTCGAGAGTGGGCGACCTTCGAAGACGGCTGCTCCGAACTCGCGCCGATGGCCTCAAAACTCGGGCCTTGAGCTTTATAAGTGCCCGCACTCGCCTCCAAGGCAGCGGCTTTGGTCCGGGTTCTCGCCACGCCCAGCGCACGAAGGCGAAGGTAAGGCCTCTCCGATGTCACTTCCACTAGTAGTCAAACTTTTGGTTCTCACGAAACACAAAGAGCTTCCAGTGGTTTTCCGCGGAAATTTCGCGCGGGCGTTTGGGCCCCTTCCAAGGATGCGGGGGTGGGGGGGGGAGCGAGCCGGCCAGAACCAGGAGGCCGAGGCGCGGGGCCTGAGACGATGGCGAACCTGTTGAGCGCGGCGCTCCCGTCGAGCGACGAGGAGGACGACGACTATGACCCAACGCGCGATCTGGCGGAGGCGAAGAAGCGGGAGAAGGAGGAGCTCCTGGACGGCGGCCGGGGAAGGCAGGGCGTGTCGGGTAGGAGGACGGGCGGGCTCGCGGGTGAGTAGGGGCAGCACAGAGTGTTTGTCTCCCTCCTACCGAACTCTTCGATTGGTTCCTTCGATCGGTCGCTTTGGCGCCCTCCCCACTCTCTATCTCTCTCTTTATCTAACCGTCGCCACGACTACCAACGCTTGTGACGATCGACTCCGGCCGCGCAGAGCTTCCCGAGTTGGAGGAGCTGAGAAGGCAGAAGGAGAGGGCGATCCAGGGGGCGGGGGCCGGGCCGGCGGCGGGCGAGGAGAAGGGAGAGGACTGGAGGGACCTCTCTCGTCGGCGAAAGCGGGAGGGGCGGGTCGACGAGGCCTGGAAGCGCCTCAAGGCGGACGCCTCCACCTCCAAGCCCGAAGCCGCCGTCGCGGGCGGTCCCGAGCTCCCGTCTTCCGAGGGGGAAAAGCGGGCCTTCGCGGCGGAGGCGATCCGAACGATGCGGGAGGCCGCGAAGTTTGGGTTCAGGACAAGCTCGGCCTTTACCGGCAAGAACGCAAAGAGGGTCTTGGTGAAGGAGACAAGAAATTTTGCGGGTAAGAACGTTGAGGTCGAGACGGAGGTGGATGCCGCGAGCAAGCAGGGAAAGAAGGCCGTGGACAAGGCCAAAGCCACGGAGAAGAAACGCGGCTTGGACTACGTCCTGCATTTGCTGGACAGCAAGAGGAAGCTGAACATCATCGACAAGTCGAAGCTGGACTGGAAGGCCTACAAGAGGGAAAATAAGCAGGTGAGCATTGGTCGGCCGCAGCCTTCCTCGTCGCCAGGCCGTCCGCCGATCCATCCTTCGCTGACCCTGACCCCCCTTCGTCGTCCTCTGCAACCAAAATCAAAAACGAAAACGAAAAACTCTTGTTTTCCTTTCTTTTCAGGTGGAGGAGGAGCTCAACCAGTACGCCAAGGGAGGGGACAGGTACACGGAGCGCCAGGAATTCCTCAAGAGGGCGGAGCTGCGGGAGTACGAGATCGAGAGGGACGCGAGGCTGGCGTCGTCCACCAGGAACAGGGGCAGGCTCTGACACGCAGGCGAGACCTTATCTTTGATAGCGAAGATTCACACTTGTTACCCAGCTGTCCCTTTGCCCCCGACATCGTGTGACATCGTCCGGCGGAGGGCATCATCACTCGAGGGCCTCGTCGATGGCCTGTAGCTTGGTCAGCACGCTGTCCCGCACGGGCTCCGTCAGCCTCGAGTTCGGCCCGTTCGCCCTATAGAACGACCCTAGCTCCCGAAAAACGTCCGTAAGGGAAACGAAGCTCGGATCGGCGTTTACCCTCCGGTCCGAATCGTACTTCGTGAGAAGCTCCCTGTAGTAGCCCTTGACGGGGTCCCCGCTCTTCCTGATCTCCGACAGGGAGGCGCCGCTCGCCTCCAGCTCGACCGTCTTCCGGATGGCCTTCGTGATGTCTCTCGCGAGCCTGTCGTAGCCCTTGGGTCGCTTGGGCTTGGCATCCGCCTCCCCGCGGGCCTCACCCGCGCCGAGGTCGAGCACAAGGCCCGAGACGACCAGGACAAACGCACCGAAGTCCCGCCTTGTCGACGTGAGCGAGCCGGCCTCCCCGGACCGACGACTCTCGCGGTGGACCCCGCCCCGGGCTCCGCACTCGCTCCGCCGTCTACGGCGCGGATGACCCTGCCCGGCGCGATTCGCCAGGGCTGAGCTTGAGGCGAAGCCCCCGCGCGGACCCTGCCCCGCCCTTGCGACCCCCCGCTCGACCCTCGACACCCGCATCATGGTGTGTCTCTTGCAAGTACTTGCGCGTGATCTTCGAGCTCACCAATTGCGAAGTCGGGCATCTGTCGAGACACCTCCCTCCCCTGGACTTTGCATTGCGAGTTGCGAGTTGCTCTGGGGGGATCTTCCGGCGTTTTGGATTTTTTTTCTTGGAATCCTTGGGGCCCGAGCCAACACGGGCTTTTCTACCTCCTCGTCGTCGTCGTCGAATTTTCCAGCAGAATTGTTCTTATTTCAAGGTGCGCGGCTCAAATATCCAGGAGCGAGAGGTGAGGGCCAAGATTCTGAAAGGACTTGGACGGCCATTGAACGGCGTTTCGGATCGAGCAAAGCTGGGGACGGGTTGCTGCAATGGTGACCGTGGGGAACCTGAGGAGCAGGGCGGGCAAGGCCCAAGGCGCGAAGGTGTCCGCCGAACCCACCCAGGATAGGACCTTTACGGTGGAGGAGGTCGCCAAGCACTCGACCGAGAAGGACTGCTGGCTCATCATTGAAGGACAAGTCTATGACGTCACCAAGTTCGTACCGAGGCACCCGGGTGGGAGTCTGATTTACGTGAAAGCCGGCGGGGACTCCACCCAGCTGTTCTATTCGTACCACCCGGAACACGTGCACAAGCTGCTGAGCAAGTTTCGCGTAGGCGCGGTGCAAGAAGCGGGCAAAACCGTGACGTACGAGGAGGAGAACTGCGAGTTCTACGCCTCGTGCAGGCAAAAGGTCAACAAGTACTTCAAGGAGAACAACCTTGACCCCCGGGTGTCGTCCTCGATGTACATCAAGACTGGACTCATCCTCGCCGTCCTCGCCGCGTCCTACCTCGCAACTTTCTACGGGACCACGAGCTTGGCGTTGGCCCTGGTCTTCGGCGCGGTCTTCGGCACGATGAAGGCCGAGGTCGGGGTTTCCATCCAACATGATGCAAACCACGGGGCGTACCACAAGAACGGCAGGCTCGGGGACTGGATTGGGATCACCCTGGACCTCGTGGGCGCCTCAAGCTTCATGTGGAAGCAGCAGCACGTGGTTGGTCACCACGCGTATACCAACGTAGTGAACGAGGACCCTGACATCCGAGTCGGTGAGAAGGACATGAGGCGGTGCGAGGAGACCCAGCCCTGGGCTTCCTGGCACAGGTACCAGCACTTGTATCTCGGGCTGCTGTACGGCTTGCTGTCCATTAAGAGCACCCTTGTGGACGACTTTTCTGCCCTGACTTCTGGAAAGATCGGCCCCGTCAGCATCAACTCCTTCACTAACAGGGAGTTCTGCGTGTTCTGGGGGTCCAAGGCATTCTACTTCACGTACTGGTTCGCGCTGCCCCTGCTGTACGGGAACTTCTCGGTGCCACAGCTCGCCCTCATCTGGTTCTCCTCGGAGGCCATCACGGGGTGGCTCCTGGCCTTCATGTTCCAGGTCGCCCACGTCAGCGAGGACGTGGCCTTCTTCCACAAGAACGAGAACAACGAGGTGAAGAGGTCCTGGGCCGTGACTCAGGTGGAGACCACGGTGGACTTCTGCCACGGGTCCTACTTTTGGACTCACTTCAGTGGGGGGCTGAATTACCAGACCGTCCACCACCTCTTCCCGGGGGTGTGCCACTGCCACTATCCTCAGATCGCTCCCATCATTTTGGAGACCTGCAAGGAGTTTGGGATCAGGTACAACGTGTACAGTACGTTCTGGGAGGCCCTGCAGGGCCACTTCAGGCACCTGCAAAAGGTGGGGAACGTGGGAATTCCCTCCTTGGCCACGGTGGGCTAGGCGCAAACTAGGGGCCGGGCGGAGCGGCTTATATAACACAACACATTATTCTTTTACCCCAACGAATGTAAACGCCCCGACCCGACCCGACCCGATCCCATCCCCGCGGGGGCGTCAGCCGAGAGGAGGGGCGCTGCTCACTCCGCCAGAGCTTCAAGCGTTTGTGGATCCACCTCGCTGATGGACCCTGTGATGGATCTCCTGCGTGGCCTCACGTTCAGCTTCCTCGTCGCCTCGTTGACAACAGTGACCCCGCTTCCCACGAACTGTGATCTGAAGGACTCCAGCAGGATGCCATCAGTGATCCTGTCCCCAAGAATCTCGCAGAGCTGGTTCAAGAGCTCCTCGTCCTCCTTCGGAAAGCCGCCATCCGAAGTGGACTTGTTTATCAGCTGGATCACGGCGACGCACTCCCTTTTTCGGTCCTTGTCGCCCTCGCCGGTGGCGTGGGTCGTCACCGGGGCGCACAGTATGCTCTTGGTGGTGTACCCCGTCTGCGTGTCGACCTCCTTGTTGAACCTCGAGTCCTCATAGGCATTCTTGATGTTCACAGTCTTGCAAGACGTGGCGACCGCCCCAACAATCCCACTGCCCAGGGGCATCTTGATCTGCTTCCCACTGTCCGTCGAGGCGCTCCACAGGATCTCCCTCGGCTTGTCCACGACGTACATCGTGCACTTCTCGGCCCTAAAGAGCTCCTGACTCCTCCTGCTCACGGTGAACAAGAAGGAGTTGGCGGCCTCGTCGTTCGCAGTTCCCACGGCCTTGATGATGTCTAGCAGGGCCGTGCACTGGATCTCGTTGTTCACCTCCCGCTTGTGCAACAAGTACGTCTTCAGCAGCATCTCTCCAAAGTAAGACAGGGACTCCGCGTCCTCCAGACACTGGTTCGCAAAGGTCTTGCCCGAGGCCTTGTTCTTGAAACACATGAGACAAGTGCTCCTCTCCTCACTGTCCGCGGCCGGGACCACGAGAACTGTATTGATTTCCTTGTCGAGCTCAAAGCTCAGGCCAGAGGCCTCGTCCCTAGAGTTCAGCAGAAGCGGCCCATTCCTGAACACGTAGTCGTACATCTCGCCCACGCAGCCCTTCTCGACCTCCCTGAACGAGGGCGTCTCCGTATCTGGATTGCTCGACCCCGTCACGATGAGGTACTTCCCGTTCTCCTCATTCAGCAAACACAGCTCCGTCGTCTCACACTCGATGAGCTTGGCCGCGGCCTTGAAGAGCTCGTGCACGGCGGTCTCCGGGTTGCGGATAGAACATATGTAGCGGAAATGTTCGTGGAAGCCCGTGGTGGGCACCGAGGACCCACACCCCATATTATCCCCGCAAACAGTAGGTCTAGCAAAGGCGGCTCCTGGAGCTTAATGGGGGGGGCGTGCGACCAACCCAAAACAACGAAAGTACAATGAATGGATGTTCTGTGTACCAGCTATCTGAAACTCTGTCCGATTCTCCACATGCACGTCATCATCCGGTTGGTGCTTCCGAGGGGGGGAGTCGCCAAGCGGGTGTGTAAGACGAAGTCCGCGCAAGCTGGCGCTACCTTGGCTCCCTGTGGTCCTCGGGGTTGGGGTCTCTCCCTCCTTGGTGCTAGAACACCCCCACGACGCGGGACTGGGACGAAAGCTTTCGCCGAAAGCCGGTATCTTTCCCGCTCGAGCTCGCTCACTCTCAGCAATACTTAAAGGAATACGATTCCCAATTCGTGAAAACGGCGGAAATATTTTCGCTCCTTAAGAAAGCCATTGTTGAAAGCCCTTTTCGTTTGACTCCCGGAATTTTGGCCCGGTTTTTTCGCAGCGACAGCGGATTGCAGCTCCAGCCCGGTCGTCCAGCTCTCGTCGATTCAGAACGAGATCCTCGAGGATGAGGCTTTTCCTTGGGGGGCTGGAGGGAGGGAGGGCGACCCCCAACGTGGCTGTTGCACCCGTGACACGGCGCGAAAGGTGGGTGGGAGATGATATGGGAGATGATAAGGATAATAGTAGAAATTGAAAAACCTTATTTGAGGACAACGAGCATCTCTCTGAGCTGCTGCCTCTGCTGGTCGTTCGCGTGCGGCAGCATGGACCTTATCAGCTGCACCGGCACCTCCCTCCTGATTCTCTCCAATTCCTCATCCGTCTTCGCGCCCTTGTACGCCGAGAGCTTCGTGTTCATGTGCTGCTGCAGCAGGGCGAAGAAGGCGTTTACCGCGCCGTCCCAGGCCGCCACCAGATTCGAGGGGGGGGCCTCCAAGTTGTAGGAGGAGGGCGAGGGGGTCACCCCCAGACCCAGACCCGAGGCCCGCGACAGCAAGGCGCAGAGGATCTGCCCGGCACAGTCAAAGAGGTTGGGGTCGAACTCCGCCGTGGGCTTGATCGGCAGCCCGTCGCTCTTGCAGTCCCCGATCAGGAAGGCCGTGAGGCTCATGCAGACATCGGAAATGTTCAAGTTGGCGATGGACTTTGCGACCGCCGCGGACAGACCCGCCATAGGCGAGTTGGACCTGTGTGGGTCCTGGAAGAGCAGGTTCATGTTCCTGAACACGGACCACAGGATCTGGTTGGTGTAGGACTGCGCTTCCTGGCACAAGTTGAGGAAGGAGGAGATGAGCTTCTGCCCCTTGCGAAGGTGCGCCAGGTAGAGGAAGACAGAGTCCCCGTCCTTCTCCTGCAGCACCGGAGAGTCTCCGGAAGGCAGGTGGAAAGAGGACGCGATGCTCTCCAGGAGGGCGCTCCTCCGCTTCGTCAGCTCCTCTCTGTCCTCCTCGTCGACCTCCCTCTCCTCTAGAATCCTGTCCACATCATCCACATCCAGCAAGAGGCTGAGCCCGTCCTCAATCATCACCCTCGCCGCCAGGAGGGGCTCCTGGTCCAAGCTCTTCTGGTTCTCCCCCTTGTTGCCCCCGCCGCTCCCGGCCGACAGGTCCATCAGAGGCTTTGGCCTCCTGGTGTTTGGCACGGGAATGGTGCCCAGGCCCTGGACATCCAGGTGGCCCACAGGTCCCTTCCTCACCCCAGTGCCCTGTGCGTCCTCTGTGAAGACCTCAATGGGAGAGAACTTTCCCTTCAGCTGCCCGTCCTTCTTGAGGTACGCCAGGTAGTAGTAGTCCTCGAAGTAGGGCCTGCCGGCGTGGGTGGCGGCCCACTGAATCCTGAGCAAAGTGTCAATCTCGCTCTTGGACATGACAGAGGAGGAGTACCAGTGGTAGCTGGGCCTCTCGCGCTGCTGCTGGTGTTGGCCGTACCCGCCGCCGTGGGACTGGGGCTGGTGGTGGTGGTAGTTTCCGCCCCTCGGGTCCCGTGACACGCGCCTCTGGGTCTCCCGCTTATTGATCAGGCCAAAACCAGGGCCGGAGTTGTTGTTGGCGTCCTCGCCGGGACCTCCCCTCTCGCCCCTCCGAAGCAGCTGCACCCCCGGCTGTTGTTGGTGGTGCTGCACGGGAGGCGGGCGCACCGGACCGCCGACCTGCATGGGCATCATGCTCGCGGGGATGGAGGGGACCGGGTTCTGCGTGGCCGCCTGCGCCATAGAACCCTCCAGATCTTCAAGAGAGATCATCTTCACCCCGGCGTTCGCGGCCTTCCACGGCTCCAGCTTCTTGGGCTCCTCCTCCCGCACGGGCGGCGGCGCGGCCACCGTCTCGGCGCTTGGCACCTTGGGCGCGAAATACGACGCCAAACTGTAGTCCTCATACTCAAGACCTTCTTGGTCTTTTGTGGCAGCGATATGTACCTCCTTGACTTCAGCCTCAAGCGAACCGAGTTCCTCCTCGGGGGGCGCCTCGATCCCCTCCTCAAGACCCTCCTCCAGGGCAGACCCCTCGCCTCCCGTCGCGAAGAACGCGTAATCACCCGCCCCGCTCATCGCCAACACGATCGTCGATCGTCGACAACCTCTTCTCTCTCTCTCTCTCTCTCTCTCCGTGTTCTCCCCCACCCCAAGGGACTCCGGCTGCTCGGTTCGGCGAAAGACGTTACCAGGGACCTAGTTTTGAGGCCTTCGCTTTGACAGAGGCGCGCGCGATTGGGTCCAGAAGTCCAGAATCACCGTGACCCTCGGCCGCGGCCGCCGCGCACCAAGCCCCACCTAACCTAACCCCTTCCCTCCCTTGGCCCGGAGGCTCCCGTTTCTTGTCCTTTCCCTATCGCCTACGCCAGGCAGGCGTCGAGGGTGATACGAGTGCTACCAGGATTCGTCATCAATGCCGGACCCCGTGCTCGTTCGGAGGAACGGCAAGGCTCTGCTGCTCCATGGCAGGGGGGGCAACGGCCCTAGTTTCTCGTCTCGCCTGCGCCAGAGCCACCTCGGGGAGAGAATTGGACTACGCGAG
>Ga0160423_10003491_pt1 | contig 13053 bp, 21 predicted proteins | sample CRUFie14St8metaG_FD_108191 | JGI IMG/M metagenome (GOLD analysis project Ga0160423, IMG submission 108191) | Marine microbial communities from the Costa Rica Dome - CRUD Field 142mm St8 metaG | ecosystem: Environmental > Aquatic > Marine > Oceanic > Photic zone | place: Costa Rica: the Eastern...
GTAGGTGTATACTCTGTTGTACCACTCTTGCCGCCACTCGTCATATTCATGTGGCCAAAGGTCAAACTGTTGATACTGTAAATCTCTACTACACATGAATACATGTCCTTCACGTATGTCAGTGCCATATATTTCATTATGTGCTTCTGCGTATGCAACCAACTGTAGGTAATAATCTATTACCCATTCTTCTTTTTTGGGTTTATTAGTCTGTTTGAAATCCATTATACAAGCATTGCCTTTGTATTGTCCTACAAGGTCAGTTGTGCCTGCATACATCTGTGGCATATATAAATTTACTTCACTACCCCATATTTCATCTACATCTGAAAGAGCTTTATGTTTTATTTGCTCAGCCATCTTATGAGCTTGTTGAGCATACGGATTACTACCAGGCTTAGCCCACTCGCCTGTTTCTACAAAGTCTTCTAGATATTTGTGCATTCTAGTACCAACACTAGAAGCTTCTGTTACAATCTCTTGTGCTTTTTGTTCTCCTACTCTTTTACGCCATGCAATAAGATGTGTCTTATCTTTTGTAGCGTCTAAAATAGTCGTCACACTTGCAACAGCAAAGCCGTCTGGTGTTAGGTACTTTCGTTTACCATCAATTTGTTTTCGTTCAATAGGTTTATAATCAAACTTTTCTTTTATCAGTGTCATCCACAATCTCTTCATATTCGTCCCAACGTTCCATAAATGGATCCATAGCGTAGTAAGGATCAACTGTTGAGTTAGGATCATCCTCAGCTGAAATAGTTTTTACTTCAGGTACATAGTGCTTGACCATATTTTCTACACCCATTTTAAGTGTAATAGTGCTACTCGCACATCCGCTACATGCTCCTCCTAGAATTAAATCTAGATGTCCATCTTTGTAGCTTACAAAGTCAATCACGCCTCCATGGCTTGCAACAGCTGGTTTAACGTTAGTTTCGATAATATGTTTGATTTGTTCGATGATTTCTTCATCTGTTCTGTCAGTCATAGATATTCTCTCCACATTTTAATATGTTACACGAAAAGTATTTAAATGTCAAGTTATAAATTATCGCCAAGGTTGGTTGCACTTTTTGCCATTTGAGCAACTTTGTCACCTTCTGCGTCTTGTTGTGGAGTATCGGATTGTATGGTTTCTTTTGTTTTAGGTTCAATACCTTTTTCACTAAAGTTTGCAACCATAGTTTTTACTCGGGGGTCTGTATCGTAGGCGGCTTTGAATGTACCGTAGTCGAACTGTTCGCCGCCTACGTTTTGCATGATTTTGTTAAGATCTAAGTTCTTAGCACCTTGTTTTATGTCTTCTTGTTTTGCATCTGAGAAATGTAAAAATACAGGTGTGCCTTTACGATCAGCACTTGCAATAATAGTTCTTAACACCTGTACTAGGAGTGAACTATCCTGCGTTACTTCGTTGATTTTCACTTTTTTTTTGAACTTAAGATTTGGCCTAATCTGATAGAACGTTCAATGGATTCACGCTTTTCTCTACCAGCTTCTTCTTCACCACCTGCCGCAGGTTCTGCTGCTTCAAAGTCATCTCCGCCTTCTGGTGCAGGAGCATCTCCTTCTGGTGCTGGTTCTTCAGCTGGCATTTCATCACCCATTGGCTGTCCAGGATCCTCTTCGCCTGTAAGTTGGGCTACGCCGCTTGTTAAAGCTGCCCGTGTGCTTTCTAGAGCTCCGTATAAACTTTCTAAGCCAGGTTTGACTGTTTGTATAAATTGTTCTGATTGTACTTGCCCCATTTCGTCACGGATAGCATCGCCTAGTTCTAACATTGATTCAGCTTGCATTTCTGCTGTGTCTTCCATCCAGCCTGTAACTCTGTTGACCATGTCTTTTGCGGCCATAACAATTTCAGCCTTGTCTTCTTCGCCTTCAAATAGTTTTGCGGCATGCACAAAGTAATTTTCAATAATGTCTTTGCCTTTGTCAATCTTCATTTCGCCAAGTCCCCGTAAAGAATTAAGTTTTTTGCCCACTGCCATAGCAAATGGATGATCTTTAGGAAGTGAACGCATAAAAGCTAAAAACTTTGGATTTTCAATGTATGCTTTTAGTCTATCTGGATCATTTTTCAACTGTGCAAAAACCTTAGTAGCGTTTCTAATCATTTTATCTTGATCTGGATTACCAGCTTGATCTACAGGTGCTTGTCCAAATTCTGTTGCTCCTTGAGCTTCATCAGTTTTCTTTTTCTTTTTCTTTGCGTCTTTAGCTGCTTTTTTCATAGGCTCTTTTTTGTCTCCGTCTTTATCTAAATCGATGTAATCTGGTTTAGCGCCTTCGTTAACGTCCCCACGCTCCGCTATAGCAGTATTCAAAACATCAAGGAAGAGTTTGTTTTTTTGATAAGATGAGTCTTTTAATACTGCGTCATAACTTTCGTTAGTTTCAAACTGACTAAGTTTTGTGCGAATTTTGTTTCGTGCATCCTGCAACTGCTCTAATGTGAAAGTATCAACATTAATCTTTTGGCCAAATGCTTTAGATAAATTTGCATTCAAAGTTTCTGTTGTCTTTGGTTTTGAAATATCTCTTAAATTCATAGCTCTCTTCCTATTGTGTTATATTTATTTATCTTAGTTGTCAAATATCAAACCTATCAAACGGTACTTGGCATTGTAAGCATTTTCTTCAGCTATTTCTAATCTTACCCTAGCAGATGATTTTCTTATCTCTTCAGACGCTTTTTCAATGGTATTTTTATAAAACATTGCGTCTATTTGGTTCTTTTCTAAGGTTTTGTCTAATCTTTTTATTTCTGTGTGTAGTGATTTACCGTCTAAATCTAGTTTAACATAAGCAAGGGCCGCAGATTTACTCCAAAAATGATCTACTTTTTTGTTATCAATACAGTCGTATACTAGATATCCAGTCTTGTTTTTTCTTATTATGTAATGACCAATACGGATGCTGTTACCTTTCTTATAGGGTATTTTACCCATATAATAAGGATCATCAAGTAGTGTTTCTAGTTGTTCAAGGGCATTTTCATACAGCATTCTTTTTTACCAAAAAAGAGTCTTTACTTCCTATCTTACTTACTAAACTCTTCCTTATCAGACTGTCTAATATGAATTGTTGTCGTTCGTTATATGAGTTATAGGGTAAAGCCTTTTCAGACATTGTTGTCAATAAGGCTTGCTCTTCAATGGTTGTAAACACTGTAAAGTCAGTGATTAATTCGTTAAGTTTCATTACATGGTACCTGTCGCTATGTTGACCTTAGCTCCTGGAGCTATTTTAGGAGCCACAGCACCATTTGATTTCATATCTAGTTTGAAGTTCTTTCCTGATGGATCTTTAGGATCAGGCTGGATCATACCTGGCTTGTTAGGATCTTTAGGTACTATTGTAGTAATCTTTGTTTTAGGATCAATTAATGTTACCTGTTTATCATCTGCATTTACCACCGTAAGTTGTTGTTCAGTGATTGCTATATCAGCTATTTCATGAAATCTCATTTAAACTTTTTCCTTCCAAAAGGTGAACTGCGTTTTGACATAGGCTTGTTTAGTCTTGGCAATCTCATACTTGCAGGATTGTTTCTTCTTGTAATTCTACTCTTAACAGCCATTGTCTTTCCACGTTTTGCTTTAGTTTGGCTTAGACTTGCACTCTTCCTTACATTTATAGGTGCATTACAAGCCGCAGGACTACTCATCACACGCCCTTTTCTGTGTCCATGAGTGCATCTATACTTTCTAGTCTGTTTGCCTCCTGCTCTAGACCAAACTCTGGTTACTTCTGCTACTATCATCTTCCGCCTGCCGACTTATTCATCTGTCTAACACGTCTGGAAACTGGATTCATACGTTTTGTTCTTTTGGCTTTTCTAGCCATCCTGTTTCCTAGTCTTGCTTTTGTTTTTTTAAGTCGAATTCTTGCGGCAATATTAGGTGCGGCAAAGCATTGTGATGCCATTTTAACCACACGTCCTTTGCGTTGCCCGCTGGTACATCTGTACTTACGCACAACTTTTTGACCTGACTTAGCCCATACTTGTTTTTCTGCCACAATGGCGAATTCTCTTAACAGCATGTTAGTATTTAGTCTTAAGTAACGTTAATTAGGATAACTACGATGGTTGAAAGTAAACCTGCAACAACTGTGCCTGCGGCACCAATCATAACTTTCATCATTGCTTTGTTGCCATGCACAATATCATTATGGATGTGTTCTACCTTCTCTTCGATTTTGGTGAGGCGACCTTCTAGTTGTTCGTACCTTTGCTGGCACAAATCAACATGGGCTTCTAAATTTTCTTTTTCTAAGTCTGTGGCTCTTGCCATCTATTCTCTCCGTTCCTTATTCTCTTGGACGGGGCCTTTTCAATTGCCTAGTAAGATGTAATGTTTGCCGTAATTCTATTGCCTATTCTTATATATTATTTACCGCTGTCAGTTTTTTCATTATCTAACAACTTAAAGATAACATTTTTATCTGCCTTGTCTTTTGTCCTAAAAGCACTTATATTTATATTTGCAGTGTCAGACAGGCCTTTAATTATTGGCACTAGATCAAAGTCATTTATCAGCATTTCTTCTGACAAAGCATCAACAAATTCATGCGTAAATTCAAATGTCCAATAACGTTGCTTGTCAGTGATAGCAGTGCCAAACCCCATATCAGTAATGTCATCAACTGTTGCGAAACAACTGTATGGTTGGATATTACAACGTAGACTAGCTGTGTTCACAACTGTGTTGTAATTAGCTTGTTGACCTTTTGCTATTTTATCACCGTGCCTATTAGCTTGTGATTGAGTAATATCCACTACTGTAATAATTTGCCATCTGTGTTGCATGACTGTATTTACAGGTCATAAAAAAAGGGCGAACAAGAAATGAACGCCCTTTTCTATATGCTGTAGATCAACTATTATGAGAATGAAATTGTATCGAAATCTCTTTCAACAATAGTTAATGCACCACAAGCGATACCGTCAACTGTACCCATAGCTTGTAAACGCTCCTGCATAGAAGTCGCTGTTACACCATGACCGTCAACTACCATAACGATTTTACCGTTTGTGCTTGCTGATTTGTACATTAATGGTTGGAATTCTCTTGCCATAGTTTCGATGAAACCACCGATTCCGTCTTTGGCTGCAAGAGTTGCCCCTGCGTCTAATTCCATAATTTTAAGGTTTGCTACGCTATACTGCTCGTCGTGGTCGAAACCTGAACCTGCACCTTGTGCGGGATTTGTTCTAGTTACTGCTGCCATTTTCTTCTCCTTTATCTTAAAATAGCCATCACGCTCAGTGATGTTTTAACATATGTATTTAGTGGATAACGAAAATTTTAGCGTTTTAAGGTCTTTTTCGCCCGATTTTGGATAGATTTAAGTAAATTTATGTAAGATGGCCCTGCTCTGACAATATCATCCATTACTTTAGCTACAGGAGCATATGCTCTTACCATGTTGCTAGGTATAGGTCTACCATCTCTTACATGTTCTAAGAATGCTTTGATGAGTATTAAATTTTGTGGTTTTGCAAGTAATCTATAATAGATGTAACTAGGATCTGTGCTAGGCATCATGTCTGGTGTGCTTACTGTAGGCTCTTGATCTTTAACTCTATCTGATTCAAGATCTTTAATAGCAACCAAAGTAGAAAAATCATCTATTATATCACTGTTTCTAAGTTTAGCTCTTAAGGCGTATAATAGTTTTGTTGCTAAAACCTTTTGTGTTTTGATACGCGAAGAATCTTCTAGCTTGCCTAATGATCTTCTGATGTTTTTATATTCTGTATTCTTTATGTCCAAGCCGTTCTCCATTCTTATAAACAACTGTTGGACACTCGTTGGAACTAATCCTTTTGATACAGTAGAAAGATAACTTCTAACTTCTCTAGTAGGTAAAGTTACATAGGCTTGCACACGTCTTGCGGCTCCAGGATCTTTTAATTTTCCCAGTGCTGTTTCATCTCCATTGATGAAGTATAATAAGTTATACAAGTCAGTGCCACTAATTTTAAAATTTTTATAATTAGGGCTCAAACTATTTCTGCAATAATCTTGTACGAATCTAGAACTGCTAGGATATTGACGCATCATTTCTATTGTCAAAAGTGTAAGATACATTCTTTCACAACAGTCTGCATATGTCAAAACCTTTTGGTTCTGACTGTCTCTAGTCATTCTAGCTTCTGAAAGTTCTTGCAAAAATTCCATATTACATATACTTCATCATAAAGATTTGGCCAATTTTGTGATAATCTTTTTCATCTACAAAATCGTGTAGTGTGGCACTTTTCTGCAAGTCTTTAGTAAACTGCATCTTAACATTTGGCTTCATGCCTTCTGCTGTCAATAGCTGTCTTAATACTTTTGCTTGCTGAGGTGTTACTTCGATCTTTTCACCGTCGTCAGTTATCACATGCTTGATAGGATTAGGATTGCCTGTGCTATCTAATATTTTACCTAGCTGGTCAAACATAGACTTTTGTGCAAAGCCTTCACCTTCGTCGTCTGCATCTAATTCACTACCGTAGTTTTTAAGACCTAAATCGTCGAAGTCACCTTCTTTCATAATGTCTTTAAGTTTCATTTTATTTTCCTTATCGTTGTACTGCTCTGTTAGCTTGGGTGAATCCACCTTCACCTCGGTTTACTAATTTTAAGTCGCCTTTAGGATTAGCTATAACATAACCTTCCCCACCTGCGTTATTGCCTATACTTGCCTTTACATCAGCATCATGACTATCAAACTGATCAATGATATCATTTTTTATAGCCTGTGTTGCACCAACAATTTTCCAAAGATCTTCAAAGCCTTGTTTATTTTGCCCTATGTAATCTACTAATCTTTGTTGTTTAGGCACACTGACTTTACTTGTCTTAAGCCATTCAAAGAAATCTTTTTGCATGTTAGTTTGATTCATGTAAAGATACATGATTTGATCAAAGTCTGCAAGTTTCAATTCACCCAAAACATTTTTATCTAAAAGTTTATCTATGCCTGCACTGCTTTTTGATACCAGAGCCTGTAATCCTTTTATATCATCATTAATTACGTTAGGTGCTTTGCTTACAGTTACTGGCGGTACCACAAGCACTTCATTACCTGCAAAGAAAGATTCTGGATCAACTTGTATTGCTGTCTCGTTTCCTTCTCCATCCATTTGTCTGTGTATGACCACACCAGTTTTACTCTGGCTAATTTTTTTGCCTAGATCACTGTTTACATCAACTCTATAAGTTACAATATTAGGAGTAAAAACATATTTGTTTTCTTCAACAGGAGGAGTATTGTAATATAAAAGATCTCCTTTGAAATATCCTTTAAAATCCCTAGGTACTGCTTTTTCATACACAGAAAATGCTTCCTTCATATTAGAGGCAAATGCTATGCGGTCCGGCTTATCTCTGTTTGCTCCACCACCACGATTGAGGAGGAATTGTTCAAGGTCATCTCCACTAGTTGCTCTTTCGACTCCTCCTTTTTTAACGAACCCTGACTTGTCTGTAAATACAAACTCTCCATCTTCATTGCGTCCAAAAATGATTGCGGGAGATCCATCCCATTTGATAGTAACATCTTTGTGTCCTCCTTGCTCTAAACTTTTTAAACTTTCTACAGCATGAGCCGCACCTTTACTACCGTTGAATATAACAAAGTCTTCAGCATGTTGGATACGTGCTTCTGCTTCTTTTATTATTTGTTTGAATTCAAAAAATCTCATAAACCTGCGAGTTCCTTAATTCTGTTTAATTCAGTGCTTTCTGGAAGTGTCAAATTCATTTTACTGAATGTTTCTTTAGCGTCTGCAACTAGTTCTTCATAATTTGGTAAAGTTTTAGCTCTAGTTATAATAGTCTCTACACTTTCTAAATCATCAACTTGTGCATTAGGACCTAATAGTTTTTTTGCAATTTCAGCTGGACTTTTACTAATTAGATCTCCTGTTTCTCTATCCATCAATCCTGAATTAGGAGACCATTTCATACCTTGGGCTGAAGCAATACTACTCATTAATATCTGTCGATGTTGTCCTTTATAAGGGGAATCTCCACTTGCTCCACGTAGACTCCATTTCATCCAATTAGGGTCTCCAAACATTAGATCAGTCTGTACAAATCCATTTGATTCAACACCACGTATAGGAGTAAAGAAATGAACAGAAATGCCTGACTTCTTAATCCACTGCTTTGGATCTTTGCCGTTAGCTTGACACCAAGCCGCTAGTCTTTTCACTAATTCTTCTTTTGATACTTCTTCTTGGTTTACTGCAACATCTAGATCACCACTTGTATCCTTCTTACCTGTAGTTCCAAGCATGAAATCTTCATGCGGAAGATTAGTAATTTTTTCTAACCATTGCAATGTAGGCAACACGTCTGCTTTTGCAATACGTTGTGTAAGAGGCTGTTTAGTCTCTGGATCTTTGAATATGTTTCCGCCTTCTTTAAGTATCATTTTTTGCTCTCGATAATTTTTGTAATACCACGTTTGAATTTCTTAGGATCACCACTTCTAATACTGTTTAGAAAGCGTCTTTCTAGTTCGCTTGCTGTTGTAGCATCATATTCACTATTGATTAGATTAATTAGGTTAATACTACTGTTGATAATATTATTAGCAGTAGATTCTATTAGCCTGTCTTTATCGCTAGTAATAGCAAGATTGTTTAGTTCTTGTAATATCGATCTAGTTTGTTTTTTCATGGCACCATCCTATAATTGTATTTAGCGTGATAATAAATAGTTATATTCGTAATTAGGAGGGACATATGGATATATCATCTTTATCGTTTAAGGATAGGTCATTATTGTTTGCTGATCTGTCTAAGATCGCTTATTGTAACAAACGCGATGCAACAAGTCAAGCAAAAAAATACGGATTCAATACAGTTGAATTTTATGATAGGGATGGCGCACAAGCGTATAGGTTCATGAATAAAACTGATCTCGTGATTGCATGCCGTGGTACACAACCAACAGAATGGAGTGATATAAGTGCTGACCTCAAAGCTATTCCTGTAATGGCTGAAACGGTAAGCAGAGTACACCAAGGATTTAAAGATGAAGTAGACGAGCTCTGGCCTATGATAACTGAAGATATCAATAGAAAGGTTAATCTCAATAAAAAATTATGGTTTTGTGGACATAGTCTAGGCGCGGCAATGGCAACTATTATGGCAAGCCGTTGTATGCACGATGAAGAATTAAATGACCCTATAGAACTTTATACATATGGTTCACCTAGAGTTGGATGGAAAGGATACGTAGATAGTTTAAATGTTACACATCACAGATGGCGTAATAACAACGACATAGTAACCAAAGTGCCTTTATGGATTATGGGATATAGACATCACGGTAATCTACACTACATTACAAGCGATAATAAAATTGGAAAACCTGGTTTTGTAGATTGGTGTAAAGGTATGTGGGCAGGAATAAAGGCTCGTAGATTTGATTCTATAGGAGATCATGACATACAAGCCTATTATGATAATATAGACAAAGCCCTAGACAAATAAGTTACTTACTGACTCTTCGTTGTGAACACGTCTTAATGCTTCACCGAACAGTTGTGATACAGAAACCTGTCTTGTCTTTTTACAATTTTTAGGACAACGGTTTGGAATAGAATCTGTTACAACCAATTCATCAAGAACACTTTTTTCAACCTTTTGACATGCTTCGTTACTCAGTACACCATGTGTAATATAAGCTCGAACACTTGCCGCACCTGCGTCCATAATTGCTTTCGCCGCATTACAAAGTGTGCCTCCTGAGTCTATAATGTCATCTACAAGAATAGCATGTTTACCTTTTACATCTCCAATTAGATTCATTACTTCTGACTTACCTGCTTCTGGTCTGCGTTTGTCAACAATAGCAATGTCTCCGTGGAACATATCAGCAAACTTTCTTGCACGTACAACTCCGCCAGCATCTGGAGATACAAAAACTGTTCCTACTTGTTCAATATCAGGATCGTCTATGATTCCAATTGTCTTTTTAATATCTTTTGCAAATACTACACGGCTTGTTAAATCATCTACAGGAATATCAAAAAAGCCTTGTATCTGTCCAGCATGAAGATCCATTGTAAGGATTCTATCTGCTCCTGCTGTAGTAATTAAATTAGCAACTAGTTTAGCTGTGATTGGTGTCCTACTTGCACTTTTCCTATCTTGCCTTGCGTAACCAAAATAAGGAATGACCGCAGTAATTCTATCAGCACTAGATCTCCGTGCCGCATCAATCATTACCATCAGTTCCATTAGACTGTCGTTTACTGGTGTGCAAGTTGATTGCACAATAAAAACATCCTGTCCGCGAATGTTTTCTAAAAATTCTACACTTGACTCGCCGTCAGCAAACGTTGATACATTTGCTGGGACTAGAGTTGCGAAACAATGTTCTGCAATCTCTTGTGCTAATTTCGGATTAGCATTTCCTGAAAGTATTTTCATAGACAAAATAAGCCTTCCTCTTTTTGAAATTTATTATATTATATAACAATGTTGCTTATCTGTCAAGTGAAAGTTGATTAAAAGGGTTTGATATCAGCTGGATTGACATCTACAAATTTTCTAATATTGTAATTTGCATCGTGTTCAACTTTAAGTTGCTTACAAGCCAACCGCATAGAACCTGTATATTCTGTGCTTCTGCCCCCTCTTACATTACGTTCTATTGTACGTTTAGTGCTTAGGCATTCGCTAAGTCCTTCACGTATTGAGTATTCTTTTAATTCCATTGGATTGCCAAAGAACATCAAAAGAACAAAAAATTGTCCTACACCTGCCATGTTGATCCTTTCTAGTGCTTGCCATTCTTCATTTCGAGAGACATATCTTTTAGTTTTTCTATTTGTGCTTCTAAACTGTTTATACGCCTTTCATAGAATTCGAGCGTCAGCTTTTGTTGCTGATCGAATGGTGCTTGCCCGTTTTCTATTTCAGATGTTAATTTTTCTAATTCACCTGCTAGGTGTTCAATTAACATAAACTGCTCACTGTCAGCTGGCAATGAGCCCATTTCACCACGAGGCCATTTGATGCGAAATTCTGTGTTCATTTCTACATCAGAACTCATCATGGTATAGTTTGTTTCAATTTTATTAAGTCGCTCTATGATTCCAAAATATGCCCATGTTCCAATAGCTACTGCGGCAATCATTGATAGGATATTTCGTAAAGGTAAAGAGACTTCAGTATTTTCAGATAGTTTGGCCATCATTACTTCCTTCTCTATTGTTATTTATGTTAACTTGTTAAGTGTTTCGGCCAAGAAAAAAGGCCCCGAAGGGCCTTTTTATAATACAAAATTAGAATTTGTATTTTACTGTTGCTAATATATTGTCATCTGCTACTGTTTTAGCACCTGTGCCAATATTTGTTTGCTCTCTGTCGTGTAAGTATACACCCATTTCTAATTTGTTACCATGGCCTGCATCTACAGTATAGACAGCACCATAGTGATTACCATCAAATCCTAAATCATCATTTTCTAGTCTATGATAAGAAACAGCTAGTTCATCTGTTACACTATATAATACACCATAATCTAAACGATTATCTTTTGTGTAGGTTCCAGTATTTTTATCATCCCATACTTCTACACCCCAGATCATAGGTACACCCCAACGATGCGTTGAGCCACCAATGGAATATCCTTGTTGGTTGTTTCCACTTTTAGTAACGTTGTCTTTGTTGCCAATCTGCATATAAGAAACATCAAAGTAGCCCATAACACTTGCTGTTGCGCCTACATATGCTGTTTCTGATTCTGCATCATAACCAATGACTCCACCAATAGGTAAGTCTCTACTTAATCGATATGTATCAAAATCAAATTCGTTATTGTTGTCCCATCCACCAAAGGTTAGTACAACTTTTTCATTGTGATCAATTCTACTTTGAGATTCAGTTATAATTAATGGTACACTAATTTTTGAAGTTTTAGCAAAACCTAGTCTTTGTGCATCTGTTTCGCCAAAGTAGATTCTACCTAAGCCAGTACCAATACCCATTTGCTTTTCTACAATAGTGTTGTCTTTAGTGCGATCTAAAGCATAGTATGAATCAAATCTTGCACTTGCTCCGCCCCAATTGATAATCTCATTGTCGATTTCGTTTTCTAATCCTAGTATAAACTCTGCCCTAGAGTCAATATCAGAATCAATAGTCTCAGGATCGTATCTCATTTCGAATTCACCGTTTAAAAATACACCTGAAGGAATGCTTAATGCATCATTTTCTAGTGCAGTTACTCTCTGCTCTAGTGTTTGTTCTGCCCATGCACCGTTTAAAGTAATCAATGCGAATAGAGCAGACAAAATCATTGTCTTTTTCATATTATTATGTTCCTTCTATTATATCGATATAAAAAAGTCAGCCGATCTATTCGACTGACGAACTATTTATATGTGTATAAAATTTTATTTAAATTTTTGGTTGTATTCTAAGATTTGGTTTAAGATTGGCATGTTACCATCTGCACTTTGTTCAGTGGCTAGTGTGTCTTTGGGCAAACAATGTCCGCCGAAGCCACGTTCTTCTGTAACGAAACTGTGACTTGGACCTATGCGTTCATCTGCTGTAACTAGTTTGCGAACACGACCAAAGTCTACACTTTGGTGTTGGCAGTAGTCATAAACCTGATTGAAGAATGTTACTTTAGTTGCTAGGTAACTATTTCTAATTTGCTTCATTAGTATTAATTCTTGCGGTTCAGCTATATCTACATTAATTTTTCCTAGTGCTTTTAAAAATAAATCACTCCAGAAGTTGCAACTGTCTCCACCAAAGTAAAAGTCACGTCTGTTCTTTGCATCTTCTTGCCAATGTTCAGCACGTAGAAACTCTGGTGAGAAAGTAATATCCTTTTCTTTAAAGTCTTTAACAATAGTATTCCAACCGTCTGGAGATATTGTGCTTTTAATTAGTATAGGAACATCTGGTGCTTCTTTGATCACATCACATACGTTAGATACATCACAGGTTCCATCAGAGGCACTAGGTGTGCTTACGCATATGATGATAGCATCTGCATGTTTTAGATTACCAAATTCACGCTTCCA
>Ga0160423_10003492_pt1 | contig 13052 bp, 13 predicted proteins | sample CRUFie14St8metaG_FD_108191 | JGI IMG/M metagenome (GOLD analysis project Ga0160423, IMG submission 108191) | Marine microbial communities from the Costa Rica Dome - CRUD Field 142mm St8 metaG | ecosystem: Environmental > Aquatic > Marine > Oceanic > Photic zone | place: Costa Rica: the Eastern...
ATCTTCTTCACCTGTAGATTCCGATTCAACTTGACCTGTGAGGGGTGGACCGCTTGGTGGCCCCGATAGTGGACCGCTTGGTGGGCCGCTTGGTGGCCCCGATGGTGGACCGCTTGGTGGGCCGCTTGGTGGCCCCGATGGTGGACCGCTTGGAGGGCCAGATGGTGGGCCTGAAGGTGGACCGCTTGGAGGGCCACCTGGAGGACCGGAGGGTGGATTAACAGAGCGTCCAGGTGGAAGTTCTCCTAATTGTTTAGCTGGACGACCCGGTGGTGGGCCACTTGGAGGCCCTGGTGGAGGGCCCTCAGCAGATACTTCTTCGGCAGGGGTTTCTTCTACCACAGGGTCCGCTGTTGTCGGAATTTCTTCTGTTGTCGGGGTTTCAACAGGATCTGTTTCTTCTCCAATCGAGTTTTCATCAGAGTGAGGGGGTTCTTCGATTTCATTTGATTCATCCTCAACAACTGGGGTTTCTACAGGTGGTGTTTCGGGAACTTCGATTCCTTCTATACCACCGAAAGCTCCTCCAAACATATCATCTGCTACAGCGTTTTTTTCATCTTCTCTAGCTTTCTCTGCTGATGTTTTTGGACCGGTCACGCTCTCTCCTCACGACACCCACAGAGCGCGGCTTAAATATGCGTTGTCACACGGGGAGTTGCTGCCCGCGTGGTGTAGTGGTCTATCATGAAGCGTTGTCGATGCTTCGACCCGGGTTCAAATCCCGGCGCGGGCGCCTTACCGGCGCAATCAAGCGTTTTCTTCGTTTTATCTCGAAGATATTTTTGTGATTTAAAATGAAAAAAGCCCCCATCAGGAACGAATTCCTGATGAGGGCAAAAACCCGTTAGGGTGTATCAATCTAATTCATAGACAGTCTCATTCGTTTTCTGGGATGAACTGGCCAATTGCAGTTGATCCAAGTGCGATTGTCATTGCTGCTCCAGCCATGTACAGTGTCATTCCACCACTAGCATCGCCATCTGGTAGCATGAAGTACCAAAGAACCATACCTAGTAGCATTAGACCTCCAGCTCCCCAAGAGATTACCTTCTGACCAATTTCTGGGATTGCATCCATTGCATCGACTCCAGCCATTGGTAGAACCATCATTAGAGTTGCAACAAGCGCTAGTACAACACCTCCCCACATTCCAATTGTCCCCATTGTTCCTGCACTAGCAGTTGAGCAGGCATCGTCTTCAGCATCTGTGAGCTCGTCTAAATCGTCACCCTCGACTCCTGCATCCTTAGCCTCGCTAGCAATATCTCCAAAGAAATCACACTGATCAGACATAGACCATGTGCCGATTATAGTATCACCATCACATTCTGCTTCCATTCCAGTGTACATCTCTTCAATAAATTCGACCATATCGTCGTCACATTCGCCGTCTGGGTCTTCTATGTTCATAGCATTCAAGCCATATGTTATTTCCATATCTCCATCTACTTCCTCGCCCATAAATTCATCAGAGGTTAGCCAAGAGCCGCCTAAGACAGCCATTAGTCCTAGAATAAGTGACAGCCCCATCATGCCAGCCATGACCATTCCTTTCATTTTTGCATCCATCATTGTTTTCACATTTCCCGAGGGTCTTACCCTCAGGTGTAATCCGCAACACTTACTATATGACCTTTCTACCGGCTTTATAGTGAAAAAATGAGGTTTTAAACTATCTTATGATTAGTCACGGTACCGCAGATCTTGCAATATACATCAACGCCATTCAAGCGAGGAGTCACTCCAGAAATGTCAGTTTCTGCTCCGCAGCGGCACTTGACCTTGGTCTGCATATCTAACGCTAAGTGCTCCCTATTGATGAATTCAGCGGCTAACTTATGCTGAGATGGATTTCTATTCTAACGTAATCAAAATCGGAAGCGTAAGATTTCTTTGCATCGATGTTTAAAGAAATTATTTCTGCTTTTGAAAGATGGCCGCGGATTATTCCTTCGGCTTCGGCTAAAGAATCTGATTGAAGAATCGCCCAACCCCTAATCACCACTTCATGGCCCTTTTTTAGTAGGCCAAGAAGATCAGGTAAATGCCCAATACAATCATGGGGCAAATTTACTAGAAGCAGATCACAACATTGCGGTAGTGTCGAGGATAATTTTCTAGCATCGGCACAGCTTGTAGTGTGGGCGGGAAGATTTAGAGCAAGAAAATCTGCAGCGTTTGGATTTAGATCGCTAGCATATATCGCATCAACATAATTTGTCATTTTAGATAGAGGTATCAAGGCAGGCCCAACCCCTGCATATGGATCGCAGACTGATATTTTCCTACCAAGTGTTTCTGAGAGATTTTTGACTGTATCAAGAGTTTCTAATCGCTCTGTTGCAAGCCTTGGAGAATAGTAAACAAGCCCTGGATCTATCCAAAATTTGTTTCCATGCTCCTTGACTTGGGTCTTTGTTGAATTATCACCCTTTGTCGCTAAAACACTCAAGTCTCTTACGCGGAAATTTCCCTTTACTCCGTTATCTGCGCACACGATTCTTGCACTAGAATGTTGCTCAAGCATCGCTTTTCCAATGTTTTTAGAAAATTGAGAAACCTGTTCTGGTACCTTTACAATTATTACATCACCCATCTGGTCATGGCTCATTGGCCAAAACTCCCGATATTGTTGGTACAGTTCTTCACCCAGTCTTGCAGTCCAATGTTGTGGCCCAGAGGATATTGGTTCTAAATCAATGATTTCTAAATCATGAATTGAATCTGGAGCACTTTGTGAAAGAGGTATCCCTCTGAAGTCGCCTAAATTATGGATACCGTGGCCGTTTGAAAGCCATCCATTATTGGCTAATTTCTCCCTCCAGAGGGAGGTTTCCTTGCTCGGCACTCTCAAATGGCGCATTGTCTTCGCCATGCCCATAGGAGCAAGAGGTATGAGCATGGCGGCTGGATTGGTTCTGATTGGAATTGGCCCAGGAGGAACTGCTGGAATGACTCGGGCTGCTATTGAGGCTGCAAAAAACTCAGACCATCGAAGGTATGAAGCTTACACTGCATTATGGAGCGATGATCATTTAGCTGAATTAGAATCTGAGATTGGCCACATCCAGAAGGTTATGCGTCCAGAGGTAGAAGATCCCGTTGAATTGTTGGAATTAGCGAGCAACTCAAAAGTTGCCATCTTGGTTGTGGGAGACCCACTGCAGGCAACTACTCATGTCGACTTACAGCTCCGGGCTGAAGAGGCAGGAATCGATTGTTCCGTAATCCATGGAATCTCAATTACAGGATTAGTGACCGGAGCTATCGGTCTTTCCAACTATCGATTTGGACGGCAAACCACTTTGACTTACCCCTACGGCGGCTGGATTGCCACTTCTCCATTGGAAGTTATCGCCATGAATAGGATACAAGGTTTGCACACTCTTGCACTGCTTGATCTAGACCCCACTGGAGAAGGTACGGGAGGACAAGTTCCCATGCAACCTGAAGATGCTGCGAATGCTATGCTCTCAATGGCTGATAAATTGAAGAATTCAATAGAAGAAATGCCTAGTGAATCGACTCTAGACAAATTAAAAATCGAAGCATGTAGAAAAGTTTGTGAGGAAATTGACACTCTCATGGTTGTTCTATGCAGCGACATGGGCACATTCGAACAAAAAATTGCGTACTTACCCCTACGTAAACTGTCAGCTGCTGAAGGCGGTCGCTTGCATTGCCTAGTAATACCTGCAAACCTAGGCGATGTTGAGGAATTAGCACTTCGCAGGTGGGGGAAGGAGTGAACAGGGGGCGGCTTCTCCGCTTATACAATGGCGAGGCCGGCGCAGGTTGAATTTCCAGGTAAAAAGCGTCAGCGTATGCGTATGCGCGGTACAAAACAAGCCAATGTCGATACCCAAAAACGTCTAAGAAAAAACCTAGATAAATTGTTAGAAGAAGGTGAAACTCTACTACCGGCAATGACTTGGACTGGTAAACTAAAATGGGGAAAAACAGACCCTGTGAGTAAAACCTTACGAGACTTGCGTAAAATTTTGGGCAAGAGGCATGATAGAAAATGGCTTGCGAAGAGGATGATGGCTAAACGTGGAGACGACGTAGGTAAGGCCCTAGCAGGATCTCTTATGGCTGCGCATGACGATGATATTTCACTTGTTGGAAATTATAGTCACCAGTCCTTTGGTAAAGCGTCCTACGTGAGAAGAGGAGATGGCAAGGTTGCTTACCAAGCAGGAATTCAGAACCACCACATGACTACTCTTCGAATGCTTCCGTGGGAAGATCATGCTCGTAGAGGTTACTTCTTTTTCTCTTGGAAGGGTGGATTTGTTTGTACAGGCCCAGAGGCAAGTATTCCTAAGGGATGGTTGGATGATGTTTTAGAAAGGTCAAGATTTGAATTTGAGAACAGAGAAAATATTTGGGCAACAGATGGCTTAGATTTTGATGCTATAGCTAATGATGAGATGACAAAGGACGGTTACTTAGTTATGAACTTCATCGACGGCAGCAAGGTCGCAATAGGTTTCGATAAGTTAGAAACTGTCAAAGGTAAATCCTCCTTTATCCACGATCTAGCACTATCGATGTTGCCTCCTAATCTTTCAACTGTGATGACGCCAGACGCAGTATGGGCGCCCGAGGGCGCATCTAGAGAGGGTGCAGAAGAAGCATTGGATAGGGTCCTTGATGCCTGGATGGGTTTGACGCTTAACGAGGGATCAATTTCAAAGAGAGTCAAACTCGCAGTTTTGCACCACTTAAATGAAGGATTTATTGTCGGTGAAAAATGGTTTGATAATGCAGAGGACGCTGTAAAAGAGTTGAATGGTTCATCGTCTGAAAAAGAAGTAGCGCTGAAATTAATGATGGAGGCTGCTGGTTCAGGGATCAGAATCTCCAAAGGAGGAGAAACTTCGGAAAGAGGAGGAGATGCTTTGGAAATTTCTGCATCGTCTTGTAATGACGTTCTATCTGGGCTTTGGGAAGAACATGGCCTTGCAGGGCTGATAAGTATAGGAATTGAGGAAGAGGAAGCTGAAGAGTTGTGGATCGCGCAATGTAATAAAAAACGCGCATTTGGAAAATTCCTGAAAGATATTGAATCTCAAAGAGCTAAGGCAGACATTACACAAAAATTCCCATACCGCAAAGGAAAACTCCCAGGCCCGGTTGGGATGATCCATGACCTCACTCTTACAGGTCTTGTTGAAGGAATGGGTAAGGCTGAAAAATTAGCATTAGCGAAGAAATCTGGTATAGATGATGAGTCGGCTTCCTGGGCTTGGTTGGTCGCTGCAGGAAAGTCTGGAGGACAAGAATGGCAATTTTCAAACAATGCAAGAGACAAGGGAGGGGCTTGGAGTCCTGCTGCAATTGCGGTTTGGAATGCTGGTAAATCACTAGTCAGTGGCGAAGATGTAGATTACAAAGAATGTCTCGAAACGCTAAGAAAAGCCTGTGGGCAGATTGAAGAATTACCATAATCAAAGCATAGATAATGCGTTGGAAATATCTTCCCACAGGTCCTCGACATCCTCAATTCCAATTGACATTCTTACGAACCCTCTGCCGAGTCCTGCTGCAATCCTAACGTCTTCTGGAATAAACATGTGAGAAGAATTGAATGGGCATTCTACCAAGCTTTCTACACCTCCAAGACTGGTCGCTTCGAAAATTAATTCCAGACCTCGCATAAACTTGAGTGCTGCGTCGTCCCCGCCTTTCACTGTGAATGCAATCATTCCAGTGCCCTTTGGAATAATCTTCTTTGCGAGTTCGTAATCTCTGTGAGAAACTAGTGATGGGTGATGGACAACTTCAATCAAATCATGGGATTCTAGACGGGATGCTATTTCAGCAGCATTCGAACAGTGTATTGGCATTCTAGCTGCGAGTGTTCTAATTCCGCGTTCTAACAAATAGCAATTATGAGGGTCAGGAGAGCCACCAAAATGTACCTTCTTAATGAACATAGCAGAAATTAAATCTGCTCTTCCTACTACCGCCCCGCCGATTATGTCTGAGTGTCCGCCAAGATATTTTGTTGTAGAATGAATTACTAAATCTGCACCTAAAGAAATCGGTTGACACCCCCACGGGGATGCAAATGTATTGTCAATGACTAAGAGTAAATTATGCTTCTTAGCGATTGCAGACATTGCCATTATGTCGCATATTTTGATTACTGGATTGGTTATTGTTTCAATATACAGCATCTTCGTATTTTCTTGTATTGCTGCTTCGTATGAAGATGGATCTTGCATGTCTGCCATGGTTGTAGAAATGCCAAAACGTGGTAACTCCTCAGTCATTAACCCATATGTTCCTCCGTAAACATCAGAGCTTGCGACTACGTGATCGCCTTGAGACAAGAGCCCCATAAGAGTGGTGGATATGGCCGCCATTCCACTAGCAAACAATTCGCCATCCTCTGCCCCTTCAAGGGCGCATATCTTCTGGACTACTGCTTCAGAGTTCACACTCGATAGTCGGGCATAAAGGAGAGTGTGCTGTGCTCCTGCGGCCCATCCAGCGTACCTTTCGTCCGTTAATTTGTAAGTTGAAGATTGAAAAATTGGAGTATTTACTGCTCCTTCGATATGCTGCGTACCTGCATGAACAGCATTGGTTGAAAACTTCCTTTTGTCGGCCATGTGCATTCCCAAATATCTGTTTGAGCCTGATGCTCATCAACAATTCGCCCAAAATGTCGATTGGATGTCGGAAAATACCCCTATTTCCAGTAGAAATTCCGACAATATGACGGAATCATTCAATATGTAGTGTCGATTCGTTCGTCCATGAAACTTGATTCGAATGATCTTAAATTGATTGAGTTACTCAAACAAGATTCTAGAGCTTCAGTTACATCTATCGCCGATACGATGGGCGTTGCAAGGGTTACTACCCATGATAGAATGGTACGCCTAAAGCGTGAAGGTATAATTCGAAGGTATACTGTAGACATAGATGCAAAGGCTTGGGGATATGAGCTAAGAGCATTCATCTTTGCGCGATGCGAAAGAGGAAATGTTGACAGGAGAGATGTTGCAAAGAAAATTTGCGAATTCCCATACGTGGTTCGGTGTAACGTTGTTGCTGGAGATTGGGATTTACTGATTGAGGTCGTTAGTCCATCAATGGATTCCCTAGGGGACGCAATATTAGACGGATTGTCGAAGGTCGGAGGAATTGCTAACACTCAAACAATGGTTTCGTTTTACGATTATTCCGGACCCGCAGCATCGCTTAGGTGAGGTTCTTCTTGTGATTCATCCAATTCCACAATAATGTTTCCTAGTAACAACAACAAACCCATAAGTAACCATGCTGATATGGGCACTAAATCTTGTTGCCAACCATATATTGTTGCCCAGACTGGTTCAAAGGAATAAATAATTGCTGCATGTGTAGGGTTGAGGTGTTTCTGAAATACATTCAGCATCAATATGCAGGCAAGAGAACCAAATAATCCTAGACAAAGTAGAGGAATAATTACTCCGTCTTGCCATGCTGATTCAAACACCATAATGTCTCCTGAATAAAATATTGCGATTGTACCTGCGCCAACAACCAAAACTGCAAAAGATGTTGATGTAACTGCAATCGGATTGAGTTTTTTTGTAATACGATCTGTGTAAATTATGTGGAGGGCGAAGAAAAATGCGCACGCCACAGTTAGTAGTTCTCCTGTGCCCCATACTATGTGTGGAGGGCCATCAATGAAGCCAGCTCCTAGGGTTGCTAGACCAACGCCAACAATCATCATTCGTGTCGGCCTTCTATCGCTAATTTTTACTGACAGGATTGCAGTAAATACAACGTATAGAGATGTTAGGAACGCAGATACTGAAGGGTCGACGGAACTTATTCCAATCATCTGTAATACAAATCCTGGAAGCATTAATCCACCAAGGATTAACCCTCCTTTCCAGTCTTCTTTCGAGGTTAGTGCCGTTCTAGCTACACTCGAAAAAGGAAGGAGGGCGATGAACGCGATTAAAAATCTAAAACAAACGATTGCCCCTACTACACCTGCAGTGGAATAGGTACTAGGTTCTGTGTCCAACGAATTCATTGCTTGTTTCATCCAAACGAATGTTCCTCCCCAAAGAAGAGTTACAAAGAATAGCCCCAAAGCGGCTTGTTGACGTTTTGTGGCCATATTTGCTGCCCGTGTTAGTTACTTTTGATGATGGCGGTACAGTTACTAATTCTTTATCGATTATTGCTTATCTAGCACTACCCTCTTGTGCTTGATGTGGTGTGTCTGCTGTATGGCGGGGGAGAGGTTTTGGGACGAGCCTATCGAAACCGGCCCAGTTCCGGAATCAGATTCGAATTTCGATTGTATTGTTGTTGGAGGGGGACCTGGCGGCGCAGCAGCAGCATCTTACCTAGCAATGGAAGGTAAGAGAGTGCTCTTACTCGAGAAGCGTATTTGGCCTAGAGACAAAGTATGTGGAGATGCTGTTGGAGGGAAATCTCTTGGCCATGTTAAGGCTCTTGGAGTTAAAGCAACGCTTGAGTCCACCCCTCATTTTCGTGTAACTGGCATTGTTTTTTCGTCACCAAATGGCAAAGATGTAACCGTGCCGCTTCCCGAAGAAGATGTTGAAAGAATGGAGGCGGGATATTCTTTACCTAGGCAGCAATTTGATTGGTTGCTATTTGATAGAGCAACAGAACTGGTACTAGAAAACGGTGGCTCTGTAGTTCAAAATGCAATGGTGACTAAGGTATTCGATAATGACGGAAGAATAACTGGGGTTGAAATCGGAATTGGTGGCAAAGGTGGTGAAAAAAGAACTTATTCAGCTCCATGGACGATCGGCGCCGCCGGATACAGATGTCCTGTAGCTAGAAAAATAGTCAAAGAAATTGCGCAAGAAGAGCTGGTAGACAGGATGCATTACAGCTGGGGATACAGAGAATATTGGTCCGGAGTAAAAGGCTGCGAAGGCGATTCCGGAAATATTGAAATTCATTTCGTCGATTCTGTAGTTCCGGGCTACTTTTGGTTATTTCCTCTTGGTGGAGGAAGGGTTAATGTTGGTATTGGAATGGTCATGGGGTTGCTTGATAAGCAAAAAAAGAAACTAAAAACAATACAAGCGGATGTAATTGCAAATCATCCATCGTTCAAAGAAAGATTCGCAGAAGCTGTGAAAATCGAAGGAACAGGTAAGGGTTGGCAATTACCATTTGGAAGCCCGAGAAAGGGTGAGAAAAACCAGCCAAGACGGGCATATGCCCCTGGTGCTTTGCTTGTAGGCGATTCTGCGAGCCTAGTCGATCCTTTCTCAGGCGAAGGGGTTGGTAACGCATTACTGAGTGGAGAAATGGCTGCACGACACGTGTTAGAAAATAAGGGCGGACCTGCATACCAAGAAGAGCTGTGGGCTGCATTGGGGCCTGAATTAACAAATTCATTCAAAATGCAAAAGATGAGTAGACGGAAATGGCTGCTCAATTGGTTCGTTGGAAAGGCTAGCAGAAAGCCCGTCATACAAGAAATGATGACTGAGATGATTGCAAGTAAAGAAGCGCAAGAGAATCTCCATTCAAAGTGGTTCCTAGTCAAGACTTTACTATTCTGAGATGATATTATGGATGCAAGGTTGGAAGGTATAGATGCGGTTTTTTTAGACCTTGACGGAACGATTTACCTCGGAGGAAATTTAATTCCTGGAGCTCTTGAATTTTTAGCTCGTTGTGAAGAATTAGGCGTCCGCCGCTATTTTTTGTCCAATAATTCATCAAGATCGGTTGAGCAGTATGTTGAAAAATTACACAAAATGAATATTCCATGCACTGCAGACGATGTATTACTTTCTACCCATGATTTGTTGTCGTGGTTACAAAACGAGGGAGTGAGTAAAACATGGGCAATAGCAACAAAGGGGATGTGTGAAATGATGGAAAGTGCTGGAATATCAACAAAAGACAAAGATCCAGAATATGTTGTTCTTGGTTATGATACTGAAATCAATTATGAAAAAATATCCACTGCCTCTATTCACATGCATAATGGTATTCCATTAGTAGCAAGCCACCCAGATATGGTGTGCCCTTCCCCAGAAGGGGGGCTGCCTGATGTTGGAGCATATTTAGCAATGCTAAAAGTGACTACAGGAAAGGACCCTGTCCATATAACGGGAAAGCCTAATCCAGGGATGATACTACACAAGATCGAGGAATTAGAGCTCGATGTCGCAAAGTGTGCAATGGTTGGGGATAGGTTGTATACAGATATGGAAATGGCTATACAAGCAGGTTGTGTTTCCGTACTAGTTCTATCAGGGGAAGCAACAAAACAGGATTTAGATGATTCAGGAAAGAGTGTGAGTATTGTTGTAGACTCTGTAGACTCGTTACTGAGGCGGTAGCATGGGTAGGATTTCTGAATTTTTTTCTAGACGGAAGAAGTTCGAGCCGGAAGGACACGTTGTATCTGGAAGGCTTGCTGAATTCCGTTTAACTAAATTAACGAGAGCTGTTGCCGGAGACGCTCTTGTTCTTGAGGGAATAAGGCTACCTGATCCAGAGGAAGGGGGAAGAAGGGAAATTGACATGGTCATAGCTACAAAAAATGAGATTCTATTCGTTGAACAAAAGCATTGGTCGGGCTCATTTACGATAACTGATGATGGTAGGTTTTTCCAGAAAAGAAAGAATGGTGGCACGCTTATGCACAAGGATATTGTTGCTTGGACAAGCAGAAAGGGTGAGTTACTATGCAATCTGCATAAAACAAGGGTTGGCAAAGATCCGCCCCCTAGTAAGGTGATTTTGGTGTTTTCGAATAAAAATCTAGAGTGGGATCCATTACCAGAAGAGGTGCCTGCTGAAGCGTATGATGAAATGGGTTTCATAAATATGGTTGAAAAAATGGACAAAGCTGCTCCAGATGAAGATCTAAAGAAGACATTGCTCGGCTTTGGAACCTGGGACACTATTTACTTGAATGGCGGTAAAACGGTCATTGGCGATATACTCGAATACCCATTCAAAAAAGATAATTGTTCTATCTCGCATTCTGGAATTTTGGGGTTGTTTATTGGCCCGAAGAGTCTTCTAAGCACTGGCCATGAAATAAGAGATCAATCTGGTCCACTAGTCTCTGTTGTTGGCGAGGATGGAGCAAGAATTATTCCCTTCGCAAATATTTCCAAAATTGAATTTAGCAACCCCAGGGCTGAATGGGGTTAATGTGTAAAAAGGCCACTGAGGCTTAGTTTCGCATAAACAGATATTATGCATATCGGGTTCAAGACAATGCATTTCGCAATTCCATGACGTCGATCCTGTTATCTCCATTTGAATCGAAGGTCGATATTATCATTGATACCTGATCCGGAGTAAGCGCTTCGCCAATGATTTTCTTGATGCCTTTGTATAATTCTGGACCGTTAATCGTTCCATCGCCGTCTGTGTCGATTTCTTTAAACAAATCTTCAACGGATTTCCCCCCGTCATTCATTGCATCTTTTAATTCCAATAGTGCTTCTTTGCTTGCCATGTTCGTTGCATCTCAGGTTAGGACAAAACAATTTCCACTTACGGATCCTAGGACTTTGGTGAGAGGCTTCAAACCAAATAGTTGTGCACGCACCAATATGGCAGAGACTTGGATTGAAGCTATCGGGCTCCTAGCAGGCATCTTAGGCATAATTGCGTGGATACCTCAAATCAAGGAAGTCTGGATAAACAAACGCCATGACGGTATATCATTGGCAACATTCAGCGTCGTAACAATAGCTTTGGGATTGTGGCTAATATACGGCATCTTAATTGAGTCAATATCGATGATAATTGCCAATATTATGACGCTGTCTGTGATCTTTGCTGTAATCTTAGGCGTTGTCCGCCTAAGAAAGCAAGATGATGTCTCCTCTTAAATCAACAAACTGATTTTGTAGTCTCGATTATTACTGCACCTATCTTGTAAGGATCGCCGTTTGATGCGGGTCTTCGATCTTCAAGTCTACCAACCCAACCATCAGTAGGAACGGATGCTGGTACTCTAATAGATGCACCACGATCTGAAACCCCGTATGAGAATTGATCAATTGATTGGGTTTCGTGAAGACCGGTAAGCCTCTCCTCATTATGAGCCCCATATACAGACATGTGCCGCTCTATGTTTTGGCCGAACGCCTCACATATATTGTCGAATAATTCCTTACCGCCTTTGTCACGCATTGCACCGTTGGAGAAATTAGCGTGCATTCCAGAACCGTTCCAGTCTCCTTTGATTGGTTTTGGATGATACTCAATGTAGTACCCATAACTCTCAGTTAGTCTGTCTAGCATGTACCTGGCAACCCACAGTTCGTCTCCAGCTTGCTTAGCCCCTTTAGCGAAAATTTGGAATTCCCATTGTCCGCAAGCGACCTCTTGATTGATACCTTCGAAGTTTAATCCGGCTTCCAGGCAAAGATCTGCGTGTTCTTCAACAAGCGATCTCCCGTGAGTATTTTTGCCGCCGACTGAACAATAATACAGACCTTGAGGCCCTGGATATCCGCCGACTGGGAATCCTAGAGGGAGTTGTGTATCAACATCCATGATGAAGTATTCTTGTTCGAATCCGAACCAGAAGTCGTCGTCGTCGTCGTCAATTGTCGCACGGCCGTTACTTGCGTGAGGGGTCCCGTCAGGATTCATAACCTCGCACATAACTAACCAACCATTCACACGTTGTGGATCGGGGAAAATGTTCACCGGCTTCAATAGACAATCCGAGGCACTACCATCTGCTTGTCGTGTAGATGATCCGTCAAACATCCATACTGGGCACTCTTCTAATGTGCCTGTGAAGTTTGAGCGCACCATCGTCTTGCTGCGCATGTTCTGTGTTGGTTCGTAACCGTCTAGCCAAATGTATTCCAGTTTTGCTTTATCCATCATGGGTATCAGGGCGGGCGTATTGAGCGCGGTATATTATACAATCGCTCAATTTTAGAGGGCGTTTTATCAAAAAATAACTATTCTTTTTATGTTTTTTTGAGTATATGAATATTTAGCACCTATAGTTTAACGCGTTTGGTTGTTCAAATGCTCGCGCTATTTGTCAT
>Ga0160423_10003493_pt1 | contig 13051 bp, 24 predicted proteins | sample CRUFie14St8metaG_FD_108191 | JGI IMG/M metagenome (GOLD analysis project Ga0160423, IMG submission 108191) | Marine microbial communities from the Costa Rica Dome - CRUD Field 142mm St8 metaG | ecosystem: Environmental > Aquatic > Marine > Oceanic > Photic zone | place: Costa Rica: the Eastern...
ATAAGTTTAAATCTGATAATCAATTGGAAGTACCAGAAGGGATTGCGATTTTCGATCAAAATACCAAAAATAAAATGGTAGATTTATTGAGTAAAAAAAACATTACTAATAAAGATCTAAAAAAGTTTGAATTACCCCACAAAGAATTTGTCAACTTAGATGGTACTATCAAACATAATTATTCTGGTGAAGCTTCTAAAAATATTGATTTATTGATAAGTAAAATGAAAAAATACGGTGTAGAAGATCCGATAACACAAATTGGTATGTTAGCCGTGATTGGTAAAGAAACTAATTTTGTAAACAAAAAAGAAAAAAGTTACCAAAACACTGATAATAAAAGAATCAGAAGAATTTTTAAAAAGACTAGAGATTTGACTGACGGACAGTTAGATGAATTAAAATCAGATTATGACAAATTTTTTAATTTTGTATATAACGGTAGAATAGGTAATAATACTAAAAATGACGGATCAAAATTTGTTGGTAGAGGGTTCAATCAGTTAACAGGAAAAGGAAACTACAAAAAATACGGTGATATGATCGGAATAGATTTGGTAAACAATCCAGATATTTTACTACAAGATAACATAGCGGCTGAAGTTGCGGTAAAGTTTTTATTGAGTAAGGGTGTACCAGAATTTGATAATCCAAACCAATCAACTATTCATTTCGCTGATGTAAATTCTGGAACTCCGAAAAGAAGGGCTAGAAAAAACTCTTTGACTCAATTAAATAATTTCGACATTGCTTAATGATTTCATTTTTTAGAAATACTTTAGTTCTATTAATTGTTTTTTTCTCTAATGATATTTTTGCGCAAAGATGGTGTGGTTTTGAAAGACAACTTAAAGAATTAAATGCAGTTGAAAAATCAATCGATCGAAGTTTTCGAACAGAAAATGATTTGAAAACTATACCTACAATTGTACATGTTCTTTATAATGGGGAAAAATGTTGTCCTTTTGATGCTGGAGATTCATATGGAGAGGGTACTCACATAACAGAATCAATGGTGAACTCAAAAATTAATGATGTAAATAATAGATTTTCTATTCTCAATGCTAATATAGAATTGTGTTTAGCACAATCAAATAATTTTGGATCAATAGAAGCTATACAATATCATAATATTTACGATGTATTTGACGAGGCTGATATCGAAGGATTACCAGTTTGGGATATATACACTTGGTATGATGAAGTAAGAGATCATACTATAGTAGAACCGGAGTATTTTTTGAACATATACATTTATGAATGGTTAACAACTAATCCTTTGGGTTTTGCTAGTTTTCCTCCAGGACCCAATTGTTGGGTCAAAACATCTTCATTTACACCTGCTTACGCCACTACATTAATACATGAAATAGGTCATTGGGCAGGATTACTTCACACATTTTCTGATGAACTTTCAGATATATATACTTGTGTCACGGCTTTAAATGAGGTCGATTGTGAGAATGAAGGCGATTATGTATGTGATACACCACCAACTGGAATGGATTTTTCTTGTTTAGATGCATGTCCTACAATATATTCTCCATGGGGAGGTGAAGTAATTTATGAAGGTATACCGGAAATAAGTGAATCTTATATGTCTTATGCTCCAAATGCTTGTCGATGGATGTTTACACAAGGACAAATTAATAGAATACATGAACAATTAGAAATCTGGAGATCACCATTATTAGGAAATAATAATTTTTGTGAACCTTACAGTAATCCTCTATCGTGTCAAGGTGACTTCAATGAAAATGGGGTTGTTGATATAAATGACCTTTTAGATTTTTTGATCATATATGGTACGTCATGTGAGGAATAATTAATTGAAATTGAATTCAATTGTGTCATCCTCTTTGATATTCAATAATTTACAACTACCTCCAGCAATCTCTAAGACTTTATCTCCCAAACCTTCATAATGGTTACAGTTCGATTTTACTTTACATGGTGGACAGTTATGGAAGATTGAAGTTATTTTATTACCATTTATAAAAATAATATCTAATGGTATTATACAGTCAAACATCCAAAAAGATTGTCTTTTATTTGTACCCATTAAAAATAACATACCATTAAAATCTTCGTTGAATCTTTTTCTTGCCATTCCCTCTTTGATGGAATTTTCTGTCATACAAAGTTTTACTTTGAAAGAATTATCATTTATATTAACATTCATACTTAATAAATATTAACAATTATAATATGTTAGATGTTGCACTTTTGATAGTAAAATGTAAGGATCAATTTCTATTATGTAAACGAAGTATTGAACAAAATGATTTGCCTGGATATTGGTCATGTCCTGGTGGTTATGTAGAAGTTGGTGAAGATCCGGCATATACTGCTTATAGGGAGTTTAGAGAAGAAACTAATATAAGTATAACAGGTAATATTAAAAAAGTTGGAAAAACTAAGATAAAAAATTATTTAGGTAAAACTTCAGGTAAAATTCACTTTTATCTTTATGAAGATGAAGACTATGTGTATCCACAACTAGATTATGCTATTGATGGAAAAGAACATTCAAGATGTGGATATTTTAAAAAAAATGACTTACCTTTTCCAATAACAAATGAATTAAAAGAAATATTAGAAAAATTATGAAAGAACAGATTTTAAGAGCAATGATGGCTAAATACGAGTCAGATTTATTACAAGCTAGAACAACTTTAGAAGTATACTTGACTAATCCTGCTGGTATCGGAGAACATCCACAGGTGTTAGAAGAAGTTGATAAATTATTCAATGATGTGTCAACAGCACAAGGTAATTTGTATGAAGTTAACAATATTTTGAAAAATCTTTAACTTTTCACTAATTATTGTATATTTATATATTCACGGTCTTAGGATTGTGAATTTTATCCCCTTATATATATATTAAATCCCTGGTCCATTTGGTTACCGGGGATTTTTTTTGTATATTTGTCTAAATAAACATTATGACTCACAAAATTTCTTTTTCTATTTTTGATCGAATCATTAATGAAAACCCATCTTTGTGGATGACTTTGGAAAATGATGAAAGTGATATTGTACAATTCTTGGGATATTTAAACAAATGGGTTGAAGGAGATAATATCCAAAGACTTATGATTTATGATCTCCCACCAGAATTCGAATATATGTTCAACAATTCATCAGATTCTACATTGATCGAAATTAAAGAAGAAATTTGTATCAACCTTAATTAAAATGAAGAGAGTAAAAATTACACATAACAAATTGGGTGTCATCTGTGATCGTTGTTTTGACGACAATGTACAAATGAAACTTTTTGTCAAATTAATTCATGTATCCATTGTCAAAAAAGAATCATTGGACTATTATGATGGTAATTGTGACTTTCTTTATGTTCCTTACAATATACTTAGGAAGTGTGTTATTGTGACTGATGAAACTAATTCTTCATTGACGGAACATTTTTATAAAAGTCAAAAAAAATCTAAGAGTTTGTTGACAAATTGATTTTTGACTATTATAATTTAATTATTCGAGTCGTTTATATTTCTTCTTTAGAACGCTAGAGAAGTGGTGGAGCGAAAGACATTCTAAATGTCGGTCCCAAAAGGTGAAGAAACCCTTCACCTTTTTTTATTTCATAATATTTATAGTTAAAGAAGGTAAAATGAAAAAAATAATTTTGACAGAGGATCAGTTGGAGATGTTGAAACAAAACATTAAAGAAGAAAAATCATCCTATATGGCTAAACAACAACTTTTTACCATCGCGACTTTAGCTTATAAAATGTGGGAACAGATGGATGATGGAGAAATGTTAGATGATTGGATGGAAAGTAAAATAGCACAGACAGATCAGAATATAACTTCAGTTGTTAAAGCTTATTTTTATGACGAAATCGAAGATAATATGAGAGGGGTGGATTTCGATGATTTAGTTATCGGACAGTAAAAATTCACAATTATAATGAATGGATAAGTTTGTTGACTTATCCATTTTTTTTATGTAATTTTTTTTAAAATATATATCATGACTAAAATAACATTTAACTCTAAAGCACACGTAATGCAAATTGCATTAGATGGTAGTGTTGAAGAAAGAACATTTGAAGATGTAATGACAATCAAAACCAATGATGGATTGTATGAAATTCTACAAAGACAAAGTGATGGAGTGGTTGCACCATTATTTAGATTACCAATTTCATCTACCATAATCGAGTTTTCACATAACTTATATGATTGAAAGTAAAATGAAATATGAAAACGTTGAACATCAATATCTAAATTTGATTGATACGATTTTAAATGACGGACAAGAAAAGTCTGATAGAACTGGTACAGGAACATTAAGTATTTTTGGTGCACAGATTAAACACAAAATGTCTGATGGTTTTCCGTTGTTGACAACCAAAAAAATGTATTTGAAAGGAATCATTACAGAACTAATTTGGTTCCTTAAAGGAGATACAAACATAAAATATCTTTTAGAAAATAATTGTAATATTTGGAATGGTGATGCATACAAAAAGTATAAGTTAAAAAATGTTTTTGCTACTGATGTGGATTATTTAACTATGGGTGAATTCATAGAGAAAATAAAAACAGATGATCAATTTGCAAAAATGTATGGAGACTTGGGACCGGTGTATGGTAAACAATGGAGAAAGTGGAAAACATTTAGATCAGATAATCCTGAAGCCACTAAAGGAGTTTCAGACTCGGTTCAATATTTCGATCAAATCAAAGGATTAATTAAACAATTGAAAGAAAATCCCGATTCTAGAAGATTGATGGTTAATGCTTGGAATGTGGGTGATTTAGAATATATGACCTTACCACCTTGTCATTATGGTTTTCAAGTTTATACTAGAGAATTGAATTTAGATGAGAGAATAGACATTTATAACCAAAGTGTAAATCCTATGAGTCGATCTAGTGATTATTTCGACGAACATATGGACGCGTATGGTGTCCCTAAACGTGAGATCTCACTCATGTGGAATCAAAGATCGGTTGATACGTTTTTGGGTTTACCTTTCAATATAGCTTCGTATGCTGTGTTACTTATGATGATTGCTGATGAAGTAAATATGGTGCCTGGTGAACTAATTGGAAATCTGGGTGACGTACATTTGTATAAAAATCATTTGGATCAGGCAAGGACACAGTTGTTGAGAGAACCTTATAAATTACCTAATTTAAAATTAAAAAAATGGTTCGACCTTAATGACATCCTCGAAAATCAGATTGATGTTAAAGATTTTTATGAGTTAAAAAAATACGAATATCACCCAACAATTAAAGCTGAACTTTCGAACTGATGGAAAAAGTATTCAATTCCTTGATCAACGAAATTAAAATTAATGGAAAAACTATTAAAATTACCTTCGAAAAAGTTTTATTAGTTGATGATATTTTATATATTAGCAATAAATATGATTCGAAAAAAGATCAAGGGATTGAATACTCAGACAGAATATTAAATCATTTGGTGACAAAAAAAATTGATAATATAAAAAATTATATAGGTTTAAATTTCAAATTAACACTTTTTAAAAAATCATGAATAAAATTATTAATTCCTTGTTGGTGCATTTCAATTATTCAGGAGAAACAACCATTGAAAATGTTTTGAGTTGGTTAAGAAATCAAAATGTTTTTATCACTGCTCTTCCCTACAGAAACGCAGAAGAATCAAAAAACCTCAAATTTTTCTATTCTATTGTAGATTTGAAAGATTTTGAATATGGCGAGGATATTGATTTTGACGAAGATTCGCTGGGTACCTCTAATGAAGAGTTTGACACCTTCGAGGATGCGGTTGAAAAGGCTATTGAAGTTTATCTAACCGTTCGTAAAAAAATGGGTGATTAATCTAATATTGCAGGATCCGCAAAATCTGATTTTTGGAATTCTATCTCATCCGTACTTACAAAATCGCTATCACCATAATCCTGTACTTCAGATTCTCCATTTGGATCCTGCCAAATAAGATCCTCATAATCAAGAGGATTTTCTTTTGGGTTTTCATCCTCCATGATATATACAATTCCTTCTTGTTGTCTATAAACAATCTGTGATTCTGTATAATCAATATCATATGCATAAGGAATCATTCTCTTTATGTTAGGTGGAAATATATTTTTTTCTTTTATTTCATCATAGTTTTCAAAAGCATAAATAATATATTGTAAAGCGAATTCTGGTTCATTTTCACCTACGTATCTAAAGGCTTCTATTATTTTTTTCTGGGTGTCCCACTGTACATCACCTTTTCTTCCTACAATCATACTTAGATCATTCTTGTCGAACATATATAATAAAACTCTGACTACTGCTTTTTCTTTCTTTGTGATTGGTTGTCCCATTTTATTCAGATATTTTGTGTGATAAGAATACTTCCTCTTCTTCTGACTCCTCTACCAGAGTAATATTCAAGGTTAATTTTTGTCTTGCAAAATCGTAGTGGAAATTGCCGTGTGATCCTTCATTTATTTCCCAACCAGGTGCTACGTTCTCTAACATCCTATACATCAAATCATCCATTCCCTTTACTACAGAAGCTAATTTTAGTGTACCCAAATTAGTTTTCCCTTGATCCTCTATCCAACCACTGTCACCAGAACCGTGAAAGTCGGTCTCAAACCAATTGATTCCATTTTCATGAAATTTTGATAAAGTATCCATGGTTTCTTTATCCGTTTCTTTTTCGTTAATTTCAATGGTCTGACTCATTTCTTCTCCATCGACATATTCAGTGAAGTAACCTCCAACTTGAAATAGATTATTATCAGGTATAAATCTAAAAAAATATGTACCTATCCATGATTCTTGTTCACCTCCTTCAGTTGGTATGTCTCCTTGATTATCTAATTCTTTCATATAATCCTTGAGGACGGGTTCAATAGGTACTGGAGAATTCAATAAAGTATAACGATAACCATTCCAATTTGGATCCCCTGTACTAGATTTACAATAAAACCCCTTTGAGTTAAGATCAAGACCATCATCGAATTGAAATTCTGCTTCATCACATTTGAAGTTTTTTGCATAATTCAAAAATGGTTTAGAATAAGCTTTGATTAATTTAAAAGTTTCACTCATAATGATAAATATTAGTCATCGAACTTTAATTCTAAGACCCTAGTCATCCAAAATGGTTTTTTTTTATCCTCGAAAGCTTTGATCCATTCTTTTGCTGATGGTATGTAGTTAAAACAATCTTCTTTTACGTGTTGTTCACCCACATAACGTGTATAAACGACTTTTCCGTCAGAGTTGATAAAAGACTCACCAAACTTCTTTTCACACTCAAATATACCCTCAGAATGGTGTCTGAAAGCCCTGTGATGACTATGACCTATCCAAGACTTAGTTTCATCAAACCAATTATGAATATCGATATAATCTTCCTCTATTCCTCCAAATTTTTTTACTGAAGATTTAGCGTGTAGTTGTGGATGTGCCATAAATAAATTGTAAAAAATTAAGTATTATTGTGAATACTTGATTATATCATATAATTATCTATATTAAAATGGTAATCTACATAAATTCGAAATGGACGCATTATGAGATACTTTAAACATATTTATCACAATTTTCCAACCAAAAAACTGGTTGAAATAGCCAAAAATAAGGGGGCTAAAACAAATAAAGATGGTATTCTGATTATGAATACTGGTAAGTTCACAGGTCGATCACCAAAAGACAGGTATTTTGTTGATGATCCGTATAGTAAACAAAAAGTGGACTTCACAAGAAAAATTAATCAAAAAATAAGTGTTCAAACATTTAGAAGTTTGAAATGGGATATCATAGATAAATTATCCGAAAAACCTACTTATTTATCTGATAAATTTGCGGGTAATAGTAAAAAAAATAGAGTAGCATTTACATTATATACCTCAAATATTTTACATAATGTATTTTTCAATAACATGTTGGTTGAGTCTGACTCAAAAGAGTTCAGTAATAACCCGAATCATTGGAACATTTATCATTGTCCAGAATTTAAACCTGAAAAAAAATTTGAAGATTTAAAAGATGATAATTTTGTAATTATATCTTTCGATACTAAAGAGATAATTATTGGGGGCACAGAATATACAGGAGAAATTAAAAAAAGTATTTTTACAGTCTTGAATTCTATATTACTAGACAAAAAGATATTACCAATGCATTGCTCAGCTAGTTCGATTAATAAGAATGGTATACTTTTGAATTTGTTCTTTGGTTTATCTGGTACGGGAAAAACTACATTATCTGCAGATCAATACATGTTTTTTATAGGTGATGACGAACATGGTTGGGACCATGATGAAATATTTAATTTCGAAGGTGGATGTTATGCTAAATTAGCAAACCTTTCAGAAAAGAAAGAACCTATGATTTATGAGGCGATACACAGTCAAGAGAATAATTCTTCTATTATGGAAAATGTTGTGTTAGATGAAAATGGTAAAGTAGATTTCGGTGATTTGTCAATAACTGAAAATACCAGAGTATCATATCCAATCAATCAAATAAATAATAAGTATTTGGTAGACAATGTAGGACAAGGTAGAAAGGTACAAAACATATTTTTCTTGTGTTACGATGCTTATGGAGTCTTACCACCAGTCATCAACCTAGATAAAAATGGTGCCATGTTCTTTTTTGAATTAGGTTATACTTCTAAAGTTGCAGGTACCGAGGTAGGAGTAGATGAACCTCAATTAACATTTTCCAACTGTTTCGGTGATCCCTTTTTACCATGTTCCATAGATAGATATGTTGATCTTTTTGGTAAAAAACTAGACGAGAATCCTGAAGTTAAAGTCTGGATGATTAATACTGGATTAAATCCAGATGGTGAAAGATACGATCTAGAATTTACCAGACATATGGTTAGTTCTATTATAAATGGATATTATTCTGATAAGTTTACAGAATATGACAGTGAACTCGGGATGTTTATACCAGAATATGTTACTGATTACAAAAGAATTTTGAATCCGATTGTAGATAAAGAAAAGAAAAAGTTGTTATTTGAAAAGTTTTACAGTAAATTGTATGAAAAATTACAAATAGCTATTTGAATGAAAGCAATCGTAGCGGTTAATAATTTAGGTTTCATCGGAAAAGGTGATAAATTATTGTGGAAAAACATGAAAGATTTGTCTCACTTTAAAAAAATGACCATGGGATCTAACCTACTTGTTGGTTACAACACATATAAAGGATTACCGAAATTAGATGGTAGAAATCTAATTGTGGTTGATAGGATGGAGTATTCAGAAGCACATTATTATGAATGTGATTGGTGTATTGGGGGTAAGGCGACTTATGAGAGATTCTGTGATATATTCACTGAGTTACATATCTCTCACATCGACAATAATGAAATAGGTAATGTTACGTTTCCAGATTTACATAATTTGAATCCAGATTGTAAAATATTTAATTATTATTTTTAAGGTTTTATACTTATAACAATTTCTTTTTTATTATCTTGAAATAGATTTTGTTTCAACAGATATAAGTCAACCAAACCTTTATATTTCATTTTCAAAAAATCATCATCCGAATGTTTTGTACCATGATTCAAATCTATATCTCTGTTTATATAAAAATGTGCTTTGATTATTTCATCTTTTTCAACTAATCTGGCACTAAGAATCTCTTCTGATTCTGTCTGACTAACAAAATTGTAAAAATTAATTAAATCCATATACAATTAATATGAAAGTAGAAGAAAAAGTAAACTTTTCATTATTCGGTGTAGTATACGAAGCTAAACTTGTTGAAAAACAAGATAATAGAGAATGGAAAGTAGAATTCGAAGGTTTGATTTACCCTAACTGTAAAGTTTATAGAAAAAGACCTAAAACTAAACCACCAGTTTGGTATATTATTAGTTAGATTTTAAATAATAATTTAATTCAAAGAAAGAATCAGGTAGAATTGAAGTCATTATAGGGACAAATTCTTTGTTTAGATCCTCACTATTCAACTCCTCACTCAAATAAAAGTAGTTTAAAGTGGTTTCTTCTAGTATGTTTTCATCAAAAATTTTATTAGCCCTATAAGAATCTTTTATAGATTCATAAATTTTATTTCTATTTTCGAGATCGCCAATTGCGGTATAATAAGACATCAAGTTAATTTGTGAGTCTATATCATAATCCCTTACAAATGAAACTGTTTCTATCAAATTAAATAATTCTGTTTTTAATTCAGGTTCTTCATTGATCAAAATAGTTAAACCATTAAAATCTCTAGTTGTGAATAAAAGTAATCTCCGTAGACTGTTGAATGAACATTTTATCATATAGTCTTGATAACTTTTTGGATTGATCTCTTTCGCTATTTTTAAATAACTCCAAGATTTGTATAAACACAACCAGTCTTTTGATGAGCTTATACCTAATTCGGTCATAGAATCATAGTCGTGATTTTCATAAATTTCTAAATAACATAACGATAAAATTACTGGTACTCTAAATTCATCGGGATAAGTATTATCCATGATCCACTTTTTACCCTTATTGATCGTTTTGACGTATTCATCATCAACATATTTAAAGTAAAATTTATTGAGTTGTTTTGTTGTTAAATAAGTTCTTTTAGATGCATCTTCCCAAGTTTGAGACTTAACATCAGAATTAATTAAAAATAATAGGCACAGCAGAGTTAATAAAAATTTGTCCATAAGTATTCGAGTCTACTTATAAATATCAACAAAAAAAAACGGGGAAATAAATCCCCGTTTTAAGTTTATCTTATTTGTGAAATTATTTTTTATCCACAAAGAAAGATGCTACGAATAAAAGGACTACCAATCCTACGAAGCCTCCTTGACCGAAGCTTGTTACAATCTCAGATAAGTTGGTGATAACGTCCATACCAAATACAGTTGTACCACTAAGAACTTGCCAAAGAATTGCTACTGGTAAAAGAGTCATAAATAAACCACCTAGACCCTTTAAAAATCCATTTACCATATCAAAAATCTTTTCCATGTTATTGTCTTTTTTAGTTAATTAAGATCTCGAAATCCGATCGAAAAGTATAGCTATTATTTCGGATCCATGTTATATAAATAGATAAAATAACTGGATTTATCAATAGAAAATGTAAATTTATCGTGTATTTACAACACCCAAAATCAATTTAAATCTACCCTCATTGTATTACCAGACTGATAAAATCCACATTTACTATAGAATGAAATTAATTCATCAGAACACGTTAAAATGACCTTATAACAGTCTGTTGACCTCGAAAACTCAACTACATAATCAACCAATTTTTTACCTAATCCTTGACCTCTAAACTGATTATGAGTACAAACTTCTTCAATCAATCCAATTGAAGTACCACCCTTAATAATTTTAAAAAGTCTGGAAAACATTAACATTGATACGATCTTATCATCTTTCAATAACACGAAAAAAATACTACCTTGATTAATACAATTATGATAATACCTTATCACTGTATTTTTATCAAAATCACCACCCCAGGACTGATCCAAAAGTTCGATAATAGAATCGATATCAGTGACTAAAGATCTTCTTATATGTACTCTTTCCATGAAAAACTTATTTTATCAAAGTATAATGAATTTAAATCTATAATCCAAATATTTATTGTATTATGTCTAAAAACAATAAATTCGGTCTATTAAACATTTTACTCACTGAACAATCAGGTGATGAAATAGGTAAGACAATATATGATAGTGAATTCTTTGAAATGTATTTCAATGGTCATTGTGAAGATGTTTCAGAATTTCTCATTAAACAATTTGAAAAATCAAAGGTATCTTGGGATCACATGATAGAGGTTACAGAGGGAATGGACTGTGCTAGTACTATGGAGTATGAATTATTTAGACACTTTCCAGATAAGATGGAAGAAACATTCAAAAGTCGGATGAGATATGATTATGATCCAGAGAAAGAAGAATTTTGGATAGACAGGTCAGATTTCTTTACATTTTTAGAAGGAGATGGAGCTACTTTTTGGACAGATTTAATATTAGATCCTGATTCACAACATATAGAAGGTTACATTGATGATTGGCTTATTGAAGAGGTAGTTAATGACTTTTTGACTGAACCTATTTTATTTGACATATATGACAGATTAGTAGATAAGGGTGGTATGGAAAACAAAACAGACATTTTAGAGTTAGGTGGGGGTGCTCTTTTAATGTTGTTGAACAAGGACGAAAATAAAGAAGTTATGGATCAATTAAAGACTTTAGCGCATTGGGCTTCTCAAAATGCTAATGAAGATGCATATACCGAAGCATTTTTTAAAAGACTAAAAGATTACTTCCAAACAGATAAAATTGTTTATGATCAAGCAAATAGTGGTGAAAATTTATTAAAAATTTCTGACCAGGGGTTTATATATAATGTTATTCAGGATGGTATCAAAATGAACTCTAAATACTCTGATTACGCACTTTTAGATGAGATTACTAGTTTCGCTACATTACTAGAACAAGGTATTGAGATAGGATTTTTAGATAAGATGGATTTACCAGATATGATATATCCAAGTAGTGATCAATATAAGCAAAATTTTCTAAATGTTTACACTGATTATGGTTTTGATTTATAACAAAACAGAAAAAGGGATCATTAGATCCCTTTAACTTTAAAAGGACTCGTGATAATCGTCCTTATTTAACATGACATGTGTTCCTTTATATTTTCCGAATACGTCATAGTCATATTCCTCTTCAAATTTGAAATCAGAAAACTTGAAGTTTTCGACTACGGTATACTCAGACTCATTAGGGAACCTCACACGAGCCTTCTTACTTCGCTGTTTCAATGTAGAAACTTTTCCTTTGTTTGCCATGATTATAGTTTTTTATAATAATGGACACTAGTCTAAGGAAAGTCAATACTCGTCTAGATCATCATAACCTCGGTAGTATTTGTTATTTCGTTTTTTATTTGGATAGTATTCATCGTCTACGAAATCCTCAAAATCTGAATCGTCGTAATTAAGATTTTGTTCCATACGGGGGTCAAAAGAGAATCTCATTGTCCAATAACTTTTTTACCCAGAATCAAAGGTGA
>Ga0160423_10003494_pt1 | contig 13050 bp, 12 predicted proteins | sample CRUFie14St8metaG_FD_108191 | JGI IMG/M metagenome (GOLD analysis project Ga0160423, IMG submission 108191) | Marine microbial communities from the Costa Rica Dome - CRUD Field 142mm St8 metaG | ecosystem: Environmental > Aquatic > Marine > Oceanic > Photic zone | place: Costa Rica: the Eastern...
ATAAAAAAGAATACCATAATGCTTTCCCAGGTGGATACGTTGAACATGTTAATAGAGTAGTTCGTTGTGCTCTTAAACAATATGATCTTTGGGAAGAAGAAGGAGCAGATATGACTACTTTTACTAAAGAAGAATTAGTTTTCTCTGCTATCAATCATGATCTTGGTAAGATGGGTAATGAAGAACATGAATCTTATATTCCCCAAACTGATAAGTGGAGGAAAGATAAATTAGGGGAAGATTATATGTTTAATAAGCAAGTCCCATTTGCTTCTGTTCCTGATCGGGGTTTATTTATGCTTCAATCTCATGGTGTTCAATATTCATTCAATGAAATGTTAGCTATTCAAACCCATGATGGTTTATATGATAATGCTAATGAGAAGTATCTTAAAGTGTTTATGCCCGAACAAAAACCACGTACTTCTCTTCCCTATATTCTCCACCAGGCAGATTTAATGGCTGCTCGTATTGAATTTGAGCGAGAATGGTTACCTAAGTTCAAAAATTCCGTGCCTACCCAGGAAGAGAATTTTATATTGAAGAAAGAAACTAAAAAATCTACAAAAGATAAAGCACTTTCACAACTCGAAAGTAAAGGTCTTAAAGATTTATTTGATAAGCTATGACAGAAATAATAGTAATTAGTATATTAGGTGTATTGGTTGTGGTCTTAGGATTTACAACCTTTAACCTTCTTAAGAAAAACGAGAAGCAAGAAGATATCCTTGCTAGTTATATAACCTATCTTGATCAATTTAGTAGAATAATAGAACTCTCAGATGAAAGACTTAAAAAAATTGATGAACGAGGAATTTTTAAGAGTGATGATGAGATAGGGTTCATGTATGAACAAATTAAAGAACTTCAGAGAGTTTTATCCAATTTTAGGATAGAAAAATTATGAGTGAACCAGTAAAGAGAAAAAGAAAGAAAAAAAGTAAAAATCAATATTTTACTCAAGCAACAGAGGACGCTATTGTTAGATACAATAGCTCTTCTGATCCCGAAGAGCGTAGTGAGATCTATCGTAAAGATATTCACTATGCTTTTTTTAAACTTACCGAAAATATAATTCATACTTTTAAATTTTATTATACCGAAGTAAGTGATATTGAACATTTACAACATGAAGTAATTACGTTTTTATTAGACAAAATCCATTTATTTGATCCTACACGTGGAGCAAAAGCATTTTCATACTTTGGGACAATTGCTAAACGGTATTTAATTATACAAAATACTAAAAACTATAAAAAACGAATAGATAAAGCTCCAGTAGAAGAATTACACCATAATTTAAAATATTCATATGATATAGATTATGATCCTATGGAAAAAGATAGGGATTCTATTTTTATGGATGAGTACATAGATTATTGCAATTCAGTTCTCCCCGAACTATTTCCTAAATTAAAAGATGCTCAAATAGCGGACGCTATACTATCTATATTTGCTTCTAGAGAAAATTTAGATGTGTTTAATAAAAAAGCACTTTACATTTATATAAGAGAAATGGTAGATGCTAAAACTCCACAAATTACTAAAGTAGCTACTAAATTAGGAGAAATTTATAAAAAACATTATATCTTTTATAAAGAATATGGATACACTAATTTTGAAGATATCTCATATTTATAAATAAAATAAATATGGGACAATTAGATAAAAAAGTATTTGGTAGGAAAAAATTCTCTGATATTTTAGAAGAAATTTATCTTAACCAAAAGAAAAAAGAAGAGCAAATTTCTACTCTTATATCTGAGTTAAAACCTTTAATTCAAGATATTGGTGATGCTACTTTGGTTGTTCCCCTTCTTAAGGAATACTTAGAAATTTCTGTTAAGAACGATGAACAACTTATTAAAATGGCCACTATTATTCAACGAGCAGTTCAAAGTGAAGGACAAGATGATGGAAACTTTGGAATGACTGAGGATGAAAAACAACAATTATTGAATGAAGTAAAAAAATTCAAAGACGATAAAAAGTAATGCCTCGGATAAATTATGGTGTAGGGGGGTTTGCTAAATCTACACGTAGACCTAAAGATAATATTCCTAAAGTTAGTATCCCGGATGAGATTCGTAGCTTTAGGGTAAAGGATATTATATTAGATTCTTCTCATCCTCTATTTAATGAATATGGAGAATGGGCTTCTATTGGAATGGTTTTTATAGAAGATGTTGAACAACCTACTGATGAGGGATCTCCTAGAAGGGTTGCTTTTCCTCTACTTCCTAATATAAAACATTACCCTTTAAAAAATGAAATAATAGCCGTTATTTCTTTACCTAATAATCAAGTAGAAAACAGCAATACAGCCACTATATCATATTATTTGCCTCCTGTAAACATTTGGGGAAGTCAACACCATAATGCTATTCCGGGGAATTCAGAATTATCTTTTTCTCAACAAAAAGATTATGAACAAACTTCAATAGGAAGTACTAGGAAAGTAACTGATGGGGGGACAGAGATCAATTTAGGAAATACCTTTATAGAACAATTAAATATAAATCCTCTTCAACCCTTTGAGGGTGATTATATTTTAGAGGGGAGATTTGGCCAATCTATAAGATTTGGTAGTAGTGAAGGTAAGGATCCTATTACTAAAATAAGAAATGGTCAAGGAGAGGTAACAAATGAAGGGTGGGTTACTATTGAAGAAAATATAAATGAAGATAGTGGATCTATTTATTTAACTTCTACCCAACAAGTTAATCTAAAACCTAATATATTTAACTATAATTCCTATTCTAACTCCCTAGCTCCTGAATTAGTCCCAGATTATTCATCTAATCAAATATTAATTAATTCGGGTAGATTAGTGTTAAATGCTAATGTTGATTCTATATTATTAAGTTCCCTTAAATCTATAAATTTAAATTCCCAGGATTCAGTTAATATAGATAGCAAAAATTTATTTGTAGTAAATTCTCCTAATATTTTATTAGGAGATAAAGAGGCAACAGAACCCTTACTAAAAGGAGATACTACAATAGAACTTTTATCAGAGTTAGTTGAAGAATTAAGAAAATGGATGAATCAATTTAATAATAACCCTTCTCCTTATATGGCTTATATGGTTCCATCAACTACCCCTTTAATCAGTACTTTAGTTTCATTAAAAAATAATTTAGAAACTAAAACAAAGTCTAAAGTAAGTAAAACTATATAATGGCTAAAATAGAAGAAAATATTATTAATAATTCTACTCCTGGAGATTTTAGGAAAAAGGGAATTGAAGCCTTAAATGTGTTAGTAACAAATCAAGCTATGATTTTTGCTGATAGATTGATACCTACTTTAGAAAAACAATTAGTTAAAGTAGAAGGGGAATGTCCAACTCCTAATGAATTATCTAAAGTAATTTCAATAAGAAATAATGCACTAGAACAAGCTAATTCAATATCTAAAGTTTTAAAAGGAGTTACTTTTACAGTTGATTTAGCTAAATTAGGAATTAATACTTTAGTAAATTTAATAACTGCTCTAAAAGCAGCTAGAATAACAGCTTCTTTAGCTGCTAAACTTATACCTGCAGTTCCTGGGGTGGTTCCCGCTGCACTTTCTGATTTAGATACTCTTATTACTGAAAAAACCTTTGATAGATTTGGTAATCCTAAAATTCCACCAACTCAATTTGCTGTAAATAGCATATCAATTTCTGTAGCATTAATATCATTTTATGTAAATGATTTTATAGTTAAATTGAAATTATTAGATGATAACATTAAAAAATGTAATTCTAATCTTAATTTACCATCTCCTAATGATGGTTTAATAGAAATTTCTAATACTCAACAACAAGCAGAAGAAAGTACTAATTTTTCAACATACCAAGGATTTGTATTTGAAATTGAAGAAGTACCGTTTTCTCCTACCGTAAATAGAAAACGAGCCTTAGGAAAAAATCAAGATGGAATCACTTTAATTCAAACAGAACTTTCATTTACCCCATCGGATCGAGTGTTAATAGACGAATTAAAGTTTATAATTGACAGAGATAATTTAAAAGCTTATTAAATATAATATTTATAATCAATGAAATCACAAGCACTTAAGAAACTAATTAAGGAATCTGTAAGGGAAGTAATTCACGAAGAATTAAGAGAAATTTTACTAGAAGCTGTAAAAGCTCCTAAACAAACTATTTCTTCCTCTACACCAACAATTTCACCCACTAAAAATAAACCAGTTAGTGAAGATAAAAGAGCAGCATATGCTAATATTTTAGGAGAAACAGCTGCTCAATTTACATCTAAAGACGCACAAAATTTTGTACCCCCATCAAATTTTGATCCAGCTAATGGTCAATTACCAGAGGGAAATGTAGGTATGGATCAAATTATGGGACTTCTAAATAATAAATAATGGCTATAGAAGTAGGGAATATACCAGCTTTTGATCAAACTCCTTCTACGGGGATTGGTTTAGCTCTCCCTTTTAAATCTACAGCGGTATCTGGTTCGGATTCTGTTTTTAAAATAAATTATACTACTGCCGAACAGATAAAATTTAATATGGTTAATTATTTTTTAACTAATAAAGGTGAAAGAGTATTTAACCCTAATTTTGGAGGAAATATATCAAATTATTTATTTGAGCCCAATGATCCATCTACAACTGAAGTTTTAAAAAAAGGAATTGAAGATGATATAAATCTAGTATTTCCTATGGTTAAGTTAAAAGAAGTTATAGCTACGTCAGATCCTGAGTTTAATAATATTAAAGTTCAAATTTTTTACTCAGTATTTTCAAATTTAGACGAATTTATAGAATTTAATATACCATTATAATGCCACCATACGATTTAATAAATAGCAATACCGGAGTTAATAGAAATATCAAGTATATTAACAGGAATTTCTCTGACTTTAGAGCTAATCTTATTGAATTTTCAAAAACTTATTTTCCTAATACATACACTGATTTTAGTGCTACTTCCCCAGGGACTATGTTTATTGAAATGGCTTCTTATGTAGGAGATGTTCTTTCTTTCTACACAGATAACCAAATCCAAGAAAATTTTATTCAATATGCTAAACAATTAAATAATTTATATGATTTAGCTTATATGATGGGTTATAAACCCTCAGTTAGTAGTGCTGCTACCACTGAAGTAGAATTATTCCAAACAGTGCCTGCTAAATATATAGCATCTGTAGAACAAAATGTACCCGATTTTGATTACGCTCTTTCTATAAGTGAAAATACTTCTATTAGTGGAAATAGTGGGCAATCTTTTTTAATACAAGATAGAATTGATTTTAGCCAATCTAGTTCTTTAGATCCTACTGAAGTTTCTATCTATGAAATTTCAGGTGATCAACCTGTTTCTTTTCTTTTAAAGAAAAAAGCTAAGGCAATCTCAGCTAAAATTAATACTGCTACTGTTGATGTTACAGAACCCGAAAGGTTTTTTACTTATAATGTAGTAACAAACCAACCCCTAGGAATTTTAGATGTAACTGATAGTGATGGAAATGAATGGACTGAAGTAGATTATTTAGCACAGGAAACTGTATTTGAAACGATAAAAAATACTAATCCTTTTCCTAATGATCCTAATACTTTCCAAAATTCCGATGTAGTTGGAGACTTATTAAGATTAAAAAAAGTACCTAATAGATTTGTTACTAGATTCGTAAGCAGTAATAATTTAAATAGTGGTTCTGCTACATTACAGCTTCAATTTGGAGCGGGGAGTACGAATGATGTTAGTGAACAAATTATTCCTAATCCTGATAACGTAGGTATAGGTCTTCCCTCAACCCAAGATAAACTTACTACCGCTTATTCCCCCTCTAATTTTATGTTTACTAAAACATATGGGGCCGCTCCCGCTAATACTACATTAACTATACGTTATTTAACAGGAGGAGGAGTAGCAGCTAATATTCCTGCTAATAGTCTTAACACTATAGATACTACAGCTAACATATCTTTTAATGTAGATACTTTAGATGCTAGTTTAGCTCAAACTACTTTTGATTCTTTGGCAGTAAACAACCCTAATGCTGCTACAGGTGGGGGAAATGGAGACTCAGCTCAAGAAATTAGAAAAAATTCATTAGCTAATTATGCCTCCCAATTAAGAAGTGTAACCCAAGAAGATTATTTAGTAAGAGCATTAAGTATGCCTTCACAATATGGCTCTTTAGCTAAAGTTTATATAGAAGCTCAAAAACTTGATAATCTTTCTCTAGGTGAAAAAACATCTGTTTTAGATTTATATGCTTTAGCATATGACGATGATAAAAAATTTAGTAACCCTTCCCCTGCTTTAAAGCAAAATTTGTCTGCGTATCTTTCTCAATATAGAATTATAAATGATTCTATTAGGATTAGAAATGCTTTTATTATCAATATAGGAGTTAATTTTGAAATTGTAGTATTACCTAACTTTAATAGTAACGAAGTACTTACACAATCTATTATAAAACTTCAAGATTATTTTAGTAATGATAATATGCAAATTAATCAACCTATTTTAATTAATGAATTATATAGTCTTTTAACTTGTTCTGATGACTTAAAAGGAATACAAAATGTAAAAAATATTGAAATAATTAATAAAGTAGGTACAAGCTTAGGTTATTCGCAATATGGTTATGATATTAGCGGGGCAACTCAAAATGGAGTAGTTTATCCTTCCCAAGACCCTTCAATTTTTGAAATTAAATTCCCTAACACTGATATAAAAGGTAGAGTAGTACCATTATAATATAAACCATGGCAGTATATAAATTATTCCCCGAAAAAGACGCAACCTTATATTCTGAATTCCCAGTTTTAAATACTGGGTTAGATGAAATTATAGAAGCTTCTACTTTTTATAATTCTGTACTTCCTCAAGTAAGCAGATATGTAATTAAGTTTTCTCAAACTGAAATAGAAGATGTAATAGATAATGAAATTGGTACTAAAAATTTTCAAGCTAATCTTAGAAATTATATAGCAAATATAACGGGTCTTAATGCTGAAACTACTTTAGAAATATATCCTGTTTCGGGTTCTTGGAATATGGGAACCGGAAGATATGCTAATAACCCCCAAACTGAAAATGGAGTATGTTGGGGATTTAGACTTTCATCGGGCTCAGACCCATGGGATGCAACCTCTTTTCAAACATATGCTACTGCTTCTTATGTTGATGGTAATGCGGGTGGAGGTAACTGGTATACAGGGTCAAATTTGGGATTAAATGTAACTGGATCTCAAATATTAAATTATGCTAATGATAAGGATTTAAATACGGATGTTACTAATACTGTTTTAACATGGTATAGTTCTTCTAATAGCTTAGGGGGATTTCCAAATGATGGATTTTTAGTTAAACAATCTGATGAAGATGAATTTATAGCTGATAGAGACTATGTTACTACTGTAAAATATTTTTCTATAGATACTCATACCATTTATCCACCACAGCTCGAATTCAAATGGGATGATTTTATATATAACACTGGATCATCGTCAAACACAGTAATTGATACATCCCGAATGGTGGCTAGTTTAGATAATAATAAAGGATTTTACAGAAGAGATAGCATTGAAAAAATTAGAATTAATTCTCGTCCCCAATATCCCCAAAGAACTTTTCAAACTGCCTCTATTTATACTACTAATTTTTATCTTCCTACAGCTTCATTTTATGCCGTAAAAGATTTAGATACTAACGAATTTGTAATTGATTTTGACACAACTTATACTAAAATAAGTGCAGATAGTGAAAGTAGTTATTTTACTCTTTATATGAATGGTTTAGAACCAGAAAGGTATTACCAAATACTTATTAAAACTAATATAGGAGGCGAAACTTTAGTATTAGATGATCATTATTACTTTAAAGTTATAAATGGATAATAGTAATAACACATATAGTTCAGGGAGTACCCTAGAGTTGAAGAAAAAGCTTTATAACAAATCAGCTTATCTTAATACTATTAACACCCAATTTAATGAATTGCTCCCAACCCCTACTCCTACCCCAGTAGAAGAAGTAACAACTATAGATGAATTTTTTCAAATTTATGAAAACTTATTTTATGAAATCCCTAAAGAGGGAAGTGTAAATTCTCATGAGTTTTTAGTAAAACAAAGTACTGAATATATTGGCTCACAAGGTATATCAAATGAAATTCAAGCTCTTTTAGATGAAATAACTTCTTTAAGACAAGAAAATTTAACTTTACAACAAAACATTATTGATTTAATAGCAGATGATAACAATAACACCACTGAATAATCCTGAGGGGGCAACTCAACAAGAATACAATTCTTCTCAGGAAGCCCTTATTCCTGTGGTAGATTCTACTTCAGAATTTAATCCTGTTACGGATCAAGTAATTTTTTCTGTTGAAACTATTACGGGGGAATTATTAGCTAGTGATAAAGTTTCTAGTTTTACAATTAGAAATAATAGTAATACAATAAATGAAGACCAAATTTCTTCAGTTATAGTATACCCTATTAGAGATTTACAAAATACAGGGTATGATATAGGAGTATACAATGTGTATTATAATTTTTATAGAATAGCTTTAAATTCAGATAATTATAAGTATTTTATTCAAGAAATTTCTCCTAGTAGGACAGAAATAAGATTATCTATCAACAATGTTTCTAATGAAGAAATTAATTCTTTAGTAAAAGAATTTCAAACTACATTAGAAGGAACAGCATTTAAAGATTTTTATATTAAAATAGGAGATACTTATTATATAGCTAATAATATTACGGTAGATGATACATCAATACCTAATACTATTTTAGTAAAATTATATCAACCTTTACCTTCAATAATTACAGTAAATACGCAATTGCAAATTGCATTAGAAACTGCTGAAACTGTAGGGTATAACTTAAATTTACCCCCTAAACCTGTTGAAATAGAGAAAGATATTATTTATATAAAAGGTCCTAATTTCAACTACCAAATTTCAGATCAAATAAATAATTCTACTGAAGAAAAGGATTATAATTCATTAATAGAAAATTCTCAGTTAAGTTCTTCTTATAATGAATTAGAAAACATTCTAAACGAAAAAGGTATAAAAGTCAATATAGATTATTCGGAATTTGAAAACTTTGTACACTTTAGTTCAGCAGAAGAAAGAATTGCCAATTTTTATTATAAAATAGGACAAATTGAAGAATTTAATAATAATATTAGTAATGTTAACGATATTACAGGCTCAACCTCTTCTTCTCTTCAAGTATCTGCTAGTAGAGCAATTTATGAATCCCAGATAACGGATATTATTAAAAATTTTGATGGGTACGAAAATTATCTATACTATACTTCAGGAGCTTTAGCTTACCCTAAATCTAATTCTACCCAACCTTACACATTACAATCTACAGGAAGTGCAGAAGTACTTACTTGGTTAGGTAGTAAAGATGAATCATCATCAAATTATGGTGGAAGAATCCTTTCTGCTTCTTTTTACGATGATGAAAACCAAGATAATTTACTTAATACTATTCCTAATTATCTTCGAGAAGATCCTGACAATTCGGGTTATGAGTTATTCTTGAATATGATAGGTCAACATTTTGATATAATATATTCTTACGTTAACATAATTACTGAAAGATATAATGGTGATAATAGATTAGATTTTGGTATATCAAAAGATTTAGTAGCGGATGCTTTAAGAGGAGCAGGTTTAAAACTTTACCAAAATAATTTTTCTTCGGATAATTTATATTCAGCTTTATTAGGGATAAATGGTTCGGGTAATTTATTACCCCCTACGGGTTCTGAGATTATTGAAACTTATGTAACTGCTTCTAACGTTGCTTTTCCTTTAGAAAATGTAAATAAAGAAACTTATAAGCGTTTATATCATAATTTACCTTATTTACTTAAGAAAAAAGGTACTATTGAAGGTTTAAGAGCTTTAATTAATTGTTTTGGCATTCCTGATACTATTTTAAGAATATCTGAGTTTGGGGGTAAAGATAAAAATACTTCTAACGATTGGGATTATTTCCAAAATCGATTTAATTATGCTGCTTACATCAGTGGTTCTTCTACTAGTAATCATATAGAAATACCATGGAATGTAAATACTGCTTGGAATAGCTATGATGATAACCCTGAATCTATATTTTTTAGATTCCAAGCAGGAAATAATTTACCATCAGAGGACAAATATAGTATAGTTTCTTTTAATGAAGGAGCTGCTAATTTTTATTTAACTTTAGATTACACAGGTTCGGGATACAGTAGTGCATCATACTCAGGGGCAATACCATCTGCTTCTAATGAATATGCTAAATTATCTTTATGGGATGGTACAACTAAACTTACTAGTGTTGATGCACCTTTTTATGATGGGAATTGGTGGGGTGTTCACGCTGCTAGAGAAGAAGGAGCCTCAGGTGATAGTGTTGATGTAATTTTAAGAGCAGCTAATTCTATATATAATGGAAATGATGGCTTTAAAATAGGATTTACTACAAGTAGCATTGTAAATACAACATTTACAGCATGGATTAACCCTACATTTGCAGCTCTTAATTTTCCTTATAATAACAATAATAGTGTTACCTTAGGAGGAAATGATTATTTTGGATTCACTGGATCATTTCAAGAAATAAGATATTATAATGTAACTCAAAGTGAAGCTGCATTCCATGATTATGTAATGAATCCTTATTCTATTGAAGGGGTTCATTTTTCATCATCTGCAGATAATCTTATATTTAGAGCACCTTTAGGTAGTGAATTAAGTACTAGTACTGGTACTTTAGTTTCAATTCATCCTAAAATAACAGGTTCATATATTACCAATTCTTTTAATAGTAATAGCAATTATACTGTTAATTCTGATGTGGTATTTTATCCCCAAACAGAAGTCATATATTACGACCAACCTACGGTAGGTATTAAAAATAGAGTTTCCGAAAAAATTAGATCTAAAAAATTTAATCTCCCCCCTGGAAATCAAGTTTTATCTCCTTATAGAAGCATTGACCAACGAATTCCTCATTATGTAGCACTCCGAAGCGGAGAGAGTGATGTTGTTAAAGATATAAACTATGTAGAAGTTGCTTTTTCTCCTCAAAATGAAATTAATGATGATATTAATAATAGTTTTGGTTATTTTAATATAGGAGATTATATAGGAGATCCTAGACAATTCAATTCATCATCATATTCGTATCCTGATTTAGATAATTTAAGAGATTTTTATTTTGAAAAATATTATAAAAATTATGATTGGAAAGATTTCATAAGGCTTATTAAATATTTTGATAATTCTTTATTTAAAATGGTACAAGATTTTGTACCTGCTAATTCGGGATTAGCATCTGGGGTTGTAATTAAACAACATTTATTAGAAAGAAATAAACAACGACCTGCCCAAATAGAATCTTCTCAAGATTATTACACGGGATCAATAGAATCCGGGTTTATTAGTGGGGGACAAGCAGGGACATATGATGCTCTAAATTTCTTAACTTCTTCAGATGCTTTTATAAATGGAGTTTCTCCCCAAGTAACCCAAAGTTGGGTTTACGAGGTTGATGGTCCTAAAGGCCCTGCTGAGATAACTCAATCTACTCAGGATGAATTTTATAATGGTGAATTAAGTGGAAGCAATTTTATAGCTACAACTGGGGAATTAAATGATGAAAATACTAATAAAAAACCTTCTGTTATAGAGATTTCTTATGATGTATTATTTTTTACAAGCAGTATACTACCTATAGGTCCCTTCCAGAGTCCTTTCCCATCACCAAATCAAGGTGAAATATATTTATGGTATGATACCGGTAGTTTTTTAAATACAGGTGAAGGAGGTTCCCCACCCCAATCAGGACTTTTAGGAGGATAAAAATAAAATAAATGTCAGCACCACCAGATAACCCTAATTATGGCCAAACCTTTACTAAAGGGATAAAGTATATTAAAATCCACAAATTGGATAAGGAAGGGATTAACTATGATTCTCAATTAGGTATTGCTGATAATATTATTATAAATTATCCAGATATAGGGGGTGTACAATATGATATATTAACTACTCAACAACAAGGAGATCATTATTTAATGGGGGTTGTCCCTAGTGAAATTACTTCTTCCTTCAATGAAATTAAGGATTTTGATTTAACTGTAGTTAAAAATCCTATGTCTAAAACTTTAAACCCCTTTGATGTTGTTGTATTCAATGATGATAATGATGGAGGATTAATTGTAGTAGGAGGAAACAATGGTGGTTTTTATGATGATCCTACAGATGTTTATACTTTTAATACTCCTAATATTGAAGTTTCTGTTACTTCTAGTATAAATGTAAGTAATTTTACGGGGTTAGGAGGCACTTATTTTTCTTTATTAGTTCCTTCTTCTTCAATAGATGAATTTATAGAAGGTTTTCCTCTTGATCAATTCCAACAATTAGGAATACAAGTTTTAAATACAATTACTGTAAACGGAAATGGGCCTGCTTCTGCTCAAAGTTTACTAGCCCCTACTTCAGGGGGTCCTTGCTTTTTTGCAGGGATGTATGTAGCATTTGGTAGTAATCAAATTACCCTTGTTTATGCAATAGAAGAAATTAACCAATCTGAAACTGCTACTACTGTAGATAGTACAGTTTTAATAAATATAAATCCTAGTATATCCAATTTTGAATATTCAGATTATAATGCTATTTTAGGAAATACTATGATTCCTCAATTTTCACAAATCTATCAAGATGTGGATTATACTAGTACTGGGGGATTTATTCCTATTAATTTTGATTTAATTGTAAGTGGTTCTGCTGTTAGAGCTTCAGTTCAGGATTCAAATTATTCTCAAGCAGGATGGAGTAATGGTAGATATAACGGGAGTAAAGTTAGTTCAATAGATTTTAATCAATAAAATATGCCAGTAGCACCACCATCACAAGGAAATCCAGCATCTCAAACTGCAGCTGTAACTCTTGAACAGGAACAATTAAATAATTTTTTAGGACCCGTAAATGGGGCTTTAGGAGGATTACCTGTAGCTGAACAAACTCAAGAATATTTTGCAGTTTATACAGG
>Ga0160423_10003496_pt1 | contig 13049 bp, 11 predicted proteins | sample CRUFie14St8metaG_FD_108191 | JGI IMG/M metagenome (GOLD analysis project Ga0160423, IMG submission 108191) | Marine microbial communities from the Costa Rica Dome - CRUD Field 142mm St8 metaG | ecosystem: Environmental > Aquatic > Marine > Oceanic > Photic zone | place: Costa Rica: the Eastern...
GACGCCGATGATGAACAAGGTTGAGCAGGGCGACGTCGCCGCCGGCAAAGGCCCGGGCGTCACCTACGGACCCGCCGTCCAGAACAACCTGCTCCAGCGCATCATCGACACCGCCGAAGACAAGAAGATTCCGCTGCAGCGCATGGCCGCCAGCCGCTTCACCGGCACGGACACCGACGCATTTGCCTACTCCAACATGGGGGTCGCCAGTGCGCTGATCTCCCTGCCGCTGCGCTACATGCACACCACGGTGGAGATGGTCCACAAGCAGGACGTCGAGGACTGCATCCGCCTCATCTACGAAACGCTGCAGAACATCGAGGTCGGCGAGGACTTCAAATACCTCTGAGGGGGATCTGGTCCGTCCAGCCGCGGAGCTGGTGGACATCGAGCGGTTTGGGCAGCAGGGCCTCCACAATGGGGTGACCCGATGCCCGCTCGAGGTCCTCGCGGTCGAGGGTGGCGCTCAGCATGAAGACGGTCATCCCGGACAGCGCGGAGGCCGGCAGGAATTCAAGCCGCTCCAGCACGCCGAACCCGTCCATGCCCGGCATCAGGATGTCGAGCAGGATGACCAGGCGCCCCTCGGCGAGGGCGGAGCCGGGCCGAACGTCGTTTTCCTCCACCCCGGAATCAGACATGAGCGCCTCGAGGAAAGAGGGACCGTCCTTGAACTTGCGCACGCTCGCCATCATGGCGGCCTCGAGGAGGCGGCCATTGACGACGCGGTCGATCTCATTGTCATCGACCAGCCAGAATTCCAAATCGGAAGCCATGTCCCTCAAATACGGGAGGAGACGCCCAAAGGTTTGTAGGAGCGATTCCGAAGGCCCTGATGCCGGGCAAGGGCGCCCTCAGGCCTGGCCCTTCTGGGACCGCATCCACTTCTCGAAGCGGGCATGCTCGTCCATGACGCGGGTGCGCATGGACCGCAGGTCTGCCCCCACACCGGCCGCCGCTCCGGCGCCCCCGGCGGCCAACTCCCCGGAAAAGCGGTCGAGGTCCTCGGCGAACCCGTTCAAAGCGGACAACACCCGGTGGCCGTTTCGCGCACTGTTGACACGCGTCCGGTTGAGCGCATGGGCGGATTTGATCACGCTCCTGAGCTCCTCCTCGTTCCACGGCTTGGACACGAAGCGGTACACCTGCCCCTTGTTGATCGCATCCACCACCGCATCGGTGTCCGCGTAGCCCGTCACCAGCACGCGGGAGATGTCCGGGTGGTCGGGCATGATCAACTCGAAGAACTCCACCCCGCTGATGCGCGGCATGCGCTGGTCACTGAGCACCACATGGAACTCATGGTCGTCGAGCATCCGCACTGCCTGGTGCGGCTCCGCGCAGGTGTGGACCTCGAAATCCCGGCGGAAGGCCGCCTTGAACGAAAACAGGTTGGGCTCCTCGTCGTCGAGGTAGAGTACGCGGATGATCTCCTCTTCCATGGTCGTGTTCGCTGCGCGGTCAGGCCGCTTCCGAGTTCGGGTTGCTCATGATGTCTAGGGGAAAGGTCAACACGAACGTCGTGCCCTCCCCCAGCCGGCTTTCCACGGCAATGCGCGCGCCGTGGTCATCGAGGATGCCCTTGACAATGCTCAGGCCGAGGCCGGTTCCCTTGCCGATTTCCTTGGTCGTGTAGAAGGGATCGAACAGGCGCTGCTGCGTCTCCTCGTCCATGCCGGTGCCGTTGTCCCGGACCCGCACGATGAGCTCGTGCGCCTTGCCATTGGCGTCGAGGGTCTGGTCCAATTCCACGCGCACCTTCCGCTCTTCCGGCTCCTGCCAGCGGCTTTCGGTGGCCTGCACCGCGTTGACGATGATGTTCATGAACACCTGGCTCAGCTTGCCGCTCTGGCAATACAGCGACGGCGCGTTGTCGACCAGGTCCACCTCGATGCGGGCCCGACTGCGCGCGCGGTCGCCCAGGACGGTGATGCTCGCCTCGAGCAGGTCGGACAGCGCGGCCTCCACCGGCTTGTCCCCGTCCATGCGCCCGAACACCCGGAGGCCGCCGACAATGCGCGCCGTTCGGTCCGCGCCCTCGAGAATGCCCGAGATGAGCTGCCGGCTTTCCTCCTTGAGGAACCCGAGGTCCAGTTTCCGGGCCTTGGCGCGCGCCGCCTCCGCGAGCCCTTCCGCGCCCGATGTTCCCTCGGCGAAAGCCGCCAGTGCGTCGGCGTGCGCATCGATGATCTCGATCAACTCCTCCAAGTCACGCCGCAGCGACGTCGCGTTGCTCTGGACGTAATTGATCGGGTTGTTCAGCTCGTGGGCAATGCCGGCGGTCATCTGACCGAGCGACGCCAGCTTCTCGGTCTGGATCAACTGATCTTGGGCGCCCTGCAACTCCGAGAGGGTGCGTGACAAATCGGAATTGGCCGTGGCCAGGTCCGCCGTGCGCCGTGCGACCCGGTCCTCCAATTCGGCATTCTGCTCCTTGACGATGCGCTCGTTTTCGAGGGAAGCGGCCAGGGCCTTGGCGTTGGCGGCATCACTGGAGCGCTTGAGCACATTGATCCGGTCACCGAGCGCGAAACTGAGCAACAACATTTGCAACACCGTCCCCAAGGGAAGAAGCAAATGCGTGAACGGGGTCGAGGCGAGCACCCCGAAATCCCGCAAGGCCTGCATGGTCACGGCCGCAATGAAAATCAGCCACGCCACAAAGAACCAGAGAGCGGGGCTGTTCCCCCGCCGCCAGCTGATCAGGGACAGGACCAGCATGGCCGGGGCGGACAGAGCGCCCAGGTTGACCAGGTTGTACGCCACCATCGGAAAGCCCGCGACCGCCGCCACCACCGCGGCCGTGTAGACGAGCAGCAACAGGTTGATCACCCGGTTCCAGCCCGGGGTATACCGCCGCACCTCAAGGAAATCCCGGGCAAACATCAACGCGGCGAGGCCCGACGCCGCCCCCGTCAAGGTCAGGCCGTTGCGGGCGAACCACGGCACGTCGCCCCAGATCAGGCGGTCGTAGCCATTGAACCCCCACTGCACAAGGCCCACGGTCAAGGTCACGAGGGCATAACTGAAATACGCCTGCTGACCGGTACTGAACGCGAGGAAGCAGTTGTAGATCAAGATGGCCAGAACAATGCCCGTGTACAAGGCCACCCCGAGGTCCCGCTTCTCGCGCAATTCGACCACCCGGTCCTCGTGAACCAGGCTGAAGGGCAGGACGAGCGGCTTCGTGCTCCGCACGCGGAACCAAAGGTCGTGGCCCTCATTGAGGGGAAGGGGAAACGTCGGAATAAGGTCCTCCGTCCGTCCAAAGGCCGCCCCGGCCGGCGTCCGCAGCAGGACGCGGGGACCGTCCATCACCACCGCCTCGATCGAGTCGAGGGTCGGGTTGTCGAGGATGATGCGCGCCTGTCGGGGGGCACCTTGCCAACCGCTGACGCGAATCCACAGGGCGTCAGCCAAGGAACCCAGATTGGGGCGCTCTCCATCAAGCGTGTCCAATGCGGCGAGCCTCAAGTGGACCTCCTCCGCACGGAGGGAGCCGTCCGGGTCGTGCAACACCTCCAGCCGCAGGGCATCCACATTCCAGAGCCCATCATCGGTGCACCCGCACAGTCCGCTCCCCGCAAGGAGGACCGCCAGGGTCCAAGCCCACACCCGTCCATATGGCGGGCGGGACACCGTCATGCCATGTGATTTTCGACGCGGTAGTGAATCCGGTGGAACCGGCCATCGATGCCATGATCGTGGTTGGGTTCCTCAGCCGCGCGGCGCGCCATCTCCTGCACGTCCTCGGCCGCATCGGCCAGGCTCTCCGGGTGGCGGAAATGTCCGATTTCACTTCGGATGGGCGGAGCCGGATAGGCGAACTCTCCATCTTCCCCGAGTTGCTCGAGGATGGTGAACCCCAGCTCGCGCTGGATGGGACGCATGTTGGTACCCATGAAGGCAAAGCCGTGGCGGATGTCCAATTGCGGCATCAACCCGAGCCCGACACAGGCCATCGGCAGCATGCCAATTCCGGCCACCGCGGTCTCGCGCCGGCTCCAGAGCGCACAGAACTCTCCGCACCCTTCCTCCTGACGCTCATCGAGGTAGCGCATGAGGTCGGGGCTCAGACCGCCCACCGCCTTCTCCAGGGGGAGCGTGCCCGGGGCCATGCGACGCTGCAGGCGCATGCCGCTCAGCAGAACCTGATCCTCCTCGCAGGTCAGCAGGAACAGGGTCGTGTCCGGATCGCCCAACCAATCCTGGCCGAAGGACGTCAGGTTGCGGATCCCGGCCGCACGCAGGACGGCCTTGTGGCCCTCCGCGAACCGGGCGGACAACCCGGGGTCGTCCGAGGCCCGGAAGATGTGCAACGTGACCTCCCGCAGCGTGCGAGCAATGTCGACGGACTCACGCGGTATGTGCGACAGAGAGCTGCTCATGCAAATCGAATCGTAGGCGTTGGTCGGCGATGGCCTCCCCGAGGAGGATGCGCCGGATGATGGCGGCAGCGGCCCCGGCCCCGAGGGCCACATCGCTGTGCAATTGGGGCCAACCGGCCAGGGTCTTCCCGACCTCGGCCAGGCTGTCCATGGCGCGCGGGCTGATGGCGGACAGGTCCACGAAGGCATCCAGCCATTCGCGCGTCCACGTGCCACTCTCCGCGAGCTCGGTCAGCTGCTCGGCCGTCACCCGACCGTGCAGGAAATCCACAGTCTCCTCGAGGTCGTAGCGTTCGATGTCGAGCAGGCCGCGGTCATTGGTTTCCATGATCAACGGGATGCGGCGGTCGCGCGCACCAAGGCGGAGCAGCGCCTTGGCCTCGGGACCGTCACAGGCGTCCACCACGAGGTCCACCCCGTCAAGGAAATCTGCGATGTCCTCCCGGCGGAAGCCCTCGGGCCACACCTCCACCTCGAGGTAGGGATCAATCTCGGCGATGGCCCGTGCCGTGGACGCCCACTTGGGCGCGCCCAGTTCGAAGAGCGAGCACGACATCCGGTTCAGGTTGGACAGTTCAATGCTGTCCGCATCCGCGATGTGGAGCTTGCCGACGATGCGTTCCATGGCGAGGGCGAGGGCAATGGTCCGGCCCACGGACAGCCCCACGACCCCCACGGTCTTGCCTTCGAGCATCGCCTGCTCCTCCGGCCGGATCTTCAACTGGTTGCGGTTGGTGCGCACCGCCTTGAACTCGGCTTCCTCGAGGAGAAGGATGCCCTGTCGGCGCCAGGAATACCAGGCGACGGTGCCGTACCGGCCCGTCTCCGTGGCGGCCTTGCGGGCGGTGAACGCCGCCTCTGCCTGCTCATCTGGAATGTCCCGCCCCAGCCAGTCCGGCTGAATGGACAGCCAATCCCGCCATTGTCCGGCCAACCGTCCCGCGTCGAGAGGAGCCGACCCGGCACGCGAAAACGCCCGCCAATCGGCCAATCCCTGAGGATCGGAGAGGGTGAAGAGTCTCGGACGGTCGGACGCGATGGCCATTCCCGTGAAGTTCCACCACGGACCCGCCGCCGTACGCCGCCGGCCAAGGGCTTATCCACGTTGCCCGGTGGACGCCGGAAAAATCACTGAAATGCACCGTAACCCTCGGCAAACTTCTCCGTAAGGGGGACCATGGTGTTGACTTCTCCTACGTTCCGCATCGAGATCGTGCCCAATGCATTGGCGGCACGCCCCGACCTTTTCGAAGGGCTCGATTCCGTCTTGCCCGCACTCGACGTGCAGCTCGAGGAATCGTGGTCTGGATTAGAAGGCGCCCCCACCGAGGTTCTCGTGACCGCCAACGTCGAACAGGCGATTCACGACTCGCGGGCCATCTTCCTCGTCTGCCCCAAGCCCGACCCGACGCTCCTCTCCGGCCTCATCGACACGGGCCGCGCCTTGCGCTGGATTCCCGAGGGCACCGAACACGGCACGTGGGTGGACGGCTTTGCCCGCTTCCTCCTCGCCAAGCGCATTTCTGAACGGGCCCAGGCCCAGACACGCCGGGCCAACCGCTCCGCGCACCTGTCCAGCCCGCGACGCCGGGCCAGCTGACACCGGCGCCTCAGAGCTCGCCAGCGCGCATGCGGATGTAGCGCCCGGCCAACAGGTTGGCCCAATCCCGAATCAGGTCCAACGACTCCTGCGTTTCCGGTGTGACCGGCTTGCCCGACATCCGGAGCACGAGCCATCCATAGAGGGCAATCAACATCGATTCCACTTCCGACTTTCCGGCCTCACCGCGTGCCTCCATGGCCGACAGGTGGGGCTGCGCTGCGTCTACGGCGGCCTTGTATTCGCCGTCCTGCAGCACATCGAGCAGGGCGCGGTGCAGATAGGTCAACTCGACCATCAGCTCGTCGAGCGCCATCCGGTGCCCACCGCTCAATTTGTTTTCCCGCTTGAGGTCGCGCATGAGGTCCGCGAACCACGTCAGCTCCGCATCGAGCCGATCGCCCTCGTAGGCGGACGACAGGTGCAGCCGCAGCGCGCCCAGATCGAAGTCCACCGCCCGGACGAGGTCCTCCATCTGCCATTCGTAGAGCAGGTATTCGACCACGTGCTGGTGGCGCTTTTCCGATGCCGTCGTCTCCGTCATGCCGGGTCGTTCTGGGGTGAATCGCTTGAATCCAAGGCGGTTGCCCGGGCTTCTTTCATCTGCAGGAAGACCTGCTGCACCTCGGGGATGAGGCGCTCGCCGAATGCCTTGACGGCCTCCAGGCCGCCGCTGCCCTCCACAGGCAGCCGGTAAGTCTGTTCGAGGGGACCCCAGACGAACTGGAGGTGGTACTTCTCGTTCCATTCCTGGACGATGATCCGCATGGCGCGGTGGGGGATTTGGGCAACGGTCCGCATGGGATTCGGCCGCGAAGGTAGAATTTCGCAGCGTGCAGGACCCCTGGCTCGAACGATGGCGTGGCCCCTTGGCCGACCGACCGGATGCCCTTGCCGCCCTGATGCGGTTGCGGTGGGCCGTCGGATCGGCGCCGCTCATGGCCCGACACCCCGACCTCGGCTTCCAGGTCCTCGACGACGCCTGGTTTGCCGACGCCCTCGAGGCGGACCTGCCCCTCTTCGACGACTGGGCCGCCCGCCTCGTCATGGGCGAGGACCCGCTGCCGCCCGGCGTCCTCGACGCCCACGGCCAGCTGCTCGGCAAGCACTTCGAGTCCCTGATCGCCGCGTGGCTCGACGCCTCACCCCACTTCCGGCTTCGCGCCCACGGTGTCCAGCTTCAGCAGGACAAGCAAACTGTGGGCGAACTCGATTTCCTCGTCGACGACCTCCGGCGGGGCCGCACCCTGCACATCGAGGTCGCCAGCAAATTCTACCTCGCTGCCGAGGACGGGGCCGCGTGGGAGAATTGGATTGGCCCCTCCGGCCGCCACGACACGCTGCGCACCAAGATGGACAAGCTGGTCGACCAGCTCGCCGCCAGCCGGCTCGCCCCAGCCCGCGACTTCATGGCCGAACACCGCATCCCGACGCCCGAACCGGTGCTGCTGATGAAGGGCTGGTTCTTCCACCACCAAAGCCGGCTGCACCGGCACCGCGGGCCGCGCTGGTCCCACCCGGACTACAACGCGGGCTGGTGGTGTCGGCCCGACGAGGCCTTCGAAGTGATGGGCAGCGACCACGTCCGCATACTGCCGCTCCCCAAGGGACGCTGGCTCGGCCGCTTCCACCCCGTCGCCGGGGATCCGCCGCTGCATTGGAGCCGGGTCGAGGCCGTGCTGGCCGACCACTTCAGCCGCACCCGCCGGGCGCTGATGTGCGCAGTCGTCATCGAGGGCGACGGCGGCTGGGAGGAGCTCTCCCGCGGCTTCGTCGTCCACCCGGATTGGCCGGACCTCAGGCGCTGACGCCGGCGATCAAGGCTGCGTTTACCCCCAGAAGAAGGCGTAGAGGAACGCGAGGACGATGAGCACCGCAAACGCCCCCACCGTGTAGAGCGGCTCAGTGGCGAATGTGCTCTTCGAGATGGTGATGCCCTTCGGGTCGTCGGCCCCCTTCCCTTCCGACCGGCTCACGGCCGCGATGACCAACATCGTCAGCAGCGACGTCAGGCCCATCTGATCGAGGAACGGCAAGTCCACAAACAGCGCGCTGTCCGACCAGCCCTTGGGCGCCACCTTGAAGTACATGGCGATCGGAATGGACGCCAGCGCTCCGACGATGGCGCCGCGGTTGGTCGTCTTCTTCCAGAACAGACCGAGGATGAACACCGCGAGGATGCCCGGGCTCACCACGCCCGTGTACTCCTGGATGAACTGGAAGGCCTGGTCAATGCCGCCGAGCAGGGGCGCCATCACACAGGCGATGGCCAGGGCGGCGGCGGCGGAGATGCGGCCCATCCGCACCGTGGCGCGGTCGTCGGCATCCGGCTGGATGTGCGCCTTGAAAATGTCCATCGTGAAGATGGTCGACGTGCTGTTCAGCATGGACGCGAGCGAGGACACGATGGCGGCCGCGAGGGCCGCAAAGGCCAGGCCCTTGAGCCCGACAGGCAAGAACTGGAGCAGCCACGGATAGGCGTAGTCGGGGTTGGCGCCGGTGGGCGGCTTGTTGGCTGCGGCCTCACCGAGGCTGGTCATCACATCAGCATCCTGCGTCATCACATAGGCAGCAATGCCGGGAATGACCACGATCAACGGCAGGATGAGCTTGAGGCCAGCGGCAAACAGGATGCCGCGCTGGCTTTCCTTGAGCGACTTGGCCGCCAGCGTCCGCTGGATGATGTACTGGTTGAAGCCCCAGTAGTACACATTGGCCACCCACATGCCGCCGACGAGGACGCCGATGCCGGGCAGGTTCATGTACTCCGGGTGCCCCTTGTCGAGGATCATGGCAAACTTGTCCGGGGCCGCCTCGTAGATCGTGCGGAAGCCGGCCCACATGCCGCTTCCCCCGGACACGGCGTCCAGAGCGAGGTAGGTCGTGACGAGGCCACCGAGGACCAGGAAGACCACCTGGATGACGTCGGTCCACGACACGGCCGACAGCCCGCCGTACAAGGAATAGGCCGCCGCAAACGCCGCCAGGCCGAGCACCCCGTACACCATCGGAATGCCCATGATGGTCTCCAGCGCGAGCGAGCCGAGGTACAGCACGGAGGCGAGGTTGACGAAGATGTAGAGCGAGATCCAGAAGACCGCCAGGATCGTCTTGAGCTCCGTCGAATACCGCTTTTCAACGAACTCGGGAATCGTGTAGAGCCCCTTCTCGATGAAGATGGGCAGGAAGTATTTGCCGACGAGGATCAGGGTCAACGCCGCCATCCACTCGTACGAGGCGATGGCCAAGCCGATCTTGAAGCCGGAGCCGGACATGCCAATGAACTGCTCGGCGGAAATGTTGGCCGCGATGAGGGAGGCACCCACCGCCCACCAGGGGAGCGACTTGCTGGCGAGGAAGTAATCCTCGGCGTTTTTCTGATGGCCCTTCTTGTCGCGGGACACCCAGAGGCCCACCCCGAGAATGAGGACGGCATAGCCGATGAAGATGGCGGTGTCGAGCGCCGAAAAGGTGCTGGTCATGAATGCGTAAGGTGTTGATGACCCAGTAGCATTGACCGGGTCGGCAGCGGAAGGTACACCGTACACGGATTCCCCACCCAAGAACCCCACGGGGACATAAATTCGGGGCACGGACCTACCGCCCTGCCGCATGCGCCCACAGCTCCTTCTCCCCTTCGCTGCCCTCCTGTTCACCACGGCCCCGGGCAACACTTTCGCCCAGACCCTGTTGCCCTACATCGAGGACCCGTCCATGGTCGAGGAAAACAAGCTCCAGGCCCGAGCCACCTTCTACACGGCCTCGTCCGAAGGCGCCGTCAGCGCCGACACACCGTCCTACGGCGACCGCTACCTCAACCTCGATGGCACCTGGAAATTCAAGTGGTCGCGCAGCCCCGAGGAACGGCCGGTGGGCTTCGAAGCCAAGGGGTACGACGTCTCAGACTGGGACGACATCCCGGTACCCGCCAACTGGGAGCTGCACGGGTTCGGTACGCCCATCTACACCAACCACCCCTACCCGTTCTATTGGCAGCAGACCCCGACGCCGCCGGACATCCCCGACGGATGGAACCCGGTCGGCAGCTACGTCCGCACCTTCGAGGTCCCGAAGGCCTGGGCCGACCAGCGCGTCATCCTGCACTTCGGCGCGGTGAAATCAGCCTGCTTCGTGTGGGTCAATGGAGAGCGCATCGGCTACAGCCAGGGGTCCAAGCTGCCCGCCGAATTCGACATCACCGATGCCCTGCAACGCGGGGAGAACACCCTCGCCGTAGAAGTCTACCGCTGGAGCGACGGCAGCTTCCTCGAGTGCCAGGATTTCTGGCGCATCTCCGGGATCGAGCGCGAGGTCTGGCTCCACATGCGGCCGCAGGCCCACCTCGCCGATGTGGAGGTCAACGCCCAACTCCAGGGAGGCTACACCATCGGCGTCCTCGAAGTCGCGGTGGATATGGCCTGCCTCGGGAAAAATGCCTTCAACGGCACCCTGGCCTTCACCCTTTCCCGAAACGGGTCTAAAACGGCGACCGCCGAGGTCCCGGTGCAGATGAGCGCGGGCGAAACCGCCCCTTTCACTTGGCGGGAAAACCTGCCGGGCGTGGACTCCTGGACGGCGGAGACCCCCAACCTGTATGACCTCGATGTCGCCCTGCGCGGAGCGGATGGCCAGACCCTCGAAGCTACTCGGCTCGAAGTCGGGTTCCGCGACATCCGCATCGAGAATGGCCTGGTCAAGGTCAACGGCAGGCCGCTCCTGATCAAGGGCACCAACCGCCACGAACACCATCCGGAGACCGGCCACGTCATCGATCGGGCCACGATGGAAGCCGACATCCGCACCCTGAAGGCCCACAACTTCAATGCCGTCAGGACCTCGCATTACCCCAACCACCCCTATTGGTACACCCTCTGCGACCGCTACGGACTCTACGTCGTCGACGAGGCCAACATCGAAAGCCACGGCATGGGCTACGCGCCCGACCGCACCCTCGGCAACAACCCGGATTGGGAACACGCCCACCTGGTGCGCACAACCCGCATGTTCCTGCGCGACCGCAACCACGCCTCCATCCTCTGCTGGTCCCTCGGCAACGAGGCCGGCAACGGCGTGAACTTCCGGGCCACCTACGACTTCCTCAAAGCATCCGACCCCAGCCGTTTCGTCACCTACGAACGCGCGGAGACCGCACCCAACACGGACGTCTACGTCCCCATGTACGCGGACTACAACCACCTCGAGCAGTTCGCCCGCCAAAAGAAGGACAACCGGCCCCTGATCCAGTGCGAATACGCCCACGCCATGGGCAACAGCCTCGGTGGATTCAAGGAGTACTGGGACATCTACCGCAAGCACCCCCGCCTGCAGGGCGGCTTCATCTGGGACTTCAAGGACCAGGGCCTGTGGAAGGAACAGGATGGGCGGCGCTTCCTGGCCTACGGCGGCGACTACGGCCCGAAGGACACCCCGAGCGACCACAACTTCCTCAACAACGGCCTCGTGGCCGCCGACGGTACGCCCCAGCCGCACATGCTCGAAGCCAAGCAGGTGCAGCAGCCGCTCCAATTCCGCCTCGCCTCGCCGGACGGACTTACCGTGAAGGCCTCCAGCGAATACCGATTCCGCGACGTCACGGTGGACATGAACTGGCAAATCCTGGTCGGTGGCCGCATCGCCGGGGAGGGCGTCCTGCCTGCCGTCACCTTCAGACCGGAATCGAGCCTCACCCTCGAGATCCCGCACAAATGGAACGCAGGGGGCAGCACCGGGGAAGTGTTCCTCAACCTGTCCGCCACCCTCAACGGCGCCGAGCCCCTGCTGCCCGTCGGACACGAGCTGGCCAAGGTTCAGTTCCTCCTGCAGGAAGGCACGCCTGCGGCCGGAACGCCGGCCAGCGGCCTGGTCGGCATGACCGTGGAGGAGGGCAATGTGGTCCTCTCCTTCGAGGGGGGCACGCTGTCGCTGAACCGCAACACGGGAGAGATCACCGCCTACCGCATCGGCAAGCGGGACCTCGTCCTGGGCGGAGCGCAACCGAATTTCTGGCGTCCGCCAGTCGACAACGACTACGGTGCCTCCAGCCCGCAGAACTACGCAGAGTGGCGCGCCCCCTTCACGTCGAAGACCCCCGCCAAGATGACCAACCAGCGCCTCGACGACGGGCGCATGGAAGTGGCGTTTGCCCGGGCCATCCTCGGCGGGGATGCGATGGTGACCGTGACCTACACCGTCGCCAACGACGGAACCGTGGACGTGGAGCAGGCCCTGCGGGCCATCGCTGGAAAGGCCAACAGCGACATCGCCGGGCGCCGCAAGGGCTTCGAGAAGGGGGAGCATGCCAACCTCTACCGCTTCGGCCAACACTGGGTGCTGCCGGAGGGCATGGAATCGGTGGAATGGTATGGCCGCGGGCCGATGGAATCCGCTGCCGACCGCAAGGAGGCCGCCTTCGTGAGCCTGCATTCCGCCCAGGTCACCGACCTGGTGACGCCCTACGCCCGGCCGCAATACAACGGCACCCGGACCGACACCCGCTGGTTCCGCGTGACCGATGCCCGCGGACGCGGCCTCGAATTCAAGGCGCACGGCACGGTGGACTTCACCGCCCTCCATTACAGCCCCGACCAACTCGATGCCGGACCGGACAAGACGACGACCCAATCTCACTTCCGCCTCCTCGATCCCGTGGCAGAAACCCACCTGGACATCGACGGCTACTCGGCCGGTGTAGCGTGCATCAACAGCTGGGGCGCCCTTCCCCTTCCGGAATACCGCCTGCCCTACGGCGACTACACATTCGGCTTCACCTTCCGGCCGGTCGGACGCTGAGCGCACCGCGCGCTCCCGACCTTTGCATTAAACTTTGACTGACGCCATGCGTTGTCCCCTCATGACCTGCCGATTCCTGTTCATGGCCGTTGCGGCCCTGTTGATGACCACCGATGCTGCTGCCCAACGCCCCAGCGGCGGCAGACCTCCCGGTGGGGGTGGACGCGGCGAGCGGCCCACCATCGGTGTGGTCTACGGCGAGGTGGAGGACCTGCAGTCCGGGGTACCGATCGAGTTTGCCACCATCAGCATCCTCGCCTTCGACGAGGACA
>Ga0160423_10003497_pt1 | contig 13047 bp, 20 predicted proteins | sample CRUFie14St8metaG_FD_108191 | JGI IMG/M metagenome (GOLD analysis project Ga0160423, IMG submission 108191) | Marine microbial communities from the Costa Rica Dome - CRUD Field 142mm St8 metaG | ecosystem: Environmental > Aquatic > Marine > Oceanic > Photic zone | place: Costa Rica: the Eastern...
GTATTTTTGAAGTATTTCGTTTTGTAAGTACTCATGAAGTTAAACCTCAATCAGTGGAACTAAATTAGATGCAATGATTTAAATTTCCTAGAGCAAAAATACTCTTTTTTTAGATAATGAAATATAAAAAACGATTAGTTTATCGTTTTTCTCTTAGGTATTTGCACTATTGATTTATATATATCTGATACTTAATCACTTCTAGATCAAAGAAGGTTAATGTTGATTTGTGTAAAATCTTTAAGACAAAATTTCAAGAATACTTTTAAATCTTTTATTGATGCATTTCTTTTTTAAAAAAATGAACTAATAATGGACAAATACATCTCTATTTGTCTAGACAACTTATGCAACACCACGAAAGAAAATTGTAATAGCTGGATAACGTTATGCTGGTTATTGGGTTTAGCGTGAATTGAGATTACTAAGTCTTAGGTTTGAAACTGTCACCCCCACTCTAATTATCTAAGTAATAGGAATAATACCCAGCCTATATTTTATATTGGAAAAGATATGAGAACCTGCATTGTGGTCAAATAGTAGTCAGGAATTTTTTTATTATTTAAGTTTTTATAAAACAGTAATTAATTATTTAATTTAGTCTTGAATATTTCAGACTATTCAAGCAGTTTATTTCTGATATCCTCTTCTCTTTTTGCATTTGCAACAATTATTTGCTGTTCCTTATTTAATCCTTTCAAAGGCACTTTAGAGATTTCTAAATTATTATTTTCATCCATACTTACTAAACAATTAAATTGACATAGAGGGTCGAGTTTGGGGTAATCACTTCTTTGATGTGCGCCCCTACTCTCATTTCTTTGCAGTGCTGAAATAATTGTCGCTTTTGCACTAATCAAAGAAGATTGCAAATCAAAAATCAATGCTAGATCTTCACAATTATATTGATCGATTCTTACTTCAATATTACTTATTTTTGTTTTGATTCTTTCAATTCTTGATAATCCCTCCAAAAGTAATATTTCATTTTTAATTACTCCACAATATTTCCACATTATTAATCGCAATTCATTTTGAAGAGGTCTCACTAATTCGCTTCCATTTTTAATAAAGTTATTAATATTTTCATGAGCGATATCGACAGCTTTATTAGATCTCAATTGCTTATCTATATTTTTTGAATATTTTGAAGCTGCAATACCAGCACGTCTACCAAAAATAATAATTTCCGCTAAAGAATTGCCACCCAAACGATTAGCTCCATGAAGTCCTCCTGTGACTTCACCAGCGGCAAAAAGACCCTGGACAGAAGTAGACAAATTCTCTGGATCGACTAAAATACCCCCCATAGAATAGTGAGCAGTCGGCGCAACTTCCATTGGTGATTTTGAGATATCAAGCATTTGAGCTTCAAGAAATTGTCTGTATATACTCGGCAGTTTTTCAACAATGAATTCTTTACTTTTATGGCTTATGTCAAGAAAAACACCACCATTTTTTGTCCCTCTGCCTTCAATTATTTCTGTATAGTTAGCAATTGCTACTCTATCTCTTGTCGATAATTCCATCCTTTTCGGATCATACTCTTTCATAAACCTTTCGCCTTTATTATTTATTAACTTGCCACCCTCACCTCTTACCGCTTCAGTTACTAGGGTACCTTCAATTTCTTCAGGTAAGACCATTCCTGAAGGATGGAATTGTACCATTTCCATGTCTATCAATTCACATCCTCCTTTAAGTGCCAAATAATAACCATCACCTGTATTTTCGTTTTTTCTAGATGAACTTTTTTTCCATAATCTTGTGTGCCCTCCTGTACATAAAATAACCGCATCTGCAAAGTGTACAGTCCTCTCTGAAGTAGACAAATTAAATGACATTGCCCCAAAGCAGGTATTTTCCCTTATTAAAAGTTCAGTTACATATTGATTATCGTAAATAGGAATTTTTAAACCTTCTGATTTTTTAAGGAGAGTTTTTAAAATCGATAACCCGGTAAAATCTCCTGAATAACAAGTTCTACGATATTTGTGGGCACCAAAAAATCTTTGATCGAGTTCACCATTTTTCAATTTTGCAAAATTTGCCCCCCATTTATCTATTTCTTTTACTAATAATGGAGACTCTTTAGCCATTATTTCAACCTTTAAAGGATCCCCAATACCATAACCCTCTAAATAAGTATCAATAAAATGTTGTTTCCATGAGTCTTCTTTATCTAAATTTCCTAAAGCAGCATTGATACCTCCTGCTGCTAAGACGGTATGAGAGTCTGTCTTTGGTCTTTTCCCCAGAATACATACATCTAGCCCGGATTTTTTAATCTCAATAGCAGATCTTAAACCAGCCCCCCCACAACCAATTACGAGAACATTTGATATTTGAGTGAGATGTTCTTTAACAGGCAATTTTAAAATTAAAGTAATTAAATTTTAACTCTTTACATTCATAAGACCTAAATAATTTAAGTATTCTAAAGATTTTCAAATAGTGGTCGAAAATTAATTAATTTATCCGGTTAAAATTAGTAGAACTAAGCAAAAATTTATATAAAGTAGAAAACTTTTGATACTTATGTATTAAGCGGTGATTCTTAGGGCTAGATCGCAAGTCTTAAGGTTTTGCACCGATTGACTTCTCTTTATTTTCGAAATTTACTTAACTTGTTATATTTCTTGCCTTAATAGACTTTAAAGAAATAATGGCAAAATAATCATTTACTATTACTCAATTTCTATTGCCCAACTAATTTAAAATAATTTAAAAAATTAGTTTCATAAAAGCATCCGAATCCTAAATAAAAGATATTATTAGAATTATTTATAAACATATGTTTGGAATAAATTTACAAGATTCTTTTTTAATTAAATGGTTCTCAAATAGAGTATATAGTTTTAGCAATTTTGGATTTGCGAAGATTTCCCCCTCGATAGAGAATAAAAAAGCTTTTTTCGAAAAACTTTCTTTTAAAAAAAGAAAAGATTTGCTCATAAAAGATAAAAAAGATGCAGGAGCTTTAAAAGTAAAAAAAGAAATTCTTAAAAAGAACTATCAAATATATACTGATTTACTCTTAAAGTATGACTATATAAAGATTGCTGAAGAACTTATTGGAGAAAAAGTTTATCCCTATATTGTAATGCATCTTATTAATGATAAAAAGACAAAGGAACTCATATGGCACAGAGATCAATATTTTCATGGAAAAAATTTCATAGGTCCAAAATTTAAACTTTACAAGTTAGCTATTTATTTACAAAATACAAACAAAAATAATGGAGCAACGGGATTCATACCAAAATTAATTTCTCCAAGAATTAGAAATAGGTATTTAGACACTATTTTCGCCTACCTTTCATCGTTTTTATCAATTCATCCAAGATTATCAATTGGAGAAGCAGTAATTTTTAGTGGTAAAGTTATGCATCATCGACCAAAACAAAAAAATAATAAATACAGAGAAGCTATAATTTTTTCATGTACAAATAACCCAAATAATCTTCCAAATCTAAAAGATGATAAAAATGAATTCTTAAATGTTTTTCTGAGGAGTAAAAAAAATTCGGAATCAAATAACAAATGAATTTAGATATCTTATCTTTAATTCTGCTTATAAATACAGCTTAGAGAAAGTTTCTTAGAATCTTTTTTTTATATCAGAATTATATTCAAATATTATTTAGCAATTTGCCGACAATTATTTATATAGAATTGGAACACTTTGGAGGGAGTATAGGCCACGCCATAACAAAAAAGAGGGATTCTTGATTAGTCAAATGTTTTTGAGGAGTTTGCTAGTAATCGATTTAATTCAAAGAGCTCTTCTTTAGTAAATTCTCGATAATTTCCTGTTGGTACGTCTAGTTTAATATTCATAATTCTTACACGCTTCAATGATTTTACTCTGTAGCCTAAGGACTCACACATTCTCCTAATCTGACGATTAAGTCCTTGAGTGAGTATGATTTTAAATTTTTTTTGCCCCAATTGTTTTACGAAACAATTCTTAGTTATGGTGTCTAGTATTTCAACTCCATTTCTCATGCGCTGAATAAAGTCCTTATTAATGGGAAGATTAACATTAACGATGTATTCTTTTTCATGCTCGTTTCTTGATCTGAGTATTTTATTTACAATATTTCCATCGTTAGTTAAAAAAATTAATCCCTCACTAGGCTTATCTAATCTTCCAATAGGAAAAATTCTTTTAGGATATTTAATAAAATCTATAATATTGTCCGGCTCAACTCTTCTATCAGTGGTGCAAACTATTCCAACAGGTTTATTAAAGGCTAAGTATATGTGTTTTTGCTTAATAGATTTTTCAATTATTTGACCTTTAACTTTTACTTGATCTCCTTCCTCTACCTTGGTACCTATTTTAGGAACTTTACCATTAATGGTTATTTGCCCTTCTTCGATTAACCTGTCTGCTACTCTTCTAGAGCAGTAACCGACCTCACTTAAATATTTATTTATTCTAGTAGACATTTTTGATATTTCTTTTTATCTTTCGTGAAACTAACTAATTCCAACTTATTTTAAATCTTCTGTCAATTACCAACTGATAGGGTGCAAGCACTAGTTATTTTAATTAAAAAAAGCTCATTTGCTCAGATTCTTTTTTCTTTACTTCTTCTAGTATCCAACCATTAGACGACCAGCCAGTCAGGATGGGAACTAAACATTTTAATTCATAGTTATCTTTATTCTGCTCTATCCATTCCTTCTCACATCCATTAGGCACAACAACAGGCATACGATGATTTAAAGGTTTAATTAATTTATTTGATTCAGTTGTTAGAATACAACAACTCTCAATTTCTGATCCATCCGGCGAGATCCATTTACTCCAAATCCCGCCTAACCAAAATGGATCATAATTCTCCTTTCGGATACGATAGTTTTTTTCAAAAAAACCACTTGCTGGTATTAAGCACCTTTTATGTTTCCAACTTCCTCTAAATAATTTTTTTTCTCCTAAAGTTTCTGACCTTGCATTAAATGGTCTTGGCCCTTTTTTGATGAACGGGTCTTTAACCCAAGGTGAAATAAAACCCCATAACATAAAAGTAGTTTTGATTCTTCCTTCTTTTTTAATTACAATCACGGGATCAGAAGGTCTTATTAAATTTTGAGTCTCGTATTTAAAATCAAGTCCGCATGGGTAGTTTTGTTTCAAAACCTGTGGTAACTTTTCAAACCTAGTTTTCAGCTCAAATCTTCCGCACATTTCTTCAAAATCTTTTTAAAACTCACTTTAAACCAGTGAGATAATTTTAACTATTTTAATAAGAATTTCAGTCCTCAGAAACAAAAAATAAATATAATTTGAACCTAAAGAGTTTTTAAAATAATCATTAAAAGAATATATAAATATTGGAAAGCTTCCGCAAATTTAATTTCAATATTACAGAATTAAAACATGACAGATCCAACACTATATTTATCAATGTTATTGGGACTTGGTGGAGTGTATGTGTTAATTTCTTCTTTCCATGATGATGACGATGGTGATGATGATGGAGAAAAATATATCTATAATTTTGAACAGACTAATTTAGCGAGATAATTTATAAGTTTTATTAAGCAATCGTATCTAACATTAAAGTTGTTTTTTTGAAAACTTAAATCAAAAGAGTTTCTAATTTAATGGAATTTTTAAAATATTACTTTAAGATTTCATTATTATATTCATCTTTTAATTTAATTGTTGGTCCACTATCCGTATATATTTGTGCCTTAAACCGTACATTTTTATAAGTCAGTTGATGAAAGTATCTAGTTATAACTTAATAACAACAGAAATAAAATCAAATGGCTTCAACACAGATAAAATCTTGTAATAAATATGTATTGAGTTACAAAGATTCATCAAATAATATTTATGAAATTGGCTTCTATGCACGAGATGCATATGACTGCCTAATGCTTGCAAGAGAATTTAACTCTTACATACATGACAATCCAAGATCTGTAATCAGAATTCAACAAAAATTTTAAGGAAGTTAATTATGAATTTAAAAAGATCACAATTCGAAATTCAAGATAAAAATGAAAGAGATCTTGATAATGTAAAAGATTATCCAACTATTGCAGATTTAATGAAAGAACAGAAGATGTCACAATATGAGGGGAATACCGTTCACCATAGAAGAGACTTAGATTCTCTCGGTTAGTTACAAGTAAATGAATATGAGTTTTTAAAATTTAGTATTCTCAATCCTCATTTAAGAAGGTGGGGAATGTTATTTTATTAAAGGAGTTTATAAGAAAAAGTTTTAATCCGAAATTGAATCATAATAAGATTGAGAGGATAAATACAAAAGAAGTTATAATTCAAGCTGTATTGATGCTTAAAGGATTTTATCTAGTAAGCCTTTATTGATTTACAAATATTATTTTGTTCATAATTAGTGAAAATTAATTTAATAAATCATTTAATTAATTTGAATAATTTATATTTTATTCCCAAAAAAGTATTTCTACATTTCATACTTATTAATTTAAAGGTAAGACAAGAAATTATTCCAAAAATTTTTACTAATGAAGGGTTATTAGATTGACTCGTAATATATAAAGCCAATCTATCTCTTTGAGTAAACCAAGAGTGCACCAAATGAAGTTAGCCTCAATGCATTCAAAACAAAAAAATAAATCAACTGAAGTTGCTTGAGAAGTTAGTTTTCATTCATAAGGTAATTTTTTCTTCCTTAAGTTTTTTTTAAAACTCCATCAGCATATAAGCAAACTCTTCTTAATTACGTCAATTTATAATTGTATTTGTAAGGCTAAATGCATTTTTATCAATTTCTATTTACTTTTAATTTCTTGATAAGAGAACATTCAGAAAGAAATAAAGGTTTTAGCCTTATTACTTGAAATCTAATTTCAATAATTTAAAAGATTCACTACTAATTCATGTCTGCTGCAATTTCTTTATGAACTGAGAGAAATTCATGATCTGTTAATACTGGTGTAACTTCAATTTCTACTCCAAAATTTTCGACCCAAATACTACTCCATTTCCAAATGTTCTGATGGTTTGAAGATTCAACTATTGCCCAACCATTGGCTCCCTCAGGATTTACCACTCGATTAACCACTTTAAAACCATCAAATTCATCACCATCGCATCCTCCTTCCACAAAACTTGCGAAGGCCTCTGCACCTTGCATATGACTTTCCTGATCTGGGAATTGCCAGTGAACAATATACGTTTGCATAGCTAGAATATTTTTTTTATTATGAATTATCGAATCTAAAAATTAAATAAAAAATCTTTAAATACTAAAAAATATGATCATAAATGGCAAAAAAAAAGACTCTTGCGAGCCTAGGTGATGGGGACCTCTATCATGACAAATTAAACATAAACAAACAACCCCATCAATAGGTGATTTTTATTACTTACAAACACCATATGTAGTGCTAGGATTTAAGAAAGGTTGGGTGATGGGGATTATCCTGCTTTTTAATGGGGCGAAGTTAACGCCCTTTCTTTATGGGAATTTACCTAAATCTATCTAAATAGATTAACTATTCAAGTATTTGATCCTTTGGAATACGGTTTTAAAACCTTTTCCATCATTATTGCAATTTTGATTTTTAATGATTATGTTTATAAACCATCAATAAAGTCTTAAAAAAATGCTCTAAGGTTTAATCTATCAAAGAAGCGAGAAAAGAATAAAAAATAATAGACTAAGGGTTGGAGAGAAATTATAGATTTAATAGTTTTTTTTAAAAATACTGAATAGGTAGTTTACCTAAAATATGAAATTACTAAAAAATAATTTCTAAATAAGCTCTAGACCATAGGACTAATAATCAAAAAAGATATTTATTCAAATATGAAAAATATTTGATACTTTAAGTTTTCCTGAATGTATAACTTCATTAAGTATTAATAAAGAAGGAGTGGACTGCTCAATAGCATATTATGTAGTAAGACATCTAGAACTAAACAATATTGTTTATCCCTTAAAGTTTTTATAAGCAAAGCTAAAGGATAATTATTATGTTTCATTGATGTTATTTCTACCTCCTCAAGTTGTTTTTTGGGCTATTCCTTTATCTATAGCAGTATTCCTCATTTGAGATCTTAGATCCAACTCTTTTAGGTATGATGAATACGGAATTTTAACTCTAGCTAGGAAGCTGATTTGTCGGTGGAGAATAAAATCGCCTTTTCTTCTTTTTGAGTCTTTTGTAAGCAACTAAAGTTCCAAATACTAATATTGTAATAGCTATTGAGTTAATCATATTGAATACTGTTTGTTATACATATCAAAACAAATCACTTCTAAATAACAATCATTAAATTTCTAAAATAATACTTTTACCAACTAATTATCAATACTTAGTTTTGAGGTGAAGTACTCAAAATCCCATAAAATAATGCTTATCAATCAACAAGTAATTGGCATATGCTAGATCACTTTTTCTTATTTCTCATTTGATACTGCAAAATGGCCTTTAGGTGTTGCACTTCTTTTTCTAAAGTTTCAATTCTTTTTTCTAATTCTGCATTACTGGCCATATTTTTGAGAGATAAATTCAATGCTAATTATTATATTGAGAAAAATAAATTATTACCAATAGCAAATAAGTATTAGAGCCTATTGATGAGGGTAATTTATCTAGATAAGTTATGCAGTGTATAAATTTAGGGGAATTTATGAGTGGAGATTATGAGACACTAGAAGTCAATCAGCCAAAAATCTCATATTTCAAGAGAAGATCTGAAAGCGATACAGAATGGCTAGATGAATTAATCAATAAAATTGAAGACATGAAAAACAAACAATCCTAATAGGTCTAATGGCATACAAAGAGCTAAAGGATTAGAGAAATTTACAAAATAATTAGCTATAATGACGAGCTAAAAGATTTATATCTAAGTATTATTTTGGAAGATAATAAAGGATACAATTAAGATCAATTTTCGAGCAAAAATTAGACTAGCTCCTCTAAAATTGATTTAAACTCAATAAAAATTAGCATTAGAATATTAAAAATAATCCTTAGATTTATTGAAAAATAGTAAAAAATCTCATTAATTAATACTATTTACTCCACCACTAACTAAGAAAATTATAGCTCCAATTGCCATGGTAGCTACTCCCATATAAGGATATTTTTTAAATCTTGTTTTAGTAATTGGAAGCCAAGAAATATATCTATCAGATTTATTTATTTCAGTTTTTTTTTGTCTGGGAGGTAAACCTAATTCCTCTCTTCTTTTAGCTTCCCCCATAATTCTTTAAATAATTTATGTATCAATTCTAAAAATTAAGTTCTAATCCTGCGAGTTAATGTTATTAAAAAATTATCATTTTGAATAAGGATAAATTATTTAAAAATTATTTAGCCTTCTTCAAATATAGATTCTTTGTATTTGCCTGATCTGATGTAAATAACAAAATTAATATAGTTCCAACTAAAAATGAAAAAATAATTGTTAAACCAACAACCTCAACTATCTCATTGGGAAGATAATTTAGAAACATAATTAATAGATCTATTATTTTAAACTTAGCAATAGTATTTTTTATGTAAAGTAAGTTTTCTTCAAAACTCCCAAAAAACTTTAGTAAAAATTACTTACGTTTATTAAATTATTATCAAGTAGAAAATGACTTCTGTTAGTCCATCGCAATTTTCTTATTTAGCTATTCCTATTTTTTTAAGCAATTTAAGGTATGGTAAAGCCCAATTACCGAAGGTAAAAGATAATGTCGTATTCTTTTTAGTTGGGAATAATGTTTTAGAACGTTTAGAAGCTAATTTTGAAAATTTTTTAATAGTCAGAGCCTCTAGATTATTCATAAAGATATCTTTTTGAAAACCTCGATTTTTCTTCTGGGGCAAATAATTTTCTATAAACCATAAGACTTGATCTAACTTCGATTTATCAGATGAGACTTTAAATTGTGTAGATTTCTCTTTAAACAATGTCATTAATCTCTTAATTCCTAAATTAAATTTGCCATTTATACATATGAAAGCAATAGTAAATGAAATCAAAATTAAGTTCTTTTAATAATCTTGAATCGGAAAAATAAATTAAATAAACAATTACTTTATTAAAAAAAAAGATAGAAGGTCAGACCTCTATCTTTTTAAATCGTTAACAAATAAGAATTTAATTTTTAGAGTCTTTTAATCTAATTTCTTTTTGTGCTTGCCTTATTCGTTCTTCAAAAACTGATCTTCTGTATGGAGTAACTTCTCCATTTTTTGTAGCCAAGAGTTGGGCTTCATAAAGCCTATTGGCTCTATTGATTTTTTCTCTTATTTGTAAGAGGTTATTCATGATCTTTTGCAGTTAATGAGAATCCCGTTCCCTATCCTCATGTCATGCGTCCAGAGATATAAACTTGGATGAACGTTAATGAACAATAACACTTATACAAAAATTACGCGAGAGTAATTTTTACTAATTCTTTTGGAAACGATAAATATTGAAATAATGAGGCAAAAAGTTTTTTTTTAGTAAATTAGGATAAGCAAATCGTCTGCGAACCATCATTATTATCCTGAATCAATATTTTTCTATCTGGAAAAATTTCTAATAAAATTCTTTTCAAGTTTGAATTATCTGGAGGAATTATATTTTTATTTTTAAAATTAATTTTCCAATTTGCATCTAAAAAAAATTCTTTATTATCATTTTTGTTAGTTTCAATGGAGCTCTTATTTAGAATTTTAAGTAAGAATTCGGAATCATAATCTCTGAATTTTTCAGGGTTTTCTTTGAAATTTTCAATCATTAATGAAAATCTAATGTTCCTAAATCTTGCTTTAAAAATTTTAATAACACAAGGTATTAATTACCTAAACATTTCTTTAAGAATAAAATTAGGTTAAAATTGAAATCTTTTATTGTAAGAATTTAATTTTTAAGATGGTTGAAATCAGGCATGATATTACCATTAGTTTAAATGGCTGCATCTTAATCTATTATTCTTTATGGTATTTATTTATTCTTATAAAATGTTTTTCTAATTTAAGCTGCTAAGTTTTCCTCAGATCTTGACATTATCATTGCAGCTTTTTTTAATAAACTGACTACTTCTTTTCTTCCAACTGCATTATCAGCTTCACGCATTATTGCAGCATATCTTTTATTTATTTTCATGAAAAGTTTAAAGTTATTCCAAAGTTACAACATCACAATACGGTGTCAATCGTAAATAAATCTCATATTATTATTTTTCCTAATTTATTGAAAAATTATCTTTACTCCTTATTATCCCTAAAAATTTTTTTTATTTATGATTCCAATAAGGCATAAATAATTCAAATCAATAGCGAAAGTATTATTAAAATAAGCCATATTTTAGTTATAAAAACCTATAGGATTTTAAAACAATAAATAAACCTCCGATTAGGATTGCTATTGCAGCTCCATAAAAAAGAAAAGGTATTATTGGATATTTATAAAGTATGGACCTGACTTTTTGTTGTATGGCTTTTTTATCGAGTTGAGGCAAATTTATATCATCAGTTTTTTTTCTAGGCGAAATTCCTAGATTTTTTCTTCTTTTTGCTTCACCCATAATTAATACTAAGGAATACCCATGCATCTTAAATAATTATTATCCGCTAAATCTAAAATCAGACTCCATTCTTCACGAGAAGTTTCTAAAGGTATTTGAAAATCTTTTTCAAATTTAAGCATACATCTTTTTTCTATATTCTCTATGGAATTATATTTACTTAAAAAAGTTGCGCCTAAATACGATAATGATGAAAAAATTATTATTATTCTAGCAATCCTTAAAAGATTCATATCCAAGATGATTCTTTCATAGTAGAGAAATCAACTTTGTGACTTTTAATCCATTCACTATTAGCTTGAACAAACTTTTGTATATTCCCCTCAGGAGCCTGATGTATGCAAATAACTTTTTTAGGATCGTTTTTACTGAATCCTCTAAAAAGTGGCTTAATATCAAATTCAGAATGTCTTATATCTGCTTCCTTACTGTCAAAAATTTTCACCCATTCTTCAAATGTACTATCAATATTAAAAGAAATTAAAGTTGTTATTTTCCTAGACATAAAGAAAAATTAATTTCTTTTTATTCTAAAAGATATGTCAAACAACCTCAATTATTAAAAGCATCTAATTTTGAAAAGAAGATAACCTTAAGATAAAATTTGAGCTAATCTTATAAGTAAGTTTTAATGAAATCTTTAGAGAAATAGCAAAATGATTGTAAAGTTCCTAAATATTAAATAATAGATTTTAGAAATACTTAATTAAAAGGTGTGGTGTTGTTAGTAGGAGCTATTAATAATATTTCAAAAACTATCCCAGTTAGGGCAATTGGTAAAACCCAAATACCTATAAATCTATGATCAAAAAATCTCAAATGATCCTCACCCCTAAAAACACTTCTCAAAGCAGTAAATAGTGTTTCTGGTTGCTTATATGATGGACCATTTTTAGAGGGAGAATATGGTTTAACAAAGGCGGATGATGATGAAAACTTTGCAAACTTTCTAATGAAATAAATTGGCAAAACCCAAATAGCAACAAATCTTCCTCCCAACCATTGCCTTGCGTTAGGAAGGGCATACTCTTTTATAGATTTATTCTCTGGCATACCAGATTCTAAATCTCTATAAATATTTTCTAAAGTATCTTTCTTATTTAATTGATTATTCATTAAATTCAATAGTAGATGTTAGGAATTCTAATATAGTAAATAATCTAAAAGTTAAATATTTAATAAAAATATTCTTAACTACTAAAATAACTAAAACGTAGTTAAGAATACTTTCGTTGGCTAGGTTCATAAAGACGGATTGTAAACCGTTGCAGATGCGCCAAATATCTACATATTCTTTATAAATAAAAAACTATTTTTTTAAAAGTAAATAATATACAAAGGGATAGACATTTTTTTAATTAATAGAGTTTTTTTAATACTGAATTATAATTTTGATATTATTTCTTTTATAAAATATTTAAACCTCATTTTCTAAGATTGCGAAAAAGAAAATGAGGTTAAAGGGAGGTTCTCATTACAAACCGTACTTATCAAAGCTAGCGGTTAGTAGATTGCCCTA
>Ga0160423_10003499_pt1 | contig 13046 bp, 7 predicted proteins | sample CRUFie14St8metaG_FD_108191 | JGI IMG/M metagenome (GOLD analysis project Ga0160423, IMG submission 108191) | Marine microbial communities from the Costa Rica Dome - CRUD Field 142mm St8 metaG | ecosystem: Environmental > Aquatic > Marine > Oceanic > Photic zone | place: Costa Rica: the Eastern...
CTATGCCCCGCGTCCGGTCATCCCTCCCGTCCTGCAAGCCCAAACTGTCGACTGGGCTCAGTCCAGCACACAGGCCCAAGCGACATGCAGCAGCCCGTGGCCCAAGGATCACGATCAATTCTGCATTCTGCTGCCAGAATTTGCAGAGATTTGCGAATTGGACTCCGATTTGCGAGTATTCGGAGAGAGTCCGACTCTCGCGGAGTCGAACTCTAAAATCTCGACTCCGCGAGAGTCGAACGCTGGTGAAAGTCGCAATTTTCTATTGCCAGTTTACCCGATTTGTGAAAATTACAATTTTCGTACAATCCTGGGCGAGCTGGCACCTGCTGGCCTGGTTGTGGCTTGGACGACGATGGAGGGGCGAGGGGTCGGTCCGGTGCCGCTGACGATCATAAGCGGGTTCCTGGGGGCGGGAAAGACCACCGTGATCAACAACCTCGTGCAGAAGAGGGAGTCGGACTGCGGGACGAGAACGGGGCTCCTGGTGAACGACTTTGCGGAGGTGAACATCGACGCGGAGCTCATCCGCTCCAGCTTCAAGGATGGACACGAGGCCCTCGTGGAGCTCTCCAACGGCTGCGTGTGCTGTACGATCAGCGGCGAGCTGGAGCACTCGATCGAGAAGGTTCTGGACTGTGGGGTGGACCACATTATTGTGGAGACGAGCGGCGTGAGCGACCCTCGCACCATAGTGGCGACTCTCCTCCTACCCCAGCTGAGAAAGCACGTCTGGCTGTCCGGTCTCGTGGTGGTCGTGGACGGCGAGTCGATACGGGATACCCTGGAGACGAGCGCGTCCGCGAGAAACCAATTGAAGCAGGCCGACGTGGTTGTCATCAACAAGACGGACCTTCTCACGAGCGACCAGTACGAGGAGGTGAAGGAGACCATCAAGGGGGCTGCGCCCGAGCAGTTCAACATCATCCCCAGCCAGTACGGCAACATCCCGGCCGCGGTTATCTACGGCTTGGACTCAATGGCGGAGGAAAGCGGGAAGAAGGGCAACCACCACCACCACTCGCTCTGGCACGGTGGTGGCAGTCAGCCACAAAATCACAAGGAGGAGATGGAAGGGCTGAGGACGGTCTCGTACCGGAGGCTGGGCGTGACCTTCAACCTTGGAAAGTTCCAGCGGTTCATGGCGCGGCGGTTTCCGCCGGGTGTGATCCGAGCCAAGGGATTCCTGTGCTTCGACTGCGCGCCCAGCAAGCGCTACGTTCTGCAGCTTTCCGGAAAGAGGAGGTTTGACGCCTCGGACCTGGACCTGGCCGGGGGAGGCACCGCCGCCGAGGAGGACCGCAAGATAGAATTCGTCTTCATCGGGTCTGGTCTGGACGCGGACGCGATCATCCATGATCTTGACAGTTGCAGGCAGGACCGTGAGGACGGCCCAGGAGCAACGACGGGCGAAGAGGAGGGGGAGAGGCGAGTTCGGGACGCTAGTGAGCTCAGGGAGTTCATATCGAGGGACGTCAGGTTTCAGGTCGAGGGCGATCCCGAGTCCGGAGCCTTGCGGAGCCTTGTCCTCTTTCGCCTACGGCACTCCCGGTGGCACGGCATGTCCGTCTCGGACATGAATCGCGCTCTGTTGTCGACCTTCAACTCGACCTCGGGGGAGAGCAAGCTCTTTATGACGCACCAGACGACCGCGGGGGTGGACTCCTTCGCCCTGAGGCTGGACACCTCGGGATGCGAGCCGGCGGGGGCGCGGGACATCTGGCTCGAGATACAGAGGGCCACCGAGGCGATGCTGACGAACGTGTTCATGAGCACCTTCTGCTGCGGGATTCGCTGAGCCAAGGTGGGACCAACACCAGGATAGCAACTCCCAACTCTGTGTGATATGTGATGCTAAAGCAAAGCTTCGACGGAAGGGTGCCAGGGTCAGCACGTCGCTCAGGTTGGGCGAGATCGTGACGCCGACCCTTAAGTGATGGGCGGCTTTGCGGAACGACTCGAAGTGTTCGCGGAGCGTGGCGGCGCCGAGCTATAAGGCCCGCTCACAAGCTCGCATGGCGCCGAGGGAGGGCACCGCGCGCGCGCCCCTCGACCTCCGGGGCCGGCAGTTCTGCCACGCTCGCCACGCTCGGTGTCTGCCAAGGTGTCGTCGATGGCGATGTCTCGGCCGCGCGAGGGCGGATGGAGTTGGGATTTTTTCTGAGGGGAGTCGGAGATGGTACACTGGAGGGCCCCGCACCGGTCGATCCCCCCTCCCGCGCGCGGCGCGGCCTCCCGGCTCCGTCCTTTGCCACTTCCGCCCCAAATAGAACACAGCTGAAATAGAACACAGCCCCCAAGTTTCGCTAAAGTGCAAAAAGTGAGTAGTATAGATAACGTCACAAACAAAATTTCCACATAACGGGTCTGGTTTATGATACTTCTCTCAGAGAAAATCGGACGACTTCGCAGAATGTAGCCCGGCTACTTGTAGCCCAGCATCATCTTTCTTGCACTTTCCCCCGACACCAGGGGTCAGCCAGACTTATGTGGCTTGGTGAGGAGCGCGCACTGCGTGAATGGGAACCCAGCGGCTTCCAACATGTCGTACGCCTGGCGCATCATCTGCTTCGTGCCGACGGCGAGGAACCTGGAGGTCTGGGGTACCCATCCATGAAACAATTCGCGGAAGAGTTCCGTGTTCACCCTCCCCCGCAAGCACCCCTCTCTGTCCTCCCTGCTCAAAATTCTGGTGATCGCCAGCTTCGCGGGGCCGTGCTCCCGCAGCAGCGCGTCGATCTGCTCGTGCCAGAACTGGATAAGGTATTTTTTCAGGGACGCGTGGCATGGCGGGGAATATGGTCAGAACCACGGGAAGGAAAGGAAAGCAGGGCGCGAGCGCTGGCTCAAGCTTCACACGAGATCGATGCCGATCGTGACCACACGCCAAGTCGGTTCCATTTGATTCTTCCACGCCAGCAATTCTTCTCTCTCTCTCTCTCTCTCTCTCTCTCTCTCTCTCACCATGTCCTCGTGCGTCCTGGCGGCCCACACGAGGTGGACCCTTTCCGCTTCTCCGCGGAGGAGCTCCGCCTCAGCGATGGGAAGGCCCTCCGTGATCCCGACCCCGAAGGCGACGACCCCGACGTGCGTGATCCCGACGCCCAAGTTCCTCTTTTTCTTCCCTTTTGCAAAAGCCAGAACGCTTTCTCCCACTTTAACTGACTCCAGGTAGCCAGAACAACGACCCCCAGGGTACACCTTAAATGTGATGTCGAACTCTCCCGGCCTTGCCGCCGACATCGAGTAGCTCTTCGGCTTGTGTCCCGGAATCACGACCTTGACGACGTCCCCACAATCGATGCGACACCCGAGGGAGGGCATCTCCTGACTTTGGTTTGGGCAGGCGAAGGTCAAGGTCCTCACCGGCAGCGTCCATAAATTGGAATTGGAGTTGGAAATATCTTGAGCCCCCGTTGGAGGTTTAAGAGACCCCTCGACGTGGGTTGTCTTGCGAAGCAGGACGCAGGGCTCGCCCTTTCTCGATCCCGCAGCCCCCATCGTCGCCAATCGTGCTAGCCTCTCTGTCTCAACCTCGGACGACCGGATCAGGGAGCTGGAGGACAGGCTGGCGGAGGCGGAGCGCCAGAGGGACGCGCTGGAGAAAGACGTCGAGGCCCTGTGCATGCAGAACGGAGAGTTCTCCGGGAGCGACGTTCTGGCGAACAGGATTAGCCAGTTGGAACAGAGCGATATCGCATCACATCAACCACATCACATCGATGTGCGTAATGGAAAAAGGTAAAATCCAACAAGATCGAAAACTGTGGTCGATTTTACCTTTTCGTGGTCTCCCAAAAGTGACAGCTCTCGCTCCCGCCGGGGCGAGCCGGGGCGAGCTAACGATGGGGCCGCAGGGCGGATGGCGGTATCGCGGGGAGGGGTGCGCCTGCTCGGCGTACGGCGACGCAGAGGACCACCCAGGGCGCGTCCTCCTGGTTTCGAAAAAGTCGGATCTCGTCGAGGGGAGGGGGGCGCGACGAGGAGGCCGAGGCAGCTCGACGGCTTGACGCAGAAATCTGGACCCGGACGGAGCGCCCCGAGCGCTTCTCGGCCGAGCTCACGCACCTCGAGCGGCGGGACTGGTTCACGAAGCAGGTGCTTCTGCCCCTGTTTTCGCACACGGGCGCCCTCGCGGCCGGCGACCTGGTCCGCTTGCGCACGGTCGGCTTCCGCCCGGACGGGGACGAGGTGGGGCTGCTCCTTCCGGACGCCCTCGCCGTGGGGCACCTTTGCTCCCGAGCGGGGGTCCCCGGCGTCGGATACTTCGGGTCAACCGTTGCGTTCGAGATCAAGCCCAAGAGCGCCGCAGTTCCGGGCGGCCGGGCGCTCATCCCGCCGCGGCAGTCCTACAAACGCACCCACAGCGAGTTTCAGCTGATGCAGCACTACAAGGTACGTGGGCGAGGGTGGCAGGCGTGGCTCTGGCGCTCGGCACTGACGAACTCAACAATATTTTCCTCTCCCTCTCGCCCGGGACTCTCAGCTCGCCAAGGGAAAGACGGAGACGGCTTCTTCGTACGAGCCTTTGGACCTCCTCGGCCAGGGCTCGAAGCGCGGGGCCCTCCTGGACCTCTTCCGGTGCCCTCAGAACAACCTCGGGGTGTACATCGGGTCGCGCAGGGCCTACCCCGGGGTCTGCTCGCTCGAGGACCTCGAGGTTGAGGTCGGTCTCTCCGTGGACGGGATGGTGGCCGCCCTCGGGGAGGCTCTGGAACAGCAGCAAGGCACCCTCGACCTCATCTCGGCACTTCAGGGGAGGGATCCACATGGGATAGACGGGGTGTTCAGGATTTACCAGGGCCTGCTGGGGAGACCGGGGGCCTTTGACGTGAGTGAGGACGACCGGGAGTGCCGGGATTATGTGGAAAAGGTGGGAGCGCTGGGGGAGCTGCCGCGCCCACTCGCATTGCGGGCTCTGGAGGACTACTTGTTGGCCGCCACCTTCAAGGACTGCTCCTTGATTCTCGCCTTTTCCGAGGTCAACGAGGAAGTCTCTGGCCGGCGAGAAAGTCTTATCGAACTCCCAAATGCCGGGTTCGTAAACGCGGGGGAGGTGGGCCGGGAGCTATTCTACCACATGCTCCTGATAGACACCGACCTGAAGCACGTTTCCAAAATTCCCGTGCACTACGAGAAGGACCAGAGCATCGCCAAAATCCTCGCTAGGAAGTCGGGGCGCACTTCGACTCCCCAAAAGTCTGTTTAACGTATACTTATTAATGTAGTAGTGTAACTCATCCGAGTCTGGCGGACAGCCGAGCAAAGCAAATGCGAGCTTCGAGCAGGACTTTGTCTTCTAGGCACTTGGACGCAAAGTGCTGGCACAATTGAAGGTGACTGCCGGAATGCTCTTCCGACGATGCCGCCTTCAAACTGTACTGGCAGAAACCCCTTGGGTCGTCCAAGAGCCTCAGCAGAACTCCTTGCAAGCTCACAGGTCGCAGCAAACCAGCACCAACCAGCGAGGACAAAATTTTGACGGAGCAGGACTCCGCCGTGTCATACCCCGCCTCGTCCAGAACCCCATCACGGCGGAAGCTGCACGCATCTGCAAATCGGGAGACGACTCCTGCAGCAAAGTGCTCCACGGGCCTATCGCTTCCGAATTCCAGCCGATCAAAGATGTCCCGTCTCGCGCACGTGAAGAGATCCCTCTGCTCCTGGCCACCATGGCTTGCCAAGAAGGAGGTGAAGTCGTTCCAAACGTACCCAAGCAGCTGCAGGGCCTCTGAGACGGAGGAGTCGCACTTCCAAAGGGAGTGGAATTCATCGGTCCTGGGCACCAGGGGCGTGGCCTTCACTTTGACCACGTTGAGGCAGGCATTCAGCTGGAAGCACGCTCCCCGAAGCTTGTCCGCAACGCTCTCCTGCACCTTAACCTCCAAACTGATCCCGGTGGTCTCCAATATCCGAGAGGCAGAGTCTCCCAGCCCGCTGACAGAAGTTTCGCTGACCAAGGGCGGGTAAGCCCCGCCCAGTCTCCTCTTCGCGGCGTCCGCTGGCCCCTTGGCCTTTTCCCTCGCACACTTCTGGTACTCGAGTGGTATCCTGTCCAGCAGGCGCTTTGCGGCCGTGATAAGGGAGGCCTGAGTGCCGATTTTGACGGCGCAGTCCGAGACCTGGGAGTCCGTACCCGGGGGAACTAGAACCTCCAGGGCGGCAGCCACTTTCTCCGACACAAAGGCCTTGATCTTGCCGGAGGATGCCAGGGCCAGCCGGAGGTGTGATGCCCTGACGTGAGTCTCGTCGGACAAAAGAGTGGAGGCGTCATGAGAGGCAACAATTCGCAAGCATTCCTCCCAGACCGTCGTGGAGATCACTTCGTCTACCGCGTTCCTGGCCACGGCGTCCACCACAAAGTCCACCGCGCTCTTCAACTCCGGATACCTGTCCAGCAGCGCCCTCTGTAGGGTGAGCACTCTGTTCCTCTGTGCGCCTGGCTCGTCCCAACCAAGCAAGGCCCGCCTCAGCTCGGTGTTGTCTTCGATGTTCAGGTCCCCGGGCGCGGCTCTGGCGGGTCCCGGGCTGGGTGCCGCCGGGCTCACCGGCGTGATCTTCCTTGAGGACTTCTTGGCTGGCGCGCTTGCGGATCTTTGGCTGATGATCCCGGCGAGGTCGTCCAGCTCTGGGCAGCACGCCTGCAAGCACTTTTGGTCCATGGCCTTGTTGGCCAGGTCGATGCTGACCTGCAGGCGGGACAACTTGTCCTGCGGGCCTCCGAGGACCTTTGCCACCCTCTCGTCCAGAGGATTGAGGCGCCAATCCTCCAGCAGGGTGTCCACGCAGGCTCTCATGCACAGGGAGGCTGTGGTGTGGCCCCTCTCCCCGGACAGCGCCCCCCGAATGCTCCACACCCGGACCAGGGCGCCCCTGAGCTCGCCGTCCGCGCCCTCCTCGGCGTACCTCCCAAAGCGCAGGTAGTCCGCAACCCAGGGCAGGGTGAAGGGCAGGGACCCCAGGTCCAGGGACCTGTCGATCAGGGCGCTGGTGTCGAGCGCTGACGCGCTCGTGACAAAGCCGCTCGCCCCCTCCCGGTCTCCCTCCAGGCGCTCTAGGGCATCCTGAGGCAGGGCACAGGCCTTGCCCTTGGCGCAGAAGGCAAAGTAGCCCAGGAAGAGGGACAGGGACTTGCATGACAGGACCCGCTCGCTGATGTCTGAGGGCAGCTGGGGGGAGGAGACCCACGTCGCGATCTCCGATATTCTCCCCAGCATCTTGGACTGCAGCTGCCCGCACAGCCTGTGGCTATCCGCCACCAGCAGGAACAGCACATAGATCCTGAGGTTGGTGGGAAAGTTCACTAGCACAGTCCTCACCATCTCCATGCCGGAGAGCCCGTTGAGTTGGGTCATCGCCACCGCCCTGTGGTGGTGATGAGGTCCCTTGCCCGAGGGAGCTCCCTCCGTGAACCTGTTGCCCCCTCCCCTGTAGTCTTGCACCCCAAAAGCCGCGCCCCTGTGTCCCTTCCCTCTGGCATGCGGCAGCGTCATCCTCTGGTGGAGCCTCCTCATCTTGGACGGGTCCGCGCTGGCGAGGGTGGCCACCTCCTCGTCAACCTCCCCCATGGAGGCCGTCTGCAGAATTCTCTCCAGGAAGAGCTGAGAGAACCACGTGACGTTGTCGATGTGCAGGGTGCTCACGAAGGCCCTCACCCTCGAGTGCAGGGACTCGTAGTCGCCGCCCCCCCTCGACCCCTTGTTGCCCCCCGCCCTACCGCCCAGCTCCCTGTCGATCCTCGTGTTCAGCAGCTCCTGCCTCGCCAGAAAGTCCTGCAGGCTCCCCAGCAGGCTCACGAATGAATCCCTGGCCTCCTCCCTGTTCTTCAGCCGCTTGGCGTCCTCTGGCATCAAATTCAGCGGCCTCGTCTCCCCCCCCGGCAGCACCATGGGCCTCCTCAGGTACGCGGGTGGGGCTGAGCCCGAGCAGGGGACCTCGTCGTACGCCTTGTCGTACCTCGTTCTGGTGGACTTGAGCTCCGCCAGTCTGGCCGCCACCCGAGCCATCAGTTCGGGGGCGAAGAGCCTGACCGCTGGGGACTCGGCGAGGGCCTCCAGCGCCCTCTCCCCGGTGGCCAAGGTGACCTCGGAGGCCTCCAGCAGGACGAGGCAGGAGTAGGCGGGGGCGTAGCACCTCGTCGGGGACGACGAGGGCGAGGGGCCGGGGCACTCGAACTCCAGGCAGGAGGGGTCCACCACGCCGTGCAGGCCGACCGCCTCGAAGAGAGTCCTGAGCTCACGCAGGACGCTGGGGCAGCGGCCCAACGCGAGGTCGTGGGCGTGGTCCCGGGCGATGGACCTCGTGACCGGGTCGGGAGGGGAGCTCGCGGCTTGCGCCCGCGGCTTGGTGGGCTGAAGCGTCCGGTGGAGCTCCGCCCCAACCCTTCCGGCCTCGGCCGGCCTCGAGGGCGGTAGGGCCGGCACGTCGAACGCCGAGATCGCGTCGAACATCTGCCGCCTCCTGCTGGACTCTGTGCTCCTCGGGGTCCCGTCGTCCGTCGAGGCTGAGGCGAAGAGGTTCGACTCCTTGCGCTCACGGGACACGTTGGATGGCGTCGGGGTGATCCGCTTGCTCTTGACCCTCGCCTTGCTGGCGACCGAGGAGTAGGTGACCGCCGGGCTTTCCCCTCCCGCACCCCGCGAGGAGGCCTCCCGTCCCTCCGCCCCGCCCGTCATCCTCTCCTCCCCGAGCTTGGCGGTCCCCCGACCCACCGCACCCTCCAGCAGGGCCCTCAGGCTCGCCACCGAGTCCACCCCCATCTTCGTCCACCTTTGTCTTCAATCGGCGACAGCTCGTTCGCCCTCTTTGTTTTTTTTTTCCTGTCCCGGCAATCGGCCAGATCGGGTCGAAAGTCGAAAGCCGGACAGGGCGGGGCGGGGCCTGATGGGTGTGAGGGGAGGCGGAGACTCCTTCAAGCCCGGGGCGTTCAGGCACAATGGCGCGGCGGCGCTTGCCCTCCTCCCCGCGCTCGCCGCGGCCCTGGGGTTCGCCCACCAGATGGTCGCCGCGGTCGGGATCGTGGGCGTGCTGTCCACGACGATCCTGGACCTCAGTGGGGCCAAGGAGGCAACCTTCTTCGGGGTGTGGGTGACCCTCGGGCTGAGCCTGGCGGGGAGCGCGCTGGCGATGATGGCCGGCCTGGACGCGAGGGCAAGGGAAACCGCGGTCAGCCTGGAAGCCCTCTTCACCCTGGCGGCGGAGGCCCAGCTCTTCGCCCTCGTGGGGTTCTGGGCGACGGTCCAGTTCAAGTGGGTCCAGGCCCAGCACTCGGGGGCGACGCTCGCCATGGAGAGGCTTCTGATGACCGCCTCGCCCCTTGTGTCCCTAATTGTCGTGACCCACGGCCTCGTGGCCGCCGTCGGCAGCGGCCAGGCCCCGTTCTACTCGATGGGCTTCTCCATCCTGCTCCACGGGGCCTTCCTGTCCCGGCCGCTCCGGAGCTCCTTCGCCGGGCGCCACCCCGCGAGGCGGAAGCACTCCGGCCCGGGCCTTGCGGTCCGGGCTGGGGACGCCAAGGTCTGCACGGCGGCCCTCTTTGCCGTCCCGTTCGTCCTGTACCTGGTGCTGCACTCCCCCGAGGTGTGGCCCGCGGCCAGCCTCGCGGAGTCCGCGCCCCACCTCTGGTCCCTGCTGCTCTTGCTTGGCGTTCCCCTGGCGTGGCTAGCGGTGTGCCCATCCGCACGCGGCGACCCCTCGGGGGCCCTTTGGTGGTCCAAATCCGCATCAGGAGATGCCGCGGTTGCAGCGAGGTTCACCGCGGCCAACCTCGCCCTAATCGCCCTCGTGCTCGGGCTCGAGGGGAGGGTCGTCTTTCGCAGCTTCTCCCAGTACGTTAGATTGCCCGCGCCGTGGAGCTTCTTGGCGGTCACCCTCGCGCTCGGCGGCGGCGGCGGGGCCCTCCTGAACTTCCTTGTCATGTTTGACGCTGCCGCGGCGATGTCCGGCGAGGACGAGGACGTGGCGGCGCCGGGAGCGGGGTCGGGCCCTGGACTGGGTCCCCCGCCGACGTGGGCCGGAGCGGTCCTCCTCGCGAGCGTCACCGCGGGATGCCTGGCGCTGGGGATGCCGAACCTGGCGCTTGCGGCTGCCCTCGCGTGCGCCGCGGGCCTCGCCCTCTTCCTCGAGTCGCTTCTGTTCAGGGACTACCTCATCTTCGTGGGCGGCCTGACCTGCGCGGTGGCGTGGTTCCTTCGCGAGAACTTCTGGTACCTCGACGTCAGGGCGGGAGCCTTAGGGATGGGGGAGGCGTGCACCCATATCACAGCATGCTGGGCCATCTCCGCCCTCATCCCCGGCCTCGCGGCCTGCGGTGTGGGCGGCGAGAAAGCCCTTGGCTCTGCACTCGCCGCCCAGGCCCTCGTGCTGGCCTACCTGGAGAGGGGCCTGGTCTTCCTGCCGAGGCTCAGCCGGTACAACGAGGGGGACCTCACCTACCCTCCGTACCTTGTGCTGGTGACCAGCGCGCTTGGGGTGGGGGCCGCCCGCGCGCTGAGAGGGTCCGGCAGGATCGGCGCAGGCTGGGCCTGGTTCCTGCAGTGTGTGCACGCCTCCAAGGTCTCCGCGGTCGTGCTGCACGAGGCCCACCTCGTGGTTCCCTGCGCTGCGCTCCTGATGGCCATCACCGCCCCAACCCAACTGTACGACGACAGTCGTGGGGGGGCCGCCGCCTCCTCGTTGTCGGCGGCCGCAGGGAGGAGGGTCCGCGGCGTGGCGGGCCGAATGACGGCGGCGCGGGGGGCGATCCACGCCGCCTCCGCCGTCCTCGCGGTGCTCTACTCTAGGTTCGCCGTCTTCGACGTGCTGAGCGCGGCGCTGGACAGGAGGCCTGGGGAGGCCCTCCTCCTCGGTTCCCTCATCGCCGCCTCGGCCTTGGCGTGCGTGCCGCTGGTGAGGCGCCACTTCCCCCACAGCCGCCCCGCCCGGAGGCTGCTGGTGGCCGCCATCGCCTCCGGGATCGTGGTCGCACTGGTGGCCCCGCCCCTGCCCGTCTCGGGCGGGTCCAGGTGCCCCAGGCTCCCATTCGGGCTCTGCCCCAGGCTGTGGGACTCGGACCACCGGCCGGAGCACGAGGTTGACGACGTGGCCATCTACGGCGACCTCGCGGGGAGGAGGGAGCACTGGCCCCGGTGGCTGCTGGTCTGCTCGGTGGTGTCGGGCCTCGCCGGCCTGGGGGGATCCTCCGTCGCGGCGCGGCTCGCCCTCGCGCTCTGCTCCGGCGCCGGCATTGGGGCGTACGTCTCTCTGGAGGTCTTCCCGGGGTACGCCGCCATGCAGGCCGCCGTGGGCCTCGCCACGTGCCTGTGCCTGGCGGTGCTGGCCGTGGTGCACGCCCCCGGTCTCGCCCCCGCCGCGACGCCCGCCTTTTCAGCACTCGTCGCCCTGCTCCCTCTCAGCCTGCTGCTCACCTTTGCTTGGCCCCCGCCGGCGCCGTGGGCCGAGGACGCCGCCTCGCCGGACCCCAGGCTCCACGTGGACGCGGAGAGGGACGCCGGGACGGACGCTAGGGCCGGCGTGCTCGTGATCCACTGCTGCTACGCGCTCGCCGTGGCCTTCTCGGCCAAGCTGAGGAGGAGGAGGAAGGGGAGGACGCCGGTCGGAGGGGGACCGTCCGCTTCGGACGGCGCGGCCTCGCGGATCGGGAACGTCGCGACCGTGGAGGCCTTCCTGCTCTGCCTGTCGCTCTTCAGGGACGCGGGCCCGCTCGGCAGGGCGTACTCCGTCTTCGCGCTGTGCCCCGTGCTGCTCCTGCTGAACCTGAGCGAGGGCAGGAGGTACGCCCCCGTCGCGGCGAGCGTCCCTCTGGTGCTGACGGCCACCGCGTTCGCGGAGGTGTTCGCGGGGGGCACCGGCGCGAGGGGCGCGATCGGGAACCTCTTGGGCATCCTGGTCACCCTGCCCAACCACCTTGAGTTCGTCAAGTTCCTGTGGGCCGGGGGCCGGCGACGGGCGGGCGGGCTTGGGAGCGCCCAGGTCCTCGTCGTCGGCACGCCCCTCAACCTCGTGGCCATCCTGGTGACGACCCTGGACAGCGTCAGGGCGCAGGCCCTGGCCGGCATCGCGTTCGCGACCGTGCAGTACTTTGGCGAGCGCGGCGTGCGCAGGAAGGGGATGATGGTCCTGTGAAAGGAGGAGAGGGAGAGATAGAAAAAAGAATCAATTACAAACAAAAGTGTACAACAACAAAAACAATCAATATACAAACACGCGCCACGCAGTCTCACAGGGCGACGTCGTCGATCACGCGGTCCACCACGTCGTCGATCTGCGAGGATGATGACTTGGTCGAGGTGAAGTTCGCGAAGGAGTCCTCCACGAAGACGTCCTCCGGCTTCCGCAGGGTCCTGGCGTAGATGACGAAGAGCAGGACGGCCGCGCAGGCCCCGGACCTGGCGAAGAAGAGCAGCGGGTGCTGCTCAGGCACCGCGGAGGCCGGGAAGATTCCACTCCCCGTCGCGCCCTCGATGTACAGGGCGCTGAAGAAGCCGAGCATGGCGGAGCGGCCCGCGAAGTTCTCGAACCACGCCAGGTCGGACTGGGCGCGCACGACGCGGACGATGCGAGCGGGGGTGGACGCCCGCGCAGGCGGTGGGGGTGGTGGCGAGCGCTTGGACATGGCGCGGCAGGGCGCCGCAGGGCGTCGCCCAAGGCTAGCGCGCGTGGTCGCAGTCGGGCGGCTCATGATTGTGTGCTTTGCTTGTTCTCCTCGGGCGCGTGCGTCGTCGTCGTCACGCGATGTGTCTGATCCCGTGCGAGGCCCAGGATCTCTCCGACCTTTTCCGCGAGCGCCAGGGTGGAATGCTCCAAGACCACTCGTTCAAAGCGCTGCTGCTGCAGCAAAAGGTTTTGCGCGCAATATGAACTATTTATAGGGACTTCCATCCCAGCAGGAATGATTGCAAATCAATCGAGAGTTGAAATGCCCCAGTAGCGCAGTGGATAACGCGTTCGCTTCCTAAGCGAGAGGTCCTGGGTTCGATCCCCAGCTGGGGCTAACATTCTCTTTTTTTTTTTTTTTTGTGGTTTCGTCGTCAGAGAGAGAGAGAGAG
>Ga0160423_10003500_pt1 | contig 13043 bp, 10 predicted proteins | sample CRUFie14St8metaG_FD_108191 | JGI IMG/M metagenome (GOLD analysis project Ga0160423, IMG submission 108191) | Marine microbial communities from the Costa Rica Dome - CRUD Field 142mm St8 metaG | ecosystem: Environmental > Aquatic > Marine > Oceanic > Photic zone | place: Costa Rica: the Eastern...
AGAGAGACAGAGAGACAGAGAGAGACAGAGAGAGACAGAGAGAGACAGAGAGAGACAGAGAGAGACAGAGAGAGACAGAGAGAGAGAGAGACACAGAGAGGGAAAGTCATCTTAAGGTCAGCGGTTCAATTCCCGCTGGGCGCGAAGAGTCGCGTGTAAGGTGGGAGCCTGGGTAGGACAGGAGTGAGGATGAGCTTGCTTAGCTGGAAGGGTGTGAAGAAGCTCTTCTCCTCCTCTGGCGATGGAGGTAGGCCTTCGGAGGGCGGGACCGCCTCCACGAGCGCCGCATCGGGTGCTGATACCGGTGGGGATGCCACCGCCCATGCGGAGGCCCAAAATTTTTGGATCGACGACAAGAAGTGCAAGAACTGCTACGAGTGCGACCAGCCCTTCACGCTTTGGATACGGCGGCACCACTGCAGGAAGTGCGGCAAGGTGTTCTGCTCCAAGTGCGCGAGCAACTCGATCCCGTCGAAAGAGGGAGACCAGGTCCGGGTTTGCAACTATTGTTACCAGCTGTACTTGGAGAGGCCAGAGACGTACGGAAAGTTCAGGCCGGCGAACAAGCGCATGTCGATGTCGCACCGGCTGACGGCGAGCACGGTGGAGGCGGCGCTGGGGCAGGGGCCCCAAAAGCAGGAGGCGGAGGAGCGCCGGGCGGGGGACAGGGCTGCTGCCGCGGCGGCCGTCATGGAGAGCAACGAGCTTGCGGGGTCGCACTCGGGGAGCTTCACCCAGCGGCAGACGAGTCCGCTGGCGATCAACCGCGACAAGAGCTCTGGTTCCGCCGCGACGTCCTCAAAGTCGGCGAGAGACGAGGAAGGAGATGTCGCGGTCGCAGGTTCCTACGTTGCCGAGTCACACCACTCACACTCGGCCTTCAACGAGCTGTACGGGTCATCGAGCTCCACGGCGCAGTTCGGCTCCATGGCGGCTGCAGAGGGGACCCCTGGCACTCCGCTGCCCCCCATCATGGCGCCCCGCCTCGGCGGGGAGGATGGGGATGGCGAGATCGGGAAGGGAACTTGGGCCATCCCGGCGAGGGTGCTGGACCTGACCGCGGACATCGGCGAGAATTCGCTTCAGGTGAAGCTCTTCCGGTACCTCCAGAAGCTCGGCGGCGAGTTCGAGTCCCTGGCCTCGAACCACCTGCGGGGGATCATACGGACACTGCTGGAGGCCGAGGAGATCGAGAGGAGGGAGGATTGGCTTGACATCCTAGCGGACGCGGCCACCTCCGCGGCAGCGAACATCGACCGGCTGGAGATGCCCGGCAACGCTCCGCAGGATCCGAGGGATTACGTGAAGGTGAAGAGGGTGGGCAGCGGGGAGCCCTCGGACTCGTACCTCGTCAAGGGGCTCGTATTCAGCAAGAACATCGCACACAGGAGGATGCCCAACGACATCAGGGCGCCCAAAATCCTCCTCCTGGGGTGCGCAGTGGAGTACCAAAGGATGCAGAACAGGCTGTCCAGCCTGGACATCCTGCTGGAGCAGGAGAGGGAGCACCTGAGGCTATCCGTGGCCAGAATTCTTCAGTTCCGGCCCACCCTGATCTTCGTGGAGAAGACCGTCGCCAGGAACGCCCAGGAGCTCCTGCTGCAGGCCGGGGTCACCCTCGTGCTCAAGGTGAAGCCCTCACTGATGGACCACATTTCGAGGCTCACGGGGTCCCACATCGTGCAGAACCTAGCGGACATCAGGCCCGAGAACTTTGGCACCTGCGACCACTTTTACGTGAAAACCTTCAAGGTCACCGCGGGGGATCTCGGCTCTGATCCCGGCACCAAGCAGGGAAGGACCAAGACCTTACTCTTCTTGGACGGGTGCCCTTACAAGGCGGGCTGCTCCATTGTGCTCAAGGGGGCCCCCCTGTCCCAGCTGGTTCTACTGAAGAGAATCGTCTCCTTTGCCATCTATGCCGCGTACCACCACAAGATCGAGTGCAAGTTCCTACCTCTGCAGTGCGTGTCTGCATGGAACCCGCACAGCATGTGCACGAGCGACAAGCTGGTGAGGAGGCTACGGGAGTCGTACGAAAAGGTGAGGCAGAGGAACCGCGGGAGCGAGATCAGCATCTCCCCCTTCATGGTGACCAGGGCCGGCGGAAAGGGCGGAAATGTTGAGTATGGCACGGCACCGCAAAGGCCTAGCTCGGACATTGCGCGCCACCAGCACTTCTTCGTCTCGCTCGCCAGCCGGTGCCCCGCGAGGGGCCTGCTGTGCGAGGCCCCCTCCGTGCACGACATCGCCTTCTATGAGACAACGGACGTGAGCTTGGTCAGGTTCCTGAGGGCTGCCCTGCCGGAGCCTAACCGGCACTGTCCTCACCCAAGGTGTGGAGATGGCCCCGCGGACCACATCCGGGCCTACGTGTCCGGGGACCGGTGCGTCACCCTGACAGTCAAGGAGCTGCGCGAGGAGGACGCTCTGCCAGGCAAGGACTCGAATGTGATTTGGGCCTGGCGCCAGGGCCCCAACGAGACCCCGGAGGACTGTGTGAGGGTTCCCATGACCCTGGACGCAGGGCAGATCAGCCTCGGCCTCTTCCTACAGGTGAGACTAGATTCTTGAAGAGAGAGAGAGAGAGAGAGAGAGAGAGAGAGAGAGAGAGAGAGAGAAAGAAAGAGTGCTGGAGCGGGTAGAGTGTGCTGACATGTCAATTCTTCTCCTAGTACTTCTTCTCGGCGCCAACGCTCAAGGGTCCGGACGGCCACAGGCTGAACTCTGACTATGCATGCTACTTTGGCATTGGCAATGGGGTCGCGAGGTTCACGTGCGAGAGGATAAGGCCCCTGGGGGTCCACCTACCACCCACCCCGATGTCCTATGACGAGCACGTGGACGAGGCGTGGCTCGTTCAGGAGGGCAATGAGGTGCTGTTGTTCTGCGAGGACATTCTTGGCAGGATCGATAACATGGTGGGAAGGGTGAAGCACAAGCTGGAGGCGGCGGGCAGGACGGAGGAGGAGGAACTGGCGGGGTTGACGGCACTGGAGGATGGTGTCAGGTCCGAGAGGGCCAAGCTCCAGGCCCTGGTGTCCCCCAAGAGTCGCTCTGTGACCGAGTTTGGCGAGGTCACCACCCTTAAGGTCTTCGAGATGAATAAGGTCAGGAGGCAGATGGTGCTCTTCGCCAGCTCTTGCATCTCCATGGCCATTAACATCAATGACGGGATCTCCGTGCAGGCTGCCGCGCCTGCTCCGGGCCACTCGAGGCAAAGGTCTCTCCTGGGCGGCTGGTTCGACCAGAACGGGTCTGGGGACCAGGGCTCGGGAGGGCCGAGGGTGGTCACATCGCCCACCAAGAAGTCCGAGACCTCGCTGGGCGCCGCCTCCGCTGACCTGCCGGCCTTATCCGTCCTCATCGGTGCGGGGTCCTCCGCTCCTGCCCAGTCACTCAAGAAGTCGGCCACAGATCCATCTCCCCAACACCACCAATTTGCGCAGCTGAACACCTCTGCGCTGAGCTGGAATGGCAGGTTCACGCTCCCTCAGGGCGAGGGCGAGAGGGTGGTCGCGGTGTATGACGACGAGCCCACGTCATTGATCGGGTACGTTCTGATGTCCACCCAGTACCGCAAGAGGCTGGAGGAACTCGTGGCGGAGGCTTCGGTGGCATCCGCGGCGACGGCGGCGGCGGAAGAGGATGGGGACGTTGAGGTCGAGGGGGGGGCGGCGCCCCGAAGGGAGGGCTCCGGCGGCTGGGGGAGGGTCCGGGAGCTCATCCTGTCGGAGGAGGCGACCCACATCAGGCACTCCTTCGAGGACTTGGCCAAGGACGGCGTCAGCAAGGTCCAGTTTCAGGTCACCGTGTACTACGCGACTCAGTTCCAGGAGACCAGGAGGCTCTTCGGAAAAGGGGACGAGACCTTCATCCACTCCTTGCTGAGGTGCCGCAAGTGGGAGACCAAGGGGGGCAAGTCGAATGCCTACTTTGCCAAGACGCTGGACGACCGGTTTGTGGTGAAGCAGATGTCCAAGACGGAAATCTCGAGTTTTCTCACCTTTGCGCCGTCGTACTTTCAGTACATGAGCGACAGGCTGGAGGGCGGGGGAGAGGAGAGCTGCCTCGCGAAGATTTTCGGGGTTTACCAGGTGGTGATCAAGCACCCGAGCAGCGCAGGGGGCGCGGGCAAGGACGTCAGGCTGGACGTGATGATCATGGAGAACATCTTCTACGCCAAGGCGATCACGAGGATCTATGATCTGAAGGGATCGATAAGGTCGCGCTACAACGCGGAGCCCAACTCCAGCAACGCGGTGCTGCTGGACGAGAACCTACTCGAGATCCTGCCGGCTTCTCCCATCTTGGTGCGCCAGGAGTCGAGGGCCAAGCTGGAGCGATCCTTGTGGAAGGATACAAGCTTTCTCGCGAAGCTCGGGGTGATGGACTACTCCCTCCTGGTCGGCATCGACGAGGTCAACGGCCAGCTGGTGGTCGGCATCATCGACTACATCAGACAGTACACGTGGGACAAGCAGCTGGAGACTTGGGTGAAGAGCAGCGGCATTCTGGGTGGCGCGGGCAAAGTTCCCACCATCATCTCGCCGAAACAGTACATGAAGAGGTTTAGGATCGCGATGATGGTGTACTTCACGCTTGTGCCATCTGAGGACCCGCCGGAGAAGAGCCTTGACCCGGAGGCCATGTAAAATAAAGAACCACGATCGGATCGGCTCGTGTTTGGATCTGTAACTGGCTACACAACACACACAAAAAAAATGGCTTTTGTTTTTGTTTGTTTTTGTTATTTTTCTCATAGGGTGGCTGTCACGCCTCAGATGGACCCGTACGAGCCTCCCGCAGGTGCGGACTGCGGGATCCCGCCGGTTGGATCGCTCGCTCCGTACATGGCGCTCCCAGACCCTCCGTACCCGCCTCCGGCGCCAGGCCTGTCGATCTGCAGAAGTCCCGCGAAGAATGCAAAGGCGACGATGTTGAGGCAGCTGAGCAGGAAGGCCATGCCTCCCACGGTTCCCAGCATCATGTTGGTGGTGTAAAGCTTGCCCTCCTTCCACTCCTCGTACATTCCGAACTCGTGGCCGAGGGTGAAGGAGGAGTGAGGTCCCTGGTCCTGGGTTGAGTTCCACAACAGCTGCTGGCCGTACTCCAAGTTAGCAAACCAGTGCCCCTGTCCCTTGAAGTCGTACTTCTTGACGCGCATGTAGAACTCGGTGGTGCGCTTGTGCATCACGGTCTTCCACCTGTAGGTGTTGGCGATAGGCTCCTGGATGATGGCGTGGGGCCAAACGTCGTGGTTGGCCCAGGTGGTAATCCTAGCCTGACCCTGGTTCACAACCTCGTTGAACGTTATGTCACACTTGATGAAGAAGGATGAGTTGGTGCCCACGTAGTCCTGGGCCTCGTTCACGGTAAAGCAGTCAAAGAGCTCCGTAGCGCTGGAGATGGTGCCGATTTCGATCTGCTGCTTCTGCGGCGTGAAGCTGCGGAAGGAGTTGGGGCCGTACCCAGAGCACGTCAGGGTCTTAATCTGGCCCTCAAAGTCGCTCGTAGTCGGGCAGATGGAGATGACCGGGAACCTCTCCTCCTTGTGGGCCTTCCGCTCGCCCTTGCCGTCCCAAACTAGCCGATTTTTTTTTCAGTTTGTCAGTTTCAAGGAAAGAGGGCAAAGGGGGTGGGCGGGGGCGCGACAAGCTTTCCAGTCAGTTGCGCTGCACTCGCCCACCGCCATGGCCGCCATCGCCGCCATCGCCGCTGGGGGTGGGCTTGTTTCTCGCTCACCTTGGGTGAAGTGGACGACGTCGTTCGCCTTGTGAAGCCTTGCGTCCTCCACGCAAAAGAGCGAGAAACCGGTAATACTGAGCACGACCGTGATGAAGGTCTTCAGCTGCAGAGCCCTGTCGTGCTTGACGTCCTCCATGAAATCACGGACGTAGTCCATGACCATCGTGCTCATGTCTTTCTCTCTCTCACTCACACTAGTCTCTCCGCTAGGGTGGCCCAGAGTTGTCTTTAGGAACGCGCGCTCCGTCACGCAATTCTGCCGGCAATTCTTCCTTCGTCGGCGCCTCGCGATCGCCAGCGAGGCACCAACAATGTTTCTGCGCGAGACGTTAGCACAAATATGCAGCTTCATTTCTGGAACATGAGAAAACAACGGGGGGAAGGAGAGGGGGTGGCAACAAGTTACACAATTCTCCGCTTGAAGAGCCCCCTCCCCCCCCCAGAAACATAACGCTGCAGCCGTGAGAACGCGCTGTAAACGTGCACAACGAGGTAGAGGTGGTTTCATTACACAAGTACTTTAGGGCTTGTATGCCGACAACAGGCACATCCTGTGGGCGGGTGGTTCCTTGGTCCTCTTCTTCTTCGCTCCCCACGCTGGTGTCGTCCCGGGAGGTTCTGCCTCTGGACCCCCAAAGGCGCCCTCGTCAGAGCTCGCGTCCGGCACGGCTTGGGCAAGCAGCAACAGCTTGGCCCGCTGGCGCACAAGCTCCTCCTCGTCCTCCTTGGCCCGCTGCCAAATTTCCTTGGCCCGCTGCCGCACAAGCTCCTCCTCGTCCGCCTTGGCCCGCTGCCGCTCCTCCTTGGCCCGCTGCCACACCTCCTCCCCCATCTCCTCCCGCTTCAATCGTCCGAGCCTGACCCTCACGGCCTGCACCGTCCGGCCCTCGAGCTGACTGGCGATCTCCGTCCAGCGATTTCCTAGCTTCTTGTGGGACTGCGTTGTAGTTTGGAGTTTGGCGGGTGGGGGTCAGCTTCGTAGTTGAGGTTGCCCGCAGTTGGATGGAGGCCGCGTGTTTGGACAGCAGAATTACCTTGGCCACGAGGTCGTCCTCCGTTTGTGTCCACCGGGGCCACTTCCTCTCCTGCCGCTCCTCCTCCTCCTTGGCCCGCTGCCACTCCTCCTCCCCCATCTCCTCCCGCTTCCTCTTGTTCAACCGTCCGAGCCTGTTCTTCACGGCGTGCACCGTCCGGCCCTCGAGCTGACTGGCGATCTCCTTCGCGTCTTTGCCTTGGTTGCGGAGCTGCGTTGTAGTTTGGAGTTTGGCGGGTGGGGGTCAGCTTCGTCGTTGAGGTTGTCGTTGAGGTTGCAGTTGGATGGAGGCCGCGTGTTTGGACAGCAGCAGCGACAGGGTGACTTACCTTGGCGACGAGGTCGTCCTCCTTTTGTGTCCACTTGGAAAAGGGCTTCCCCTGCCGCTCCTCCTCCTTGGCCCGCGCCCTCTCCTGCCGCTCCTCCTCCTTGGCCCGCGCCCTCTCCTGCCGCTCCCTCTCCTGCCGCTCCTTCTCCCTCCGCCGCTCCTCCTCGGCCTCGGCCTCGTGCCTCCGTCGCTCTAGTTCCTTCTTCGCGGTCTTCCAGCTTGTAAACCACCTGAGAGGGGAGTCCTCCCCCCCCCTGGTGTTGAGCTGCAGGTCCTTGTGGTAGGCGCGGGACTGCCGTATGAAGAATCCTTCAACGCGGTCCGCGCAGCATTGAACGGCCCACCTTGGCCCCATTCCCCAGGCCAAGACGGTCGCCATAGGGTCGGCGGAATCGAGGGCCAAGGCGCGCTCCTTTCTGTTGGGGATGTTCCGCAGGTCGTCCTCTCCTCTCGTTCGACGGTGCCAGTCGCGACGGTTCAGGTGCGCGCTGAAGTTCCTTTTGGCACTGTCCCCCGGTCGCCCGCGAAGTCTCCAATAAAGGGCTTCCTCCGGGTCCCTCGTCTCCGACTGTGGCCTTATGGTTTGGCCACAGTATAGCTCGAGGGAAGAGGTCACGAGGAGGTAGACGCAGAAGAGGAACTGAACGTGGTCGCATTCCTCCCTGATCCTCGCGACCTCGTGGTCTTCATCGGTCGGAAAGGGGGGCGGCGGAAAAGCCGCCCCCCTCTCTGCCCTGTAACCCCTGCCCGTGTCCACGTGGATCTCGCCGAGTGGTTCCATCGCGCTCCTCATCGCGTTGTTTTGGTTCCCCTCGCGACGCACGTTTTTTTCGGTTTCGGAACGAAATTTCATGGGGGGGGGAAGATCGCTGGCTTATCTTCCATTCAGAGGGGCAGAATTGAAAAATCATTCTGCCGCAGAGAGCGGAGCGAGCGAGCGAGTGCAGGCAGCAGAGCGAGGAGAGAGAGGATACAGTGGCAGGTGAAGGACTGAACAGAGTTAGAAGAAGAAGAGGAGCGCCATGGTGCTCGCACTCGCGGTCCACACCGTGGAAGAGGTCTCGGCCCGCATCCCTTTTTGTATGATGGTCCTCAACGAGGTCTTGGGTAGGCAAACCACTTCTTCTTCAGTGCCTCCTGGACTCCACAACCGTTTTCTTATACCAACTTCGGGCACCGTCTCGATATCCGTTTGGGACGCGCCCGACCTCGAAACGCTCAAGCAGTGGCTGGACGAGACCTTGAGCGAGTACTGCGAGACGGAGTGCTACGAGGCCGTGGAGGAGTTTTCGCAGGGAATCGCGGTGGAGTTGGCGAGGGGCAGGGTGTCGGAGAGCGTGAGCCAGAAGACGGGTGCTGCCGCGGCGACAGTCGGAGAGAAGGCCCAGGTCGCTCTGAATGCCACGGCGGCCAAGGCGAGGGAGGCCGGCCAGAAGGTCGGGCAGAGGTTCGACGAAATCGATCAGAAGTAGGTCCCGCGGTCACCTCAACCAGACCGCGGTCTGGGTGGGAACCCACTCCACTCCGCAAAAAATGAATGGAACAAAACGTCTGACTCTCTCTCTCTCTCTCTCTGTCTGTCTATGTGCGTGCCTGTCCTTCAGGCTGAAGTTGAAGGAGAAGACTGCGAAGGTTGGCACGACGGTGGGCTCGACGACGCGCTCGGTGGTCGGCAAGGCCGGAAACCTTGCCCAGCAGACCAAGGACCGCGCGATGCAGAACAAGGTCGTGGCCAGCGGTGTGCAGCAGATAGGGAGCGGGGTGAAGGTCGGGACCAAGGCCATAGGGTCGGGACTGAGCTTCCTCACAAGCAAGATCGCCCAGCTAGGCGACACGGTGATCAAGTCGGTGCAGGAGCTGGACGCCGAGGAGAAGAGGGAGAGGGCCGCGGACGAGATGAGGGAGGAGATGCTCAAGGAGGCGCTCGAGGAGGCCGAGAGCGACGGCAACGGCGGCGGCGGCGAGGAGGGCCCCGAGAAGAAGGAGGAGGAGTACTTTGCGGGGTTTGACGATGACGACGACGGCGGCGAGGAGGCCGAGGCCGCCCCCTCTGTGGAGGAGAAGGTTGCGGAGGAGGCGCCAGCGCCGGTGGAGGAGGCGGCCCCTGCGCCGGCGGCCCCTGTGCCAGCGGAGGAGGCGGCCCCTGTGCCGGTGGCCCCAGCGCCGGTGGAAGCGCCAGTGGAGGAGAAGGAGGAGACGCCCGCCCCCGTCCCCGCTGTCCCCGCCGCCGTGTCCCCGGCCGAGGGTGCCTGAGGCCCTTCGTCTCAAGACAAAAGACTCCTCTATCACTACTAAAAAACCTATGTATCATATACTCCTCTATATATACATATACTCCTCATCACAAAAGCACACTGTACGATTTGCATTCTCCCTGTTTTTTTTTTTTTGAAAAATTCAAAGTTTCCCAAGATTGAAAGACCGTTAGACGGTGCAAAGGTGGAGTGACAGGCAGAGACCGCCCAGGTGCAGGCTCGGTCGTGCACACACCACACATGGAAAAGACGATGCCTTTGTTCTCGACGACGACGCCGGGAGCGTCGAGCGCGAGCGGGACCCCAGCCTCCTCCTCGCGCCGCGACCCCGCACCGTCGCCGCAAACGTCCCAGTTCAACCGCTTGCTGGACCTGGTGACCGAGCACGAGTCTCGAACCAGGGACCAGGACGTGAAGATAGCCGAGCTTTCGCGCAAGCTCGCTGCGATGGAGGAGGAGAGATCAGGGAGCAGAGAGACCGCCGCCTCGCCTTTGAGGTCCAATCACGGGGACGCCGACGCACTCGCCCAAGAAGTCTCGCAGCTCAGGACCGCCGTGCAGACGATGAGCAAGACGGTTTCACTCCTGAACTCGGAGTCCGAGGCCGCCCGCGCGCGACAGAGGGAGTTCGCGGACGAGGTCCAAAGGCGCGTGCAGGAGGGTCAGAGGGAGATCGATGCCTGCGTGGCGGAGGTCAACCGTTTGCGGGACTCGAGCGCGGCGACGTATAAGCACCTCAAGCACCAGTGCAAGAGCTATATATTGGAGAACATCGGGGCGAGGAGGGCGGACTTGGAGGCGTTGGTGGCTGGGGAGGTGGCCAGGGTGGAGGAAAAGATTCAGGCAAGCGCGGATCTGATGTCGAGGAGGCACGAGGAGGGCGTCGCGGCGCTCGAGGAGAGGCTGAGGAGCGCTGCGGCGGAGCGCGCCGAGAAACTCAGACGCGAGGTGGAGGGGGCCGCGAGGGACCGGGAGTCCGCCATGGCGTCCGCCGCCGCTGACCTCGACAGGAGGTTGGTCGAGCTCTCCTCCAAGGTTGAGGAGGCCCGGGGCCAGGCTCGGGCCATGGCCCAGGAGGCTGAGAGCGCGGCGGCGAGGGCGAGGCAGGACATCGCGGAGACCCAGAGGCATCTCGGCGACCGTACCCGCGACCTGAAGCAGGTCCTGAAGAGGGTCACCGGCCTCCTGCACCGCCAGGGCGAGGACGAAGCGGCGGCGATGGCCTCGGCCTCCGCTCTGGCCTCCCAAAAGCTTTACGACTCGTGGCGCTCCACCATCTTCACCTACTCGAACCGCGCCCACCAAGTGCAAGCCGGCAAGGAGAACGATGAGGCCAAGTTCGCGGATTTCGACTCCTTCGCCAGGAAGCTCAGGCATAGGCTACGCGAGTCGGAGAGGGAACTCAGGGGGTCCGCCACCGAGGCGCGGAGATCCAAGTTCGGGGAACCGGTGGAGAACGTCGTGGCGGGAAAAGGGACCTGATGGGGAGACAGAGAGTAAAGTGAATTTTTCCCCGGCGCGAATTTCAAGCTTGAGTACGTCTTTCCCTCGCGCGCACGGGCCGCAGCCCCTACGAATATGGTACAAGAGTTCGCCGCCCCCGCGGCCCCCCTCCTCGGGACTCAGCAGCACTTTTTCTTCTTCTGCTTCTCCTTGCTCGCCTTGATGACCCCGACCTGGGCGTCCCCCGCGCTGGGCCCGGCGGGCTTCTCCCTCTCCAGCCTGTTCTTCACGTCCCTGCTGATGTGCACGAAGGCATCCTCCACGAAGCTCCCCGTCTTGGCGCTCGTCTCGAAGTAGTCGATGCCAAACTCCTCCGCGAGGGCCGCCCCCATCTGCGTAGAAATCGCTCTCTTGGCAGAGTCTGACTTGTTGCCCAGCAGGACCTTGTTCACGTCGGGGGCTGCGTTCTGCTCGATGTTCTTCATCCAGTTTCGGACGTTCTCGAAGGACTTCTCGTCCGTGGTGTCGTATACCAGCATGATTCCCATCGCGCCCCTGTAGTAGGCCTTTGTTATCGTCCTGAACCGCTCCTGGCCGGCCGTGTCCCAGATCTGCAGCTTGCAGCACTTTTCGTCTATCATCACCTTCTTGATCTTAAAGTCGATCCTAGGGGAGGAAAGAGGCGGCAGGGTGGGAGGCGAAGGCTGTCAGGATCGTCCATGTTTTTCTTGCGGGCGGGCGGGGTCTCCTTACCCGATGGTCGATATGAAGCTCGTGGTGAACGAGTCCTCGGAGAACCTGAGCAGCAAGCTTGTCTTGCCGACGCCTTGGTTCGCGCGAGCGAGAAGAAGAAATTTCGGAGAGAGAGCACGAGTCAGTCATGGCTGCCTGCCCGAGCAAAGTTAAATAAACCACCAGGATCGTTTGGCCTATTCGCCCCCCACCCCCTCCAACAGTCTGTCGCGCGTGCCCAGTGCGTGCGTGCGTGCGTTGCATGAATATCATACTCACCCGAGTCCCCGATGACCAGGAGCTTGATGACGTGGTCATAGTCCTGCCTTTGGCGAGACATAACTTTTTTTTTTTTTTGGTCTAGTCTACTCCCTCTCTTCTCCTGCTCGAACCAAGCTGTGCTGGGTACCTTTGAGTCTTTTCCCGCTCCACCACCACACAAAAACTGGCTTCAACTCCGGAGCGCCCGTCCTTCCGCAGCTTGCGGTTCTCTTGGGCTTCGCGGGCTCAGTCGAGGCCGTGGGTCGCGCTCGCGCTCTCCCGGCCTGGCCCCGTGCGCTCTCTCACCCACCTGGCCGCCCGTGTTGACCCTCTCCTCTCCCCCTCCCCCCCCCGCCTCGGAACCACCACCAAAGGATGAGCGCTCGAAAAGTTGGACAACATTTCCATCCATTTTCGGGGTTCGATTCGGCTGGAATCGCAGCCGCAGCCGCAGAACGAACAGGGAGGCAGCCCAGCGGCCAGCAGATCTTGTACGAGCGCGCGCGCACCCAGGCAGGCAAGGGGGTGAGCGAAGGGGCTAGGCGAGAGGCGGCTTGGGCGAGAGGGCGCGGGCGGGCGTGAGGCCTGGAAGAGCCGCTGCGTTTTTTTTTTTTTTCTTTTTTTCTAAACGACCGACCGCGATGGCGAGCGGTCCGGTAGACCACGGTAGGGAGCCCTGCCCGCACAGGATACTAGACGACTGCGGGAGCGCCTTTGGTATGGGAGCGGTGGGTGGCGGGGTGTGGTACCTGGTCAAGGGACTGAAGAACTCGCCGCCGGGGGCGAGGATGAAGGGAGCACTCGAGTCTATTAGGAGGGAGAGCCCGAGACTCGGGGGCAGCTTTGCGGTGTGGGGAGGACTATTCTCTACATTTGATTGCATCTTGGTGGGAATACGGAAGAAGGAGGACCCGTGGAACTCCATCGCGGCGGGAGCGCTAACGGGAGGCGTGCTGGCGGTCAGGCGGGGACCGAACGAGGTCCTAGTGAGCGGCGCCTTTGGAGGAATGATCCTAGCCATGATCGAGGGCCTGGGCATCCTCATCACGAGGCTCTCCGCTCCGACCCCGCTCACCATAGGAGACCAGGTCTACTCCCTCCCGCCGCCGGGAGGCGAGCAGCCCCCGGGGCAGCCGGGGCTCGCGGAGGATGGCGCGACCGGTGAGTTCCTCCGTCCCTTTGACCCCCCCCCCCCCCCCCCCCGCGCCCCTGCCCCCGATGGCTGCCGCTCCCAGCTTTCCCT
>Ga0160423_10003501_pt1 | contig 13039 bp, 10 predicted proteins | sample CRUFie14St8metaG_FD_108191 | JGI IMG/M metagenome (GOLD analysis project Ga0160423, IMG submission 108191) | Marine microbial communities from the Costa Rica Dome - CRUD Field 142mm St8 metaG | ecosystem: Environmental > Aquatic > Marine > Oceanic > Photic zone | place: Costa Rica: the Eastern...
CAGTCCCTACTGTTTGAGGTAATTTACCGATTTTAGTAAATGGAGATGATAGCCAATGGCATGGAGCAGGAAATCAGCCATGTTTGCCGCACTTGCGGTAGCCATGTATCTGCTTGGACTGGTATTGAGAAATCAACAACTGGTCACAGTCGCTGTTGTGTTACTATCATTCCTCACCTATGCTGCTTTCAGAACAACCCATGCCGACGTAGCTTCTAGTGGACGTCGCTTAGAGGATACAGAAGCAGATTCAGGAGTGGCTCTCCAATCAATTGTCGCCATGCGAAAATTATCCTCCGCGAGGGTTTTCGAGGATGGTGAAATTGATGTTGTCCTACGGATTCAGAACCGATCAACTCTCTCCAAGGTTCTAGAGGTCCGAGACAGAGTCCCTGAAGTAATGCGAATAAAGAAAGGAGCAAATTATGTTCTGATGGAACTAGGTGGAAGGAAAGAAACTGAAATCTCCTATACAATTGAGGCACCTCTCAGAGGATTCTATACTATTGGTCCAGTTTGTGTTAGAGTGCAAGATGCATTCGGATTGTTCCATAATGAAAGAGAAATCCAACTCTATGATGACTTCCTAGTATTCCCGAAGATGGAGGATATCAAAGACGCATTAATCAAGAGCAGGGTCCCGAAAATCTTCACTGGTGCAGTGAATATTCGCAACCCTGGTGAAGGTACAAATTTCTACAACCTCCGTGAGTATATTCCGGGAGACCCAATGAAGAAGGTCAACTGGAAGGCTTGGGCTAGGTCTGGAAAGATGATGGTAAACGAGTTTGAACGTGATGCAGTTAGCGACATCATACTAATCATCGATAGCCGATCTGTATCTGAAACTGGCCCTGTTAGTAGAAATTCCTTAGTCTACAGCACAAGGGCTGCTGCAAGCCTTGCACAATATTTCCTATCTCGAAGAGATTCGGTTGGTTTGGTCACTTATGGTGATGAAATTGTATCAGTGGACCGAGATACAGGAAAGAAACAATTGTATGTGATTTTGACTAAGTTAGCCGGAGCCATGGCAAAGGGCAACACGCCACTGAGAGTTGTCACAAATCGTATTCTACCTCACATCAACCGAGGTAGCCCGATAATTATCCTAAGTCCTTTAGAAGACGACCCAACAATTATTGACGCCGTTAGAGACTTCAGGGCTAGAAACTTCGATGTCACCATACTTTCTCCATCTAGCCTTGAATTTGAGTTCGATGCAAGAAGATTGGACCGCACAGGATACGAAGTACTGAAGACAGAACGAGATATTTTGATCAGTGAATTAAGAGGATTGGGTGCGAACGTTATGGATTGGGAACCGGATATGATGCTGGTAACCGCATTAGCAGGAGCAAGAGGATTCTGAAGGAGGTAGAAGTATGGCAGACGACGTCAAAGTAGAAGGTGGTTCAGACACATCTCATCTATACGATGGTAAGACCGTTAGATCATCCGCACCAAGTAGAAAAAAGGCAGCTGGTCGCCTAAAGTCCAGCACTGATATTCCTCAAGATGCTATTCCAGAAGTGCACGTTCCAACTTGGATAGAATCTTTCTTTGGAGGCCCTATTGTGTCTTCAATGAAATTTCTTCCAGCCAATCGAACTGTGACTAATTTGCAAGTGAGTTCGGCTGGATGTTTAGTACTTCTAACGGCCCTCACTTTACTCTTCACCCCTGTATCAGGAACCGCATGGTTTGCTATTGCAAATTTAATTGGGATACCAATTATTGGAGGAATTATTCATATTTCGATCATGATTATTGGTGCAATCGGAGGTGCTTATGGTATTTTCCAGCGTGATCAGAGAGCCTTACTGATCTCGTATGTAGCCATGCTACTCGTGACGCTCAGATTTGCAGGAAGTAAAGTGGAATTCGGATTTAATTTCTTACCTGAACAAGAGATTCTGCAGAAGGTATTGTTGATTGCATACGCAGTTTTCCTAGTAATGTACTTCGAACTAACAAACGGAATTATTCGGTTTTCCATGTTAGATACTTCAATTAGAACCGGCGAAGTATATGTGATGGGAGAAGGGAAAATAATCAGACAATACTACCGGGCAGTCGGAATTACCCCCATTGTAGCAGGAATAGTAGCCCTGCTTACCCTTCTGATCAATCTAATCATTCCAGCAATGGTTGGTATCTTCGATAGTGTTCAAGCCGACAGATTGAGAGAGTCTGTGGAATTAACTTCCGTTTATGGTGTAGCACTTGGAACAGCCATGGTGTTCACAGTCATTGCTACCGCATTTGCAGTTAACCTACCCCTCCGCTTACAGCAAATGCAAGAAGGACGAGCAAACAAGTGAATTGTGAGTCTAATCAAGGCTCAGGAACCCACCAATCATTCCCAAATCTGCTACAACAAGCCTAGCAATAGCCTCTACAACTGGTACTGCTCTAGGACCCAATACTGGGTCGTGTCTTCCACCAACTTGTAGTGGACGTTGTTCTCCACTGGGCAGGTGTAGAGTCGTTTGTTCACGGGATATGCTACTTGGCGGTTTGAAGTGTACAACAACTCGTATTGGGGCACCGGTTGCTCTACCACCTAGAGCGCCATCTGCTTGAGCCGTTTCTGAACCCTCCAACTCTGGTGCTTTAGCATCAAACTGCCATGCATCATTATGTTCAGAACCTCTCATTTTCGATGCTTGAATACCCCTAGAAAACTCAACTGCACGAGCACCTGGAATTGCCATCATACCTCGTGCTAAAGCAGGTTCTAGACCATCGAACCAGGGTTCTCCTACACCTATTGGCAATCCTTCGATTATACACTCAACACTAGAGCCGATCGAATCTTGGTCCATCCTAATTTCTTCAATAAAATTGGAGAACGATTCTGCAGCCTGTTCATCGCGACAATTCAAACGTGCCATCGTCGAATCCTCCGGAAGTTCTGTATTTCGGTCTAGTAGAAATAATGGTTTGGAATGTAAATCGCCAACGCTGTGTAAGTGGGCGTCAACCCTCCAACCAGACTGATTCAACAATCCACGTAGTTGGCTTGCAGCAGTCACTAATCCATAGGTCAATCTAGCCGATTGAGAACCTCCACCTCTCAAATCTGCTGCGCCATCTGAACGGATCATTTCAGGAAGGTCAGCATGCCCAGGACGTGGGTGGTCGGGAAGAAAACTGTAATCTTTCGATTTAGCGTTGGAATTCCAGGTTAGCAAAAGAATTGGCCAACCTGTAGCCTTGCCTTCATGGACTCCAGAAAGTATCTCGCATTCGTCAGATTCGGCACGCATACTGAGACCTTTTCTTCCTGGCTTTCTTCTAGCAATATCTTCGTTCAATGCCTGTAAATCAATCTCTGTCCCTGCTGGAATACCCTCTACCAGAGCGCCTACACATTTTCCGTGACTTTCTCCAAAGAGAGTCACGCGGACAGATTCTCCTAGCCTCATTCCCATTCTTCTCTCTCCCAATGAAGTTCAACACCATGATGGGTTCTTGTGTGTATGAATTCCAAGCCTTCTGATTTGAGATGTTGCTTGACAGTTTCTGTCTGCTCAGGTTCACAGAGTACTGCTATTGCTGGACCTGATCCTGAAATCGCTGCTGGGCAGCCGAACCGGAGCTCAATATCCTCACAAATATGCAATGCATCTTGATCTTTCAATGCCTCAGCAACAGCTTGCCCGTTCATTCTGAATGCATCAATCGGAGAACCATTTTTTAATTTCAAAACAATTTGTTCAAACCTCGGACGAAGATCTTCGAATGATTGTACATCAATAGTCCCCTTTTGCATGTCTCGAAGTACAATAATTACTTCTTTTTCTGGAAAATCAATTTGTTCAATTATGCCTGTTCCTGTAGCATTGGCATCCACTATCCAAGTAGCAGGAAAATGAGAGCAGGCAATATCATCTCTGCCTCCTGAAATACTACAACTAGCCTTTGTTTGAATTGTAGAAATTAAATTGAAAATCACATTGTCGCTTAGAATTACAGAATTACCAGTCGATATTGCATTTACCGCAGCCATCAATAACGCAGAACTAGATTTCAATCCCATACCAATTGGTATATCTGACTTTACAAGCCATCCAAGTTCACCCGAGGGAAGTGGTAAATCTCGTTCTCTCCAAACCTCAAGTAGAGAATTAAGCAAATTATGTTCATCACCATCAGGGACTGAACTACCTTCTACGAGACCAACATAGGTCCAGAGATCGATAGGGGTTGAGCAACCATTTCCACAACCAAGGGCATGCAATAGACTGATTCCACCATGAGCCCTACCTGAACCGTAGACCTTCATTTTTCGTTCATCTCCCCGGTTATTTCACGACCGATGTGGCGCATACCTGATGAAAGTCGTACTGCGATTTTGTCTCCTTTTTCTAACGAGGTGACGCTAATATTCCCATCTTCATTGATGAATCGCACAGTTTCGGCCTGTTGTACGAGAACTTGTGCCGATTGATTATTGCATTCAAAATGAACCAAAAGAAATGGCCTCCTCTCTATTTTCAGGCGACCGATAGTAGCGCTACGAATTCCATTAGAGGGATTTGCGATTGCAACTCGGTCGCCTGCGGTTAATTCACTGAGATATTTTGTTGATCCGTCGGCCATTAGGCAGTAAGCGTGAACCGCCCCTGCATTGACCCGAAATGGCCTAGATGGAACAAATTCAGAGGGAATGGTTTCTCCATGAATCAAAACTAATGCATTTGCAGAAGAGCCGATTAGCATGCCTTCTCCTTCCGAAAGTTTCTCTGTCAAATCAACACAGATTCGTTCACCTACTCCTCCTGATTCGACCTTAGTGACATTGGCCATAACCAATGATGGAACGTCCTTTCTTTCCTCCAGTTGGACTGGAGTCCTCTCCCCAGAAATCTCCTCTGCAGCATCCCACAATTTTTCATCAGCAGGAAGTAGCAATGCATCAACACCATGTTGCAATGCAAAGGCGGCTCCACTAAGGTCTACGATTTGTGAAATCGCAGCCGCGATTCTAGTACCACTCCCTGCGGCTGCGGCTACAATGTTCTCAAGAGGAATCATAGTCCAATCCGAACATCGAACCAAAATCCAATCAATCATACCAACTAATGAGATTGCCTCGTCTTGACCGTGAAAATCATCTAGTTGCACTACTGCTACATCGTGGTCTGAGGTTTTCCATACTCTATCTGCTCTCTTGGCAAAATCAGAGGATTCCTCACCCTCAAGCCACAATTGCAAACAATCACCTCAAATGTTCTGCAGCTTTAGCTGCGGTCATTCCTTCGTGAATCACTGATTTCAAAGCGCGAATATGAGAGGCTGGATCATCTGCTCCAAACACCTGCCTACCCATACAGACTCCAGCGCCGCCCACTGAAATTGATTGCTCGACGATTGTGAGTAATTCTGTGAATGATGTTCCACGTGGTCCACCTGCGATTAAAACTGGAATTGGGACTGCAGCGCATACTTCGGCAAAAGATTCTGCATCTCCTGTCCATGGGACTTTGACAACATCACATCCAAGTTCCCACGCAACTCTTGCAGCGTGAGCAATTCGTCCAGTTTTGTCATCATCGGAGACAATTAGATTTGCACCTCGAGGATATATCATACCAAGCACAGGCATCCCTAGGGCTATTGCCTCGCCGGTTAAAGCGCCCATTTCGACAATCATTTCCGACTCGAATTCATCACCGAGATTAATCTGTGCCGAACATCCGGTTGCTCCTCGAAATAGGCATTCTTCTGCGGTTGCTACTCGCACTTTGTATCCAGCACGATCACCTGCATGTTCGGTTGAAACTGACACATGGCAAACAAAACGATTCCATCCTGTTCTTTGCACGTGATGACTCAACGATCCTTTCTGTAGAACTATTGCATCAGCACCCGCTTCGATACATGAATCAATTACTTCATCCATCCTTTCAAGACCTTTTTCCGGATACCCGGAGATACCGTGGTCCATTGGAATCCACACACCCTTCCCACCTGGAAGTAGGCGACTCAGCCTCTCGAATAGGGTCTCGGCCATGGAATTCCGCCTACACTCCCTCACTTGAAAGGATGCGTTGCATAAAACTGCAATAATTGTCGCTCCCAGAGGGAGCGGGGTAGTAATTCGGCGACTGAAACCTATTGCTTTACAGATTTAATTCCGAAGAGAAATCTACTGACTCTTGTACGTCGAACGGCTTCGAAAAATACCCAACAGGTCAACACCACAAATACCGTTGCAATAATTACCGCAGGGTAATTTTTCAAACCAAGTTCTGTCGAAATTCTAAGTCCGGCAAAAGTGAGTGGCATATGTACAATGTAGAACGGATACACACCCTGATTGAGGTATGCGAGATTATCGCTCGGTTTGTTCAATAAATGTGCAGCCCAAGAAAAAATAGTTAGACACCAAAACCATGCATGGAAACTGTGGATTAAACAAGCCAGGATAGTCATTCCATTATGGAAGATATTGTTTTCAAGCCAACCTCCGTCAACATAGGGAATACCGGAATCATGCTGCTCAAATCTAAGCCATACAAAGGCGATTGTCCATAGCATAGTTAGTATCGAAATTTGCATTCTCCGATTCTCAATAAATTCGTAATACTCATCTTTGGCAGTTATGCAAACATATCCAAATGTAAAGAAAACGAAGAACCAAAACCACTCGTAACCAACTCCGATAAAGCCAGGAAACCAAGGCTTGAAAATAATCTCAGTCAGTACTAGAATTAGCGGCAAGAGAATGAAAATGCCGATTCCCATTGGAATTCTAAATGGTGCTCGAAGAAATCTAATCAACTCCCCCTCTGGATTATTTCTTACCAGATAAAATATTGGCGTAAGAATTACAGAATATTGGAATAAGTTCCAGAGGAACCAAAGATGCCCAAGAGCAAGTAATTTACCATAAATAGGTATCCAGAAAAATAAACTTCTCCAAATTATTCCAATTACAAACCCTTCCGTCAAACCAGCAAGAGTCATTTCTTGTTCACCCAAAATAACCGAACCTGCAAAGCCCATCGTCCAAGCACCAAAGAACATTGGAATTAGCAAGCGTTTGCATCTTTCTGTAAGGAATACCTTCCAGGTTCTCCTCTTGAAAGCGAAGGCAGTCCCCATTCCTGAAATCATAAACAAAGCCGCAAGTCTCCATTGATGCATCCAATGTAGAATCATGCTAGTAAAGGTGACAGATTCTGCAGTGTAGTCGTTATTATTTTCAGCAAATTCTTCTCGGTCTTCTCCAGATAATTCTTCAAAATTTGGATTAATGTCTGTACCATAGGTCGACCAGTAAACTCCAATCGCCACATGAAATGGTATCAACAAGCCGAATAGAATAACCCTTAGCCAATCGATGTCGTGACGACGAATTGCTTTCTTGGAATTTTGAGAGTTAGAACTTGATGAAGTTTGCATACTAATCCCAATTTTAGAAATTAAAGTCAATAATTAGAGGTGCATGGTCGGAACAATCCAACCCGGCTTGGCGATTTACCTCTGCAGATTCAAAGGCCGAAAAGGCTGCATCGTTAGCCAGAACATAATCGATGCGCCAACCCCTGTCTAGAGCCCTTGCTTGACCTCTATTCGACCACCATGTGTACGGCCCTTTTCGGTCTCCAAAGTGAATTCTATGTAAATCATGCCAGCCACTGTCAAGGAAGCGGCTGAACCAATCTCTTTCATGGTCAAGGAATCCTGATGTCATTCTATTTCCGCTGGGATTCCAAATATCATTTTCAGTATGTGCGATATTCAAATCTCCGACCAAAACAACCGGCTGGGAAGAATTCAGATACTGTTTGGCCCAAACCAATAGATCATCCAGCCACTGGTCTTTGTAGGCCTGCCTCGCTGGACCTGAGCCACCATTTGGTAGGTAGATATTGATGCAAGTCAACCCTCCAGATTTGGTGGTTAGGACTCTTCCTTCTAAATCATCAGGATCTAAATCTGTATCAATCCCTCTGGCTATTTCTTCCATTCCAATACGGGAAAAGGAAGCTACCCCTGAGTAGCCCTTCTTTTCCGCAGGATGCCAAACAACTTCATGCCCGGAAGGTAATTTCCAATCCTTAGGTAATTGTTCAGGTAATGCCCTTACCTCTTGCAGCAGCCAAACATCCGCATCGATTTTTTCCATCCAATCATCCATTCCTTTTCGGATAGCGGCACGAATTCCATTTACATTCCAAGTAACGACTCGCATCAAACCACCAATATCAATTTGAAAATTCTTTCACCTTTTCAACAAGATCCATTCTGTATACTCTCCACATACCTAATGGAGTTAATGCGACCGAGATAAACAACACAATTCCAACTAGGTATGAGGAAATCACAGGGTCGGCATCGACTTTGAAATAAAACGACCATTGCACTAAACTGCTAACCATCCACTGAGTCCCAAGAATTGAAAATACAGCGCCTAAAACTCCACCAATCAAGCCGATGGCAAAATGCTCACCAAGCATCATTGAACCAATTCTACTAATCGGCGCACCTAGAACTCTGAGTGTTGATAACTCTAAGTCCCGCTCTGCTAAGTTGATAATTAGAGTGTTGAACAATACAACAATTGCAACTACGATACCTAAGAATTGGATAGCAATGAAGAATCCTTGTTGCTGTTCCATTAGCGATTCCATCGCATCAATGGTTTGTTGTTTATCGATTATTCCGACAGACATATTACCTAACTCATTAGTTCTGTCAAAATTCTCTGGATAAGACAAGAAGACTGAGGTCGCCTCTAGTTCAACTTCAGAAGCTAAATCCGCTCGATGAAAGTAAACGGTTCTGGCTATCTCTCCCTCTGTTATCCCGCTTATCTTGAACTCAACAAGTTGTGAACCAAATCTGATTCCTTGCACTTCTCCAACTTCCCATCCAAGGAAGTGTTGAATCCCTTCGTCAATCAATACCTCTGGAGGTTCACTACCCTCGTTCGGTAAATCTCCTTCAATCAAACTCAATGTCTGCATAGCTTGATTTCCTGAAGTCGAAAATACATCCAAGCCCATTACTACTAATTGTCGGGAATCTCCATCAGGATTTGCAGGTAAGGTAAGCAATAATTCGTAATCGATTGTGTTTTCTTCCGCCCATTCTACGATTTCTACTTCCATTCCGGGAAACACTATTGCCTGTTGATCCCAATTGGAACTCTCATCAGCATTACCAATGAATACATTCTCCATTGAATCCATCATAAATAGCATCGAACCGAGAATTAGCATCGATAAACCGACCGCAAAGAAAGTGAAAGCCAAACGAATTGGTTTACGGGTACTTGACCTAATTGTGAGTCCAATTGTGGTGGGGAGTTTCGAGGTGAATTGCTGCATTGCTTTCGATGATAACTTGACTTCTGCTTCACCTCGAAGAACTTTCAAGGGGTCCAAATTAGCAGCCTGCCATGCTGGCCTAATCCCTGAAAACATTACAAGAAGCATTGTGATTGCCGAAATTTCAAAGACTTGCATTAATGAATAATCATCTGTAATCACGGGGATACCCATCACATTTGTGTAAACCAATTCCATAGCTGGAGAACCCAAGAAAACTCCACCAAAAATTCCAAAAATTGTTCCAAACAAACCTATCCCCATAGGTGCTAAAACGTATGATGGCATAATTGCAGAACGAGGAATACCTAACGTTCTGAGTATCGCTATTTCTCTTGCTTGAGATTGAATTAATCTTTGTAGACTCAAGAATATAGTAATTCCAGCAACTAGTACCAGCATCGCTGTAATTACTGGATAAGTTTTCATTGCACCTTCAGCATCAGCCCTAAGGAATTCAACTGATTCTACCCCTGAACGATCATAGATTATTGCCGATTGGTCGATTTCGGCAACAGTAATTGTAACAGCGTCAATAATTTCTGATAGCTCTTCACCTTCTTTCACATCTGTGGATTGTAAATCATATTCAGGAGTTCCCAAAACATCGATTAACAGGAAATTTGCACTCCCCTGAGATAGGTTTGCCAATGCTTCCAATCCAGATGAAGTTAGGTATCCAGTTGCAAAAGTACCAGATTCTGCTGGAACTATTGACCCTGGTGCTGCGAAATAAAGATGCATTGGGTGATACCCAAATCCTACTATTGTGAAATCCAAGGTTCCTTGACCAGCACCAATGGTTACGACATCACCCAATTCGACACCTAAACCCTCGACCACATGAGCATCTAGCACAATTTCATCGTGGGACTCCGCTAGACGGCCATTGCAACATGAATCATTAGGCATCCAAACTCGATCTACATATCCCTCATCTATTCCGTGCCAAACACCTGGTATCAGCCGCTCCGTACCATCTTTCTCATTAGAAATCAATAGACCTTCGAGAACTAAACGAGGTTCACATTCTACCATAGGTAATTCTGAATTTATCCATTGTTGTGATATCTGCTCACATAGATTTTCAGATTCTTCCAAATCCCAAACAGCCCTCGGATTTTCAACCCAAATATCTGCTAAATTAACTCCTTTTTCCGAGTCTTCATAGATTTCGGAATACATGTTTGTGGTCATATGTGCGTAATGGCCGAATGCAATACCCGACATTACTCCGACCATTATGATAAGAACTACCGCAACCAATCGAATTTTGCTACGCCAAAGGCTTCGAAATAGCCTCTTTGTCAACAGTACCATCATGCTATCACCTCAAACAACTTCGTCAGAAATGACTAGACCACTATCTAAACGTATAACCCTGGTTGCATATTGGGTAAGCGATTCATCATGAGTAACAAAAACAGTAGTAATATTCTCGGCTTTACAGGCTTTGACAAGTACTTCCATAACCATAGAGGAGGTCTTTGTGTCTAGGTTACCAGTTAATTCATCACCCAGCAATAACTTCGGTCTCTTTGCTAAACTTCTAGCAATAGCAACACGTTGTTGCTGCCCTCCACTAATCTCTGTAGGGAAACGATCTACCTCGTCCTCTAGACCTACCAAAGCTAGTAATTCTCGGGCACGCTTTTCATCTCTGCCTCCGGCCAATTCTTGAATCAAGAGAATGTTTTCTAGCACAGTCAAATCTTGTAATAAATTGAAGAATTGAAAGACATAACCTATGTTTTCTCTACGGAATGTAGTCATCTCTTCCGATGAGTTTCTTGGCACTTCCTTACCTTCGAACGAGTATCTTCCCCCGGTAGGGCTGTCTAATGCTGCTATGCAATTTAGTAGAGTTGTTTTTCCAGAACCTGATGGGCCGAGTAGGATAATTCGTTCACCTTCTTTGACTTCGATATTGACACCATCAAGCGCCTTTACAGTACCAGATACCATGTCATAATATCGCTCCATCCCTTCAATTTCAACTAGATTTTTTTCCATATCTCTCACCTTTTCAAACTAATTTTATGGAGGGCTTAAATCGAATCTGACGAACCTGCAAAGAAAGCCATAGACTCTCTGAATAATTCCTCTCTTCGCTTCCTCTTGTTTCGACGTAGATGCATTAGAGTGAATCCGATTGCGAGTAATATCACAAATGGAATGAATGCTTCTGCATGATATCTTTCCATGAATTCAATTATTCCCTTGGCGGTATATGCCCAAGTTAGAGATGCTGCTGTCCCACCCATCAAACAAGCAGCCAGCACCCTTTGGAAGCGCATTCGAGCAACCAGCCCTAGCATAGCACCAACAAGTACTCCGCTCGCCATAAATGGTATCCAAACGAAGACAATAAGGAACCAGAATCCGTATTTTTCTATTCTGTCTTGATTTTTATTTGCGATATATTCGACACCAGAGAGAATATCTCCCATGAATGGATTTTGCAGCAATGCCCCGGTAATCCCCCCCTGTTTCGCAACTAATGCCTCACCGACCAATTCTTCTTTTTCACCATCAGAACCTACACTCGCTGGAATTAAACCACCAATTACACCTTCAGACAATGAGCCTTTTCTAGCGATACCGTAGGCCCCTAAGCTTGGATCTTCATACCTTCCTGCCATAGCCCTATCAGACAAAGTAGCCTTCTCATTACGAGCACTAACAACTAGCACTCTGTCGTCAAGATATTTCTCCAAGTCTTTACTTAGGTGGTGATGAAGGTCTTCTTGCATATGCTGATATGTTGGCTTGAATAAGAAGTAGGAAAATCGTGTTACTGGTTTGTAAATCACCCTGACAAATACTGCGTCTTCATCAGCCAATACCGCAGTCCCATAGTCAACCAAATCATGCTTCTTAAACCAGCGATTTAGACTGTTATTTGCTGCAACTTCAAGCCAACCATATGTGCTCATTTTTGTGAAGAAATCAGAATAATCTTCTGTCAATACTGGTATTTCTCCCAAGACTAGTGAGCGCCTATTTCCTTCGTGTGATTCATGAATTCCTTCATCTACACAGACAATTTTCATCTGAAGTGGCTTCATTTCTCCAAAGACGGCGAATTCTTCAAGCAGCCCCTTGGTTAATTCTGCACGAATATCTGAGGGCTGTTCAATAGTGGTCGAACGAGTGGTGTAAGGCACCAGAACGTCTATGGAAATTGTTCTCAATTGCATCTTCAATTCATCAGTTACGATATCAATATGCAATTTTTCTGTCGACTGTTGTAAAGTTCGACTAATCAACCTACTAAGTTGCTCATCATTCAGTATATCATCTGTATCGCGATGATACATCTTGTGCATCAACGGATATTGCACACAAAGGAAAAACAAGGACATTCCAAGTGAAACCATCGCCATCCACCACGCTGGTATACCGGCACTTCCACCGGTCAGCATTGCAGCCTCACGACCACCTACCCATTCGGCGCCCATCATTATCCAGCCCCAATTACCCAATCCTTGAATCGTCCAGCAGGACCGAGGGTCTTCATCGATAATTTCCAAATGTGCGGAATTTTCTATTTCGAATTCTTTGCTAAACAAAATGACTCCTGAAGAATCGACCAATGACTGCAGTTCTTCCTGTGTCATTTGATCAGTGTTGGAATCCGAATTAACTTGCCAAATTGAGGCAGATGCATTGTAATGACCTTTCGCTAATTC
>Ga0160423_10003502_pt1 | contig 13039 bp, 17 predicted proteins | sample CRUFie14St8metaG_FD_108191 | JGI IMG/M metagenome (GOLD analysis project Ga0160423, IMG submission 108191) | Marine microbial communities from the Costa Rica Dome - CRUD Field 142mm St8 metaG | ecosystem: Environmental > Aquatic > Marine > Oceanic > Photic zone | place: Costa Rica: the Eastern...
ATTCTGCTGCGGTTGATCAAGATGAATTGATTCAACATTATCAGGAATCTGCTTTCTTCATTCACCCAAACATATGGGAAGAAACATTTTGTGTTTCAATGGCAGAAGCAATGAAGTGTGGTTGCTATCCAATCATCACAAACATTGGAGCACTTCCTGAGGTTGCGACTGAAAACTTTTCTTCGATTGTTCCGTTGGAAGGAACCCGAACAACTGAAAAATACAAGGTTACTGATAACTTTATAAATAAATTCGCAGAGGTTTGTTGTACTGCATTAGATTATTTTGATAATGATCGAGCTACATATAATCAGATCTCAAAATCTGCTTCAAATCATATAACTCAGAAATGTGATTGGAAGAAAATTTCCAAACAATGGGAAAAATTAATTACAAAAATTACAAGTGGAGAACCAATGACAAGTGACAATAAAAAAGAATCTGCATTAGGTGGATATGAACCAATTAATTCTGATCAAGCAGTTTTTGATGATGATTATCTACGTAAGGCATTTGATAATGTATTAAGATGGGAAGAGAGTGATAAAGAATTAGCACAAGGTAGAACAAACTTTCAGTTAGAAAAGTTTGCACTACTTGAAACTCATACATTACCTGTTGCTTTTGAGAATACATTAAAGTCCCGTCGTCAAATGGCAGAAGGATATATGTATAAACTCATTGAGATGAAAGAAAAGGTCAGAGAGTTTGAATACAAATGGAAAGATAAAGATAGAACACAACCACTCCTATGGGATGGAGGAGGACCAGGACCAGAATCGAGTAAAAAATTATGTTGGTTTGATTTAGATGAACTTTCACTTACACATTATCTAAAATCATGTGAGCTTGAGATTCGTGACCGTCTTCATCAAATGGAACACTTAGACAAGATTCTTGAAAAACTTGTTGAACAGAATGGTGGTAAGGTTGTGACTCGTGAACAATTCCTTAATGCTGATGGTGAATATTGGGAGCGTCGTTTTGCTGATCAAGCGATGGATGAAATGATTTCTTCTCAAACTGGAATTTCAATTGGTAACTTACACAGTATGCGTCGTGCTTCAGCACCTGCAATTGTGGATGAGAGAAATAGAACTCCAAATGGATATGTTCCATTGAGTAGAGTTCTTGAAAGTCCTCAAGGAAAAGCAGAATTTTTAAATGATCTTCAAAATAAAGTAATTCAAGGAATCGCAGAAGTTACTGGTGATAATTTTCAAAAACTTACTGGAAAATCAGAGGAGGAACAGAAAAAGATTCAAGGTAACTGATGGATCAAAAATTTATTATTGTTGATGATTTTTATATCGCTGCTTCTGTTATACGTGAAGATTTTAATCTTGATTTTTCAGAATCACAATATAAAAATGAAGCTCTTGACGAAATAACAGTAAAAGTATCTTCGATATTAAATCAACATGTTCAAGTTGAGCATGTATTTAATGAGGTTGCTTCTAAAAATTCTCCAAATAATATTACATCAAATACTCATTATGATTGGATTGCAATAATATATCTTAATCTCCCCACAGAGACAAATCATCTTGGTAGAGGATTAAGTTTTTATTTGCATGAATCAACTGGATTAGATTGCTTTCCGAATGAGATGGCATGTAAAGTAAATGGTCTTCAAAACATGAAAGATATTCAAAGATGTTTTGATGTAAATAATCAATCGTACTGGAAAGAATATATGAATATCTACGTTAAATATAATCGTATGATATTATTTCGTGCTGATTTGTGGCATTCATATGGAGTTGGTTTTGGTAGTGATTTAAAAAATTCAATGAAATATCAAAAAGTATTAATAAAAAATAAAATTTAATGAGAAAAAATATTATTATCATTGATAATTTTTATGATAATCCTGATGAGGTAAGAGATTTTGCTTTAACAACAGAGTATCCAGATCCAGAAGAGGCTTATACATATCCTGGTAAAAATTCACGTCTTGGTTTTTATAATGATAATATTCAGAAAAAAATGGAGGAAATTGTGGGTGCTGGTCTTCAACCAGCAGATCCTTGTGGATATTTTCGAATTTCATTTGAACATGATACTTTAAAACAAGATGTTCATGTAGATCCTGGTTGGGATTGGGGTGGTGTTTTGTACATGAATACACCAGAACAATGTATTGATGAGGCAGGAACATCTTTCTGGAAACATAATAGTCTTCATTGGGAACAATGTCCACGAACAACAGAAGAATCACAATATTATTCTTACTCTTCATATAGAGAAGCATGGAGGACAACAGTATATGGTGCAGGTTTAGATCGAAGTCAATGGACAAGGTATATGCTGTGTCCAATGAGATATAATCGTTTAGTTTTATTTCGAACTCATTTTTGGCACTCACATAATTATAACTTTGGTGATAGTATGGAGAATGGTAGATTAGTTCAACTATTCTTCTTTAGAGAAGTAGGTAATACTGATAACAAATGGTAGAATGAATCATAGTTTTTATTTTATGGCAGGTCTTCCTCGTGCAGGAAGCACCTTATTGAAAAGTATCATTGATCAGAATCCAAATGTACATACTGAACCAGTGTCTCCAGTCATGGAGTTGATGTATCATAGTGAGCAATATTTTAAACACAGTGAGCAGTACATTGGATATCCTAAACCAAAAAATGCTTATAAAATTGTTGGTAGTTATATCGAAAATTATTATTATGAAATAGATAAACCAATTGTCATTGATCATAATCGAGCATGGTCAAATAATATTGAAAGAATTAAAACATATCTAGATCCAAATCCAAAAATCATTTGTCCTGTTCGGGACATCTCAGAGATACTTACCTCATTTATTACGATGGTTCATCGAAACTCTGACGAGATTTCTTTTATTGATGAAGAATTAATTAAAGGTGGATTCACAGTCGATGATGATAATCGATGCGAATATCTAATGGGTGATAATGGTATTGTAGAGCAAGCACTTTGGGCACAATCACAGGCATTTATTCGAAATGAAACAAAATATTTACTAATGGTTGAGTATGATGATATTGTGAATACTCCACAGGAAACGATGGATCGAATATATAATTTTTTAGAGATAGATGGATATAAACACGACTTCAATAATGTTAAGAATAATCATCGCGAAAGTGAGAAGCAATGGAATCTAAAAGATATGCATTATGTGAGAAATAAAGTACAGAAAATATCTAAGAAACCTGAAGATGTGCTTTCTCCTTTTATTCTAAATAAATATAGCAAACTGGAATATTGGAAGTATTCTGATAGCACCTACTTAAAAAATGACAACGACGACGACAAGAGGCATATTCTCTCTTGAAGAAATATTAGAAAGACAAAGCGACAATACTTGGAGAAATGTATATGAACCTTTTATATATGTCTCTGCGTTGGGAAGTCCAGTAGGAACTGATTATGGTTACGCTGGTGGTGGTAGAGAGGATGTTGGTGGACAACCATGGAATGGAACATCATATGTGAATCGAATTGATTTTAACAATGATACAGCAACAACATCACCAAGAGGAGTTTTAAGTCACCCAACTGCAGCATCTGCGGGACATAGTAATCAATCATATGGATATCTTAGTGGCGGTAATGCTGCTGGAAGTAGTCCTGGAGGACACTCTAATGTAACAAGAGTTAATTATGCAAGTGATACATCAACAGCGTCACCAAAAGCAAATTTAAACAAAAATACGGATCGAGCTACTGGAGTAGCTTATGCTGATTATGGATATATTTGCGGTGGAAGAATAAACAACAATCCAGGATGTTCACTTATTGAGCGTCTTGACTATTCAAATGATGGATCAACACCAGTATATAGAGGCAACTTAAATTTTGACACTCAAGCTGCAGGTTCAGCAGGTACTCCATCTTATGGATGGATTATGGGAAAGTACGCTGGTGATGTTAGGACTCAAAGAATAGATTATGCAAATGATAATGTAACGACATCACAAAGAGGAAATTTAACTGCTGGTAGATATTATGCGGGTGCTACAGGTAATGCTACTTATGGATATATTGGCGGTGGTTCTATACCAAACTTATCATCGGTTGATAGAGTTACTTATGCAAATGACACAGTAACAGCAACACCAAGAGGACCTTTAACTGGAGGACAGAGGTATGCTGGAGTAACAGGTAATCAATCTTACGGATATTGGATGGGTGGTCAACAGATTCAAAATCCATATTTAGGAACTCTTTCAAGAATTGACAGAATTGATTATTCAAATGATACAGCAACAGCATCAACAAGAGGACCTTTAAGTAGAGTTCTGCGTAGTCTTACTAATAATGGATTTAGCAGTAGAGAAGATGCACTTCCACTTACTAGTTCTCCAACTCCTGCAACTCAAGTTGAAAACGGAAAACTAACAGACAAGGGTTCTGACGGTTATCAGGTACCTACTTCTTCTGGTAGTTCTTATGGGTATATCATTGGTGGTGAGGGTAATCCTGCTGCTTCACCATCATATAATAGTCCCGCACAGAGAATTGATTTTGATAATGACACGGCAACTGCTTTAATAAAAGGAGCACCATCATCATCAGGAAATGACGCATATTATTCTTGTTCGGTAGGTAATCGTAATTACGCATATACCACTGGAGGTCGTACTTATGATAATATTCACAGATTAGATTATTCGAATGATAGTGCACAGATGCTTCACAAAGGAAGTAGAAGTAATTCACCTTCTCTCGGATATGAAGAGTGTGCAGCTGGTAATTTAAATTATGGATATTTTAATGGTGGATACGCAAACTATAGTTTTCCTGGACCCCCTGCTGGTTGTCCAGGATATCAATATGTTCCTGGACTTACTCATATCTACAGATTAGATTATGCCAATGATACAAATAATCCTGTATTGAGATCTTATAATACCATTGGAGCAGGTTTGAAGGGTGCATGTGGGAATGATGATTATGCATACTGGATGGGTGGAAGTCCAAAATGTTATCACAGCACCACATCTTCAACTTTTGTAGAACGCACTGATTATTCAAGTGATACTACCAATTCGGTACAAAAAGGCAATCTGACCAACCCATCCCAACGGTCTGCAGGACAAGGAAATAAAGATTATGGATACGCTACAGGTGGTAGTGGTCGTTCATATGTTAATAGAATTACATACGCCAGTGATACTTCAACAGCAGCACCAAAAGGAAATTTAACTCGAACTTTTAGAGACCATGGATCAACTGGAAATACTAGTTATGGGTATGCTGCTGGTGGTGCTCCTGGTCCAAAATCATCAGTGGATCGAATTGATTATTCAAATGATACTGCAACAGCATCACCAAAGGGTAATTTAGCAGCTACAGTTGAAGAGATGGGCGGGGTATCTGCTACTGAGAATGAACTAGCAGATGAGACTATTCAATACATTCCAAGAATTAGATGGATTGATAACTTTGAAGAAGAAGATCCTACTCCAGGCCAATCTGGTCAAACTGCTGGTCCTGCATATGGATATCAGGTTGGTGGTGATGGTTATCCAGGTACTGGATCAAGAGTAGAAAGAATAAGTTTTGCAAATGATACTGCAACAGCATCAACAAGAGGTTATCTTTCAGTTGGGGGGCGTAATATAGTCCGTCACGGTGCAACTGGTAATACGACTCATGGATATACATTTGGTGGTAGTGGATATAGTAATATAGCAAAAGTTGATTATGCAAATGATACAGCAGCAGCACCAACAACTGCATACCTAGCAACTCCAGCTGATTACATGTCATCCGTAGGAAATGAGGATTATGCATATACTGGAGGTCGTCCTTGGAGTTATTACTATTACTTGGGAAAATTCGATTATTCAAATGATACTACTAACGAAGCAATACTAAATCCTAGTGGATTTGGTCCTAGTCCTAGTTCTTATGGTTATAGTGCCACTGGTAATCAAAATTATGGTTATTTTGCGGGTGGATCTGGTAGCACTATGGTACGAAGAATTGATTATGCAAATGATACAGCACAAGCATCTATAAGAGGACCACTAGCTAGTAGTGCACCATATTCTTGTGCAACTGGTAATGCTGATTATGGATGGGTTTTAGTGGGTCCAAGTTGGAGTCAGCAAACAGGTATAAATCGAATTGATTATGCTAGTGATACATCAACAGCATCACAAAGAGGTCCATTATCTGGTGCTGCGGGTTATAGAGGATCAGTAGGTAGTGGTGCTTATGGATATTTTTGTGGTGGTTGGTCTAGCTATACTTTTGTACATCGAGTCGATTTTGCAAGTGATACAGGAATACAATCAACTAAAGGACCATTAAGTGTTCCTATGTACCGCCAAGCAGGATTCAGTGCACGACAATATGGAATGCCTCAAACATCTACTTCACCTTCTCCACCAATTCCTGGAATAGAGGCACGAGTTCAACCACCATTCCCATTCCCAGTTCAAATACCATCAAGTCCTTCGCCAAGTCCAAGTCCTTCACCAAGTCCTTCACCAAGTCCTTCACCAAGTCCTTCACCAAGTCCTTCACCAAGTCCTTCACCAAGTCCAAGTAGTCCTGCAGATTATGGATACTATGCTGGTGGATATGATTACAATGCTGGTGGTAATGCAACAACAACAGTAGAACGAATTAATTTTGCAAATGATACCGCAACAGCATCACCAAGAGGTAATTTATCAAATAATCCTGGTCAATATCTTAGTGGAACAAGTAGTTTAAGTTATGGTTATGTTGCTGGAGGTCATGTTGTTCCTGTTAAATCAACAATATCACGAATTGATTACTCAAATGATACTGCCCAGTCATCACCGAAAGGACCTTTAAGTATTGCTAGAGGAAGATCATCAGGTTTTGGTAATAAAAATTATGGATATCATGCTGGAGGTATGAACTTTATTGGATCACCAAGTTTTACTAAAGTAGCGTATTCGACAGTAGATAGGATTACTTATGCTAGTGACACTTCGACAGCATCTCCAAGAGGTCCTCTAACAGCTGTTAGTGCATATCAGTCAGGAGGAGGAAATCTTTCATATGGATATTATGTTGGACAATCTAATTCAACAGGAAGTTGGGGACCTAGTACTACTCAAGTACAACGTGTAAATTATGCTAGTGATACTTCAACAGCATCACCAAGAGGAAACATGAATAATTCTCTTCAGGTTCGAGCAAATATGGGCAATAATAACTATGGATGGTTTGCTACAGGATATCCAGGAACATCAGCAATTTCAAGAATTGATTATTCAAATGATAATACAACATCATCACCAAGAGGAAACTTCTGGATAACTGCATATAATAGTGCTGGAACTGGCAACGCTAATTATGGATATGTTGCTAGTGGAAATGATCCTTCGAATGGTGTAAATAGTCAAACTGTAATAGGTAGAATTGATTATAGCAATGATACAGCAACATCAACACCTAGGGGAAATGTAGTTCATCCAAAAGCGATAAGAAATCAAAATGGATTATCTGCAGGGGCTAATGGACTTCCTAATTAATTTGTGTTATAATAAGTAAAACGTTTATTTTTTATGATAGACAATCCTTTGACAAATATATTAATTCGACCAAACGTCATAAACCCAGAGGGTTTAAGAGAGATGGTTGATTATATTAAGAAAGCTGACAAGGAGGACTTATCTGTTTTTGATCCAGACGAAACAAATCGAACTGGAGAAACAAAATGGATAGTTGACAAGAAAGTCAGAGACACTCAGATAGTTGACATGGGACCTTTGTTTCCGAAAATTTGTGACTTATTTAAATTTGCAGTTAGTGAAATTGTAAATCCTTTTTATGGATTTGAAGTTGAAAGTAGCGAGATTCCACAAATTTTATCTTATGGAGTTGGTGGACACTATCAACCTCACATGGATGGTGAAAGTATATGGGTCGCACCAACTGGAGAAAAGATTTGGAAGAAATCAACAGACAGAGATTTGTCATTTGTATTCTATTTGAATGATGAATTTGAGGGTGGAGATTTTATATTTCCAGAACATAATATTCGTGTCAGACCAAAACCTGGTATGTTAGTCACTTTCCCATCTAGTCATCACTACATGCATGGAGTTGAACCAGTTACAAAAGGAAAAAGATATTCGATTGTAACGTGGGCAACCGTAAAAGGTTTCCCCACTATGGATCAAGTAAACCAAGAACTTTCTCAAAAATATGGAGTTCCTGTTATATAAATAATTTTTGATAATTAATTTTTAAAAATGAAATATCTAAAACATTACTGGAAATCTACAGAAACTGGAGATTATCTCACCACTACAAACACTATTCATAAAAGACATCCAGAAGTAGAATTTCAAGGATTAGACGTTCAAATGTGGATGCATGATGCTGACGGTATAGATGTTTGTTTGGCAAGAGTTCCTGATACTACAGCGATTGTTGAGGTTACAATCGGTTCTAAGAAAGCAATTCAAGAATTGACAGAAACTCAATACAATACAGTGAAAACACCATTAGATGCTGCGGCTGTGTTGGATCAAGAAGCAGCTGCAGAGGAAACAGGTGGTAATACAGAACTCGCTGCAACAAAAAGATCTGAGGCACTAACAAAATACAATGAAGCAAAAACAGCTTTTCTAGCATTATAAGAAAACATTAAATTTATAAATCATTATTTAACAAGACATATGAACTTTGCAGTTTACTCAAAGGACGGGTGTCCTTATTGTGATAAAATCAAACAAGTTTTAGACTTGACAAAAACTAGTTATGTGGTCTATAATTTGGGAGAACAGTTTGACAGAGAATCTTTTTATGATGAATTTGGTGAAGGTGCAACTTTTCCCCAAGTTTCTGTTGATGGAAAAAAACTAGGGGGATGTATAGATACAATTAAATATCTTAAAGAAAATCAAATCATTAAAGTATGATATAAATAATCAAAATGAGGTAACGAAATGACGACTGAAACAATACTCACTTTAGCTTTACCTATATCATTTTTGTTATTTGTAATTGGGTTAATATTTGGTTGGATCGCTAGAGATTATATGCTAAACTATAGAGAGATACCAAGACCACATCCTGAGATGTTTGATATGAACGGGAACTTAGTCCCAGACGAAATAGTCGCATTTAGATTTGAAAATTATGACGAAGACACCTACAACGAGGAAGACTAAAACTGCTACCACAAAAGCAAAATCTTCTCAAAATAAAACTACACCAAAACCAATAAAGAAGTTACCACCAAGACCTCTTGCTTTTGAAGTCCTAGATTTAGTATCAAAACAAAGAACAAAGGCAAAGAAAATTGAAGTATTAAAAACCTATGAAGATATTTCTTTAAAAGTCATCTTGATATGGAACTTTGATGAAAGTGTGCAAAGTGTTCTTCCACCAGGCGAAGTTCCTTATTCTGGATATGATGATCAAAACACTTACAGTGGAACTCTATCTACAAAGATAACTGAAGAAGTTCGTAGAATGCATGAGACTGGTTCTTTTTCATTAGGGACAAGTGATAAGCAAGGACATACCACAATTCGTAGAGAATCAAAACATTTCTATCACTTTGTTCAAGGTGGAAATCCTGGTATGAATATGATTCGTCGTGAAACTATGTTCATTAATATTCTTGAAGGTCTTCATCCACTAGAAGCAGAGATAGTTACCTTGTGTAAGGACAAAAGACTTGGTGAAGTTTATAAGATAACAAAAGATGTTGTAGCAGAAGCATACCCAGATATACAGTGGGGTAATCGAGGATGACAAAGACAAAGTTAGAAGCAAAAAGCAAACAAAATATGTGGACAAAGACAGAGAAGGAAGAGAGTAAAGAAAAATATGGTTGCGAGATCGTGATTGAAAATGGGTCTCCAAACGAAGTTGCTACAACAAATGCTCCTACCGATTCGTATATTGCACACTATGTTCATGACGATAAGGATCATTATGATCTTGTAAGAGGTACGAGAGTTAAAATATTTGATATGTACTATGACAAATTTAAGAGTGGATTGAAGTCAATTAAATATGGATCAGGTAATGTGAAGCCTGCACTGTGGGGTTATCGAACACCGAGCAAAAACAAAAAGCGAAAGTAGTTTCAAAAATACCGCAAAAAAAATTCGCCAAAATTTTTTCGCGTGTAGGGTTTTTACGAAAGTCAAACCCATTATTTAGACATGAAATATTTCAAACTGTGTGTGAAATCTAAAAAAACTATAAAATTGTAACACAAATTACAAAACTACTTGCCTATATAGAGTGAATGTGTTAGTATAAACACAACGTTCATCCTAATGATAGAACTCACACTACTGGCATCACTCCTTGCTGAACATAATGCTTCCCACTGGGAAATGTCTTGTTCGGATTGGAACCGAAACAGAATTGAGATACTTAGTGATAGGAATCTTAACTCTGATGCTCACGAGTATCTTATAGATTACTTGAGAACTAAAGTGTCAGGCGATTGTGATGTTTTTATCATCGGACGCAAGTAAGCCGACTCGGAACGGGTTCGTTCATCTCCTACGGGAGACGCAAAAGCCGACTGAAGGAACGGATGTAAAAAGTCCAATTACTTTAGGAGAAACCAAATGGCACAAGTCACATACAGAGGAGTTAAGTACGACTCTGAAGAGTATCGTAATATGGTACTCGCTGAAGCACAACAAAGAAATCATGATCTAATGTATCGTGGTCTCAAAGTTGTAAAAAAAGTAGCGGGAGGAAAGTAAATGCTAGAAGTCACAGAAATCCTCGCTGTCAGCGTAGTTTTCTTGACGATCATTTACGCTGAAGCTAGATTCTTGTATAGCAAGAGTTAAAAAAACATGAAGGGGGTTGAACCCCTTCTTTTTTTGTGCTATAATATATTCAAAATATGTTTGTTATGGATAGAGACAAATTAAAGTTACTCATTCGTCAACTAGAATTTACGCTTGATACAATAAAAGCAGAAGTTTACTCTGATACTGATGCTTATAAAAATTCACACGCATTTGAACAAACAAACGATTACGACGAACTTTTTGATGACGACGATGGCTACCCAGACTAGTAGAGCAAGAAAAATGCTTAACTTACTCAAAAGATTAGTAAAGCAAGATTATCTATATACTGAAGAAAAACTGAAGGAGATAAAATCTCAGATTAAAGTATTAGAGCATGAAATTTCCGAAATGGAGAAAAAAACTTCTAAAGGATTTGGTAAATGAATGTAAAATTAGTGAGCATCACACCCGATGCAGAAAAAACTATGGCATATATTGCCAGAGTGTCTAATCCATCAAATCAGGACAATGAGAATTTTGCAGGATTATTGAGATATTGTATCAAACATCAACATTGGTCTGTATTTGAACAATCCTCGATGACACTTGAGATTGAAACTACTCGTGGTCTTGCAGCACAGATACTAAGACATCGTAGTTTTACTTTTCAGGAATTTTCGCAGAGATATGCCGATAGTAATTTATTAGGTGAAATTGAATTACCAGAATTAAGAAGACAAGATACAAAGAATCGTCAAAATTCGATAGATGACCTCGATCCTGCGGTTGTCGAAAAACTAGAAAAACAAATGAATACCTTGTTTAGTTCTTCTTTGTCATTATATAATCAAATGTTAGAATCAGGTGTAGCAAAAGAGTGTGCTCGATTTGTATTACCACTTGCTACTCCAACCAGACTTTATATGACTGGTTCATGTCGTTCTTGGGTTCATTATATTAATTTAAGAAGTGCTCATGGAACACAAAAAGAACATATGGATATCGCTGAAGCATGTCGTAAGGTATTTACCGAACAATTTCCTTCAGTATCAGAGGCTTTGGAATGGGTCTAAATAACTTTACAATACTTTATAATTATGGCTACTTATCCTGTTGTTAATATGTCTACTGGTGAGACAAAAGAAGTGTCGATGAGCGTACATGATTGGGACAAATGGAAAGAAGATAATCCAGAATGGACTCGTGATTATTCTGATCCATCTACCTGTCCTGGATCAGGAGATGTCGGTGAGTGGAGAGATAAGTTAAGAAAGAAAGCACCTGGTTGGAATGAAGTTCTCAAGAAAACTCAGAGAAATAATGCAGGTAATTACGTCAGAAACTTAGATTAAATGGCAAGGAAAAAAAGAGGAAATTCTGTGGATCAACCCATAGGTGTTGGATTAACAGCAAAGCAGATGAAAAGAAAAAAACCCGTAAATTCAGATTATTTGGTTGGTATTGAACCAATTACAGATAATCAGAAAAGATTGTTTGAATCTTACAGTTCTGGGAAACATATCGTTGCTTATGGTGCTGCTGGAACGGGAAAAACATTTATCACACTCTATAACGCGTTGAGAGATGTATTAGATGAAACCACACCATACGAAAAGATTTATATTGTCAGGTCATTAGTCGCAACTCGTGAGATTGGATTTTTACCTGGTGACCATGAAGACAAATCTTCATATTATCAAATACCATATAAACATATGGTAAAATATATGTTCCAGATGCCATCTGATGCAGATTTTGAAATGCTTTATGGTAATCTTCGCCAACAGGAAACAATTAAATTCTGGAGCACCTCATTTTTGAGGGGAACAACACTTGATAATGCGATTGTTATCGTTGATGAATTTCAAAACTTGAATTTTCATGAATTAGATAGTATAATAACAAGAGTTGGTGAAGATACTAAAATTGTGTTCTGTGGTGACGGTTCACAAACAGACTTAACAAAAACGAATGAGAGAAATGGTATTGTGGATTTTATGAAAATTATCCGTGCGATGCCTTCTTTTGATATTATTGAATTTGGAATAGGTGACATCGTTCGATCTGGTCTTGTAAAGGAATATCTTATTGCTAAAATTGAATCAGGTATGTAATGTTTAAACATGTTGATATAGAACTTCCTAAACTCTCGCGAGAGACGATAGATGGTGTTCGTTATTATTCTGTTCCAGATGAAGATGAGTTACTTAAATTAGTTTCGATTACTTCTGTAACGAGTCATTTTAACAAAGAAATATTTGTTAATTGGAGAAAAAGAGTTGGGAATG
>Ga0160423_10003504_pt1 | contig 13038 bp, 16 predicted proteins | sample CRUFie14St8metaG_FD_108191 | JGI IMG/M metagenome (GOLD analysis project Ga0160423, IMG submission 108191) | Marine microbial communities from the Costa Rica Dome - CRUD Field 142mm St8 metaG | ecosystem: Environmental > Aquatic > Marine > Oceanic > Photic zone | place: Costa Rica: the Eastern...
CCCCCCGGGGGGCGGGGGGGGTGTTGGGGGCCCCCCCGGGGGGGGGGGGGGGGCCCCCCCCGCCCCGGGGGCTCCCTTCTACGTTGGGGGGGGGGGTCCCCGGGGTTTTCCCCCCCCCCCCCCCCTTGACCCTAAATTCTTCCCTCATCGGAACTTGATAGTGTCTGATGAGTTCCCCAACGGGTCTAAAGTTCCAGCATGATGTTGAGTTTGCTTATGACACTTCGGATGAGTAAGCTGAATTATCAATTGCTAACATCTCCTGCTCTTTTCGCAGGTTTTCTGACCGGTGACCACGATGAGCAGGCTAGCGGCAGCGGCGGCAACCAGGAAGTGGAGCGAGATGCCACAAGGTGAGTGAGCAAAGATAGTGAGAGGTCCGCCGGCTGACGCCATCCATTGCCCCTTGCTTAGCACTCCCATTGCTAGACGAGGCTTCCAAATGATGGCAAATACCTGTGAATAGCTGGGCGTTGCTGCTTTCCCATGCATCCATCCCCTTACCAATTCACGCACAGTCAACGCGTTCTCTTTTTTTCTTCTTCTTTCTGTTTTTACTGACGCCCTTCTTTCTCTCTCCCGTCTCGCTGGATGGATCTTAGGTACTCCGCCACGCTCTCCCCTACAGCATTTAGCTCCCCCAAGGGCAATCGATGACTTGTTTACTCTTGTTTACAATCTTTTTACTTTTCACTATCCTCCACCAACTGTGTGGCTCTCGAACTTTCCCTTGTGCCGTGGGATCCAAGTGTGCGTCCAGTGGTGCACTGCGTAGGTGCCCACAGGATGCCCCAACTCGCCCTCCCCGCCGCCACCCGCCATCTTGACCTCCTGGCGCAACAGGTGCAGAACCCTCGCGCAGGCCTCAACCTCCTCTGCCCCTGCCCTTTCAGCCAGCAGCCTCAAGCACTTCTCCTCCAGTTTGGCAGAATTGTCAGGATAGGGGTAAAACGCCTCGGGGGGCAGCAAGGCGCAGTCCTTGGCAAGCGACGGGTTGTCCTCCACGACCTCGGTCAGCCTCCTGGGGCCGCTCAGGCTCACCGGGTCCGGGTTTGGGTTGTACCTTGCAAAATCCGGCGCGACAAAAACGAGCAATTGAGAGAGAGAGAGGCGGGTGTGAGTGGCCGGTGGTAGCGGGGGCAGTGAAGAATGGAATGGGCGTGTAGACGCGGCGGGGTTGATTCTGGGCTCGTCTCACCTCCCCAGCCCGTGGTCATCTTCAAGTAAATCTGCCGCAGGACTTCGGTCCACAGGGGGTGCCCCGGGGAGCTGGCGATCATGGCATTGCAGAGGAGCTCCCTGCCTCCCTCCAGGACGACGGCGTGCTCGCGGGGCTCCCGACCCAAGACGCAGGCCGGCTGGCCGAGCCTCCTACCGGTTTTGGGAATCGGATTAGGTTGGGACAAGATCGTGGGGGTCAGCACGCGCACGTTCGCAGCGTTTGAGAGAGATGAGGGAGATGGAGAAGAGGACTCACTCCAGGAGCTCGTCCAACGGCTTGACCGGCTCCATGTCCATGTCCGCGTACACCCCTCCGAAAGTCTCCATCAGCATCAGCCTGAACACGTCCGCCTTGATTACCGGGGCGAGCATCCTACTCGCCATCCTTCGTGACCAGTCAGGATAGTACCTGTGTCCACCAGACCGTGCGTGCGTGCGGCGTCAGGCGCGTTTGATATGAGTGGCTTGGCAATTTGATGCCATGCAATGCGACATGCGTTCCAGTTATCTCACCTCGAAACGATGTTCACCATGTCCTCGTCCGACCAGACGACCACCAACCAATTCGGGTTCAGTTTGCGCCACTTGTTCTGAAACGCCAAAAAGTGCTCAGGAAGTTCGTCCAGATCAGAGTGCTTCCACGTGAAGTGGATAACTTTAGGTATCAGGGTGGCGGGAGCGGGAGCGAGGGCGGGAGGGAATTCGCCATCGCCATCGTTTGAACCTGAGACCATGGGCGACAAGGGTCCGTCCGCCCAGCCAGCCGCTTCCAGGGCCGCGCTGAGGTCTACCTCCGTTTTCTTCAGCACGTCCAGGTGGTGCCTTTTACCTGCGTGACGGGGGCTGTGACCCAAGCCCGAGAGGGAGACCGCGGCGAGGACGGCGACGAGGCAAGGGGCGAGCCAGGTCGCCGACCCCCGCCATTGCATGGACCGGGGACGCTCCGCGGTGCTCTGCAGGGCACCCGGCGCCTGGGGCCCTCTCTTTCTCTCTCTGTGAAGGCTCGGAATTGGATTGAGTTCACGTGCAAAAAAAAAAAAAAAGAAGTTTTCGGTGCAAGAAATTACTTTTTTGTTGAGTTTGGTTATAATGGAGCCAAGGCTAATGTTGTTAAGACGCAAGTGAATGGTCCGACCGGTCGGTGTCACGCGAGCCGGGCCTTGTAGATGCACACGTACGCCATGTGCCAGTCTCCGCCGCCGTCGAGCTTTTGGATGTCCTCGTCGCTCACGGGGTACACGTCATCGTCGTCAAACTCCACCCACTGCCCGTCCCTCTTGACCCACCCGACGTAGTGTCCAGAGTCCGCGATCCGCCCCTTGTGAGTGATGATGGCGTGGAGGTCGTAGAACCCGGTGTGGCCCGCGTCGGCAGCCATGGCCTCCGACTCTCCGGGCTTGGCCTCCCCGCTCTCGCCCTTCTGCCTTTTCTTTGCGAGCTCCGCCTTGGCGTCCTCCTGCTGCTGCCACGCCGTTCTGCGCTCCTCCAAAGTCGTCTTCAAATTCGAGCTGCAGAACTCGAAGACGTCGAGCATCTGCAGCGGGAACCCCACGCGTCGCAAGATCTTGGCCTTCTGCTGGGTGTCCCTCCTGTACAAGAATCTCACCTGAAGGAATGAAAAAAGAATTTTGGGATTCAGAAGAATCGGGGGGATTGTCAGTCAGCCAGCCACACACAAAGTGAGAGCGAGAGCGAGAGAGCGCGTGTGCGTCTTTGTTTCGAGGGTTTACGCACCAGCTGCACGGACAGGTACTTGGGCAGGGTTATGATCCTGCTCTCTCCCTTGAAGAGCGCCAGCCTGCCCAACTTTTCCGACCTCTTTTCCCTGTCCTCGCACAGCCCGATCTTAAACCCGTCGTGGAGGTGGTTCACGTCCTGGGAGATGTTGCACTTGAAGGTGTACACGGTGCTGGCCTCCACTGCGGTCTCGTCCGACTCCTCACAAGTCAAGCTCGTCTCTAGGTCGATCCCAAACAGGTCCTTCACCGTGTTCCCAGACTAATCATGGGCACATCATTTTTCAATGACAGACAGTGAGAGTGCGGTCAGCACGGATTCAGAGAGGGGAAGGAGCTGCATGCGTGTGTTTTTGTGGGGATACCCATCCAATTCTTCTCACCTCGGACCCGTCGAGCTTCTCCCTGAAGGCGTTGAGAACCTGGGAGTAGCACTCCTCGGCGTCCTGCTGCATGAAGAGCCCGCCTGCGCCCTGCTGGGCAAACTGAGGGAATTTCTGCCTCAGTGAGCTCAGGAACTCGGTGGGCGTCACGCTCCTCTCCTCGTAGGTGCCGTCCTCGCCGTCCGATCTTTCTGCATCAAGGTCAAATTTTCCAGAGGGGGCCAAGGATCCGCCCGCCGCCGATCCCGAGGGCCGGCCCGAGGCCTCAAAGTCCATCTTGCGGAAGAGGTCTCTCGCACTGCGATTCAGAGGTCGAGAGCACGGGGAGGGCACCTTGCGTCAACATTTTCTGAGCTTCTCCGCATTTTTCTTTTCGTTTCTTTCTGCGGGGCCATCAGGGATAGTGTGGTGCCCCAAACTCTTCCGCCCCAAGCATTTTCCATTCTCTCACCTCGCCGTCAGCCTCGCGGTTGGGTCGAGCTGGCTCGTCGTCTCGTAGCCTTTCAGAGCGGTCTTCAGCTCCTCGATGGAGTAAAGGCACTGCATTGTGGCGTTCATGTAGCACGTGTTCCCAAGGTTGGTAAGCCCGCAAGGCGGATGGAAGGCCTTGGAACCACCCTGGGCGTCAGCGCAGGCGACAAGAGGGGCAAGAAGGTCAGAACCACGCACAAGCACAGAGAGCGAGAGAGAGAGAGCCTGTGTGGTGCCGGGTGGTTGGGGGTGGTTCGACGTCTCACCTTTCCGTTGGCGTCGCCCTCGGTCCCGTCCTTCTCAGCCTCCGCCATGACGGTGTCTGCCGACCCCCCGTTGGGCTCCGAAACGGCTTTGGGCAAGGGCCCAGCGCTGCCCATCATCATAAGCTTCTGGTTCGCCTTCACCCCGACCTGCAACAACAGCGTTCACACGAAAGGAAACAAGGAGGTGTTTGGTCGAGCGTCAGAACGCGAGTTAAAAAAAAAGTGGAGTTCGCTGGAGTCGATCCCACGCCATTCGAGTGTCGAGTCTTAGCATACCTTGGTCCAGTCCGAGTCGTCCTTTAGTGTTCCCCCCTTGACCATGATCTTCTGCCTCTCGGGCGGGACTCCAGTCAGGGAGAAGAGCTGCATCTTGAAGAGCGCGGGGGGCTGCTCGGTGTCGATCTCCACTGGGTACATCCCTCTCTGCCACTTCACTTGGACTGCGTCGCGTCGCGTCGCAAGAAAAAAAAAACAGAAACCATGCGTCAGAACAAGAACGAGTTTAGATCTACCATCGTACCTGGGGTGGGGGTTCGTCTCGTGTCACCGCGCTGCCGGATGCCGCGGGCACGGTGTCGGTCGGTCTGGCTTACCTTTGATGACGCCCATGGTTGCCTGGCTCCGCCTCGATGCCTCTCCGCCCTCGTACCTCGTCCCTCTCTCTCTCTCTTGAGCGTCCCGCTCGACCAGCGCTCGCCACTACAATGGCTGTCAGTTGTGTTTTTCGCCACATCCTTCAAAACAACCTCCATCCAAAAAAAAACATTTCCATATGGAAATCTTTCATTTCCCACTCATTTTGTGATACACGTTATTCTTCCAGGATTGCCTGGCCTTTTGCATTGGATAACTAACGACTCTCACAAAATGCGTAGAGATTTCTGGAAAAGTCTGGAACCCTCCAAAACGAGACGAACAAAAAAGACAGCAGCGAAGTGTCCATCCACAGAACTGAAACGAGATATGGCGAAGATGAGAGCGCATGCAATGGGTGCCATGATGGGACCAGGCGGGTTGAGGGGAGGAAGGAGGTTCCGCAATGGAGTCCATGCCGCCGCCGCAGTGGGACCCCGCGGGACCCGAGCCACTCGTGCGACGGCGTCCGTTTTGGACTCCTCCTCGAGGAGGCCTCAACCTGCTCAAAGCCGAGCTCCTGTGTTGTTGATGGCGAATCATCATCAACCCACGCAGCGTCGTCGCGGTGCGGGGGTGTTGTGCCGCGCGTCCGGGTCGGACAAGAAGAGAATTCAACAGAAGAACTTCACGGAGAAGGCCTGGGACGCTGTCGTGGAGGCCCCCGAAGTCGCCAAACAATATAAACATCAGATCGTGGAGACCGAACACTTGCTCAAAGCTTTGCTTGATGATCGAAAGGGACTCTTTCGAAGGCTGGTGGAGGAGGGAGGAGGGTCAGCACAGAGGCTCGAGGGATCCGTGGAGCGGTTCCTGAACCAGCAGCCTCGCGTGGAGGGCGACAATGCCGACGAGAAGCTCGGGCAGGTGCTGGGGAAGAATCTAGAACGGTGCATGGCAGTCGCAGAAGAGCAGAGGTTGGAGATGGGGGACTCTTTCGTGTCGGTCGAGCACCTCTTCCTCGCTCTGGCGAGGGACACCAAGCGGTACGGGTACAGCGGGCTGTCCCAGAGCGGGGTCTCGGGGGTGTCTGATGCGTCGAAGATGACCCAGTTGGTGAGAGCGCTGAGGGGCCCCGCGCACCAAAAAGTGGAGACGAGGAACGCCGAGGACGGGTACGAGTGCCTCGCGAAGTACGCCCGCGACCTGACCCACGAGGCGAGGGAGGGGAAGCTTGACCCCGTGATCGGCCGGGACGAGGAGATCAGGAGGTGCGTTCACATCCTGAGCCGGAGGAGCAAGAACAACCCGGTGCTGATCGGAGAGCCCGGAGTGGGCAAGACGGCGGTGATCGAGGCCCTGGCGCAGAGGGTGGTGGCGGGGGACGTCCCAGACTCCCTGCAGGACCGCCAAATCTTCGCGCTGGACATGGGCAGCCTGCTGGCGGGCGCCAAGTTCAGGGGCGAGTTCGAGGACAGGCTCAAGGGGGTGATTGACGAGGTCAAGGCAAGCGACGGCAAGGTCATCCTCTTCGTGGATGAGATGCACACGTTGGTGGGATCCGGGAGCTCCGAGGGCGCGTCCATGGACGCCGGTAACCTGCTCAAGCCCCAGCTGGCGCGAGGGGAGCTCCGGTGCATTGGCGCCACGACGCTGAATGAGTACAGAAAGTACATCGAGAAGGACGCCGCGCTCGAGAGGCGATTCCAGCAGGTTTATGTGGACGCACCCTCGGTGGAGGACACCATCAGCATCCTGAGGGGCCTGCGCGAGCGTTACGAGCTCCACCACGGGGTGAGGATCGCGGATGGCGCCCTGGTGGAGGCCGCTGTGATGTCCGACCGGTACATCTCTGACAGGTTCTTGCCGGACAAGGCCATCGACTTGATGGACGAGGCCGCGGCGGGGCTGAAGATGGAGATCACCAGCAAGCCTCAGAAGCTGGACGAGATCACCAGGAAAGTCATGCAGCTGGAAATGGAGCGTCTTTCTCTGCAGAGGGAAAAGTCGGAGGGAAAGTCCGCGGAGAGGACCAGGCTGGAGGCCATCGAGAGGCAGCTGGAGCGCCTCAAGTCCCAGGAAGCCGAGCTCGAGGGCAGGTGGCAGACGGAGAAGGGGCTGATCGAGGGGGTGCAGCAACTGAAGGAGGAGATCGACCGCACCCAGATTGAGATCGCACAGGCCGAGAGGGACTACGACCTGAACAGGGCTGCAGAGCTCAAGTACGGAACCCTTCTCAGCTTGCAGGGTAAGCTTGAAGAGGCGGAGGCGAGGGCCGCGGAGGGAGGAGAGGGGAAGCAACTCCTGAGGGAGGAGGTCAACGCGGACGACATCTGCACGGTGATCTCAAAGTGGACTGGAATCCCCGTCAACAAGCTCCAGCAGTCGGAGCGCGCCAAGCTCCTGAGGCTGGGTGACGACTTGCATCGGAGGGTCATCGGCCAGGACGAGGCGGTGGAAGCCGTGAGCGATGCCATCCAGAGGTCCAGGGCCGGGCTGGCGGACCCGAGGCGCCCCACAGCATCGTTCTTTTTCATGGGGCCGACTGGGGTGGGCAAGACCGAGCTCGCCAAGGCCCTCGCGGAGCTCATGTTCGATTCCGAGGACGCCCTTGTTAGGATCGACATGTCAGAGTACATGGAGAAGCACACCGTGAGCCGCCTCATCGGCGCGCCTCCCGGGTACGTGGGCCATGAGGAGGGCGGTCAGCTTACGGAGGCCATTCGGCGCAGACCCTACTCTGTGGTCTTGTTTGACGAGATGGAGAAGGCTCACTCGGAGGTCTTCAACCTGTTGCTCCAGGTCTTGGACGACGGCAGGATCACGGATTCGCAGGGCCGGCTGGTGGACTTCAAGAACTGCGTGATCATTATGACCAGTAACGTTGGGTCTGGGCACATTTTGGACGATGTTTTGGAGAACGGAAGCTTTGAGAACGACGGGGGGACCCGGGACGCGGACAGAAGGGAGGCGAGGAAGGCGAAGATGATGGACTCCGTGCACCAGCAATTCAGGCCCGAGTTCATCAACAGGGTTGACGACTTCATCGTGTTCGAGCCGCTGACGGAAGTTCAGATCCGAAGTGTCGTCTCGCTCCAGCTGGAGAGGCTCAGGGAGAGGCTGGCGGACCGGAAGATCTCCCTGGACATTTCAGACGAGGCCCTCGGATATCTCGCCAGGCGCGGGTACGACCCCGTGTTCGGCGCTCGGCCAGTCAAGCGCGTGATGCGGCAGGAGGTGGAGAATCCCCTGGCAAAGCTGCTGCTGCGCGGGACTTTTAACGATGGCGATGAGGTGGCCGTATGCTTGGAGAGGAGGGGCAGCCTCGGGGACGAGGAGGGGGGGGCGGAGGAGGACGAGTACGCGGGGGCGAGGCTCGTGTTCGAGGGCGGTGCGGGCCACCAAGGGGGGGAGAAGGCCGTGGAGCTGGCGGCGGCGGGTCAGGCGGAGTGACCTGGCCTACCTGGTGGCAAGCTGATTGGAGACCTCTTATCTCCAAGGGAACGCATGAAACGCCGTTTGGTTGTGTTATACACATGTAAAAAAATGTTGTACAAAGTAGCTTTGTAGTAAATAAAGTACGGTAGCGCATGTTCGTGCTTGGGTACCCAGGATCTCTCAGAACGCAAAGTCGTTGAGGTCGGATGACGCCGTGGATTCCATCAGCGCAATTGCCTCGCACTCCTCCCTCGACAGCGGCGGCTCCTTCTTGCTTTTTCGTTTCAGGTTGATCCTGTGCCAGTCGGACTTGAAGTGCTCCCTGTGCTCCTTCTTGTCATCGAATGCCACCTGGCACGTGTTGCACTTGAACCGGCCAACGAGGGCTGGCGCCTCGGCCCTCTCCGGTTGCGGAGGCTTGCCGTCCGGAACGCAAGACACGCCGTCATCAATCCTAACGGCCTCCATCCCCCTCGCCGCCCCCTCCGCCATCTGCTCCGCCTCCTCCGCCGCCCTCCCTTGGTCCCCGTGGACCGCCAGGTCCAGGACCTCCAGCCTTCCCGCGTTTCCGGTTCCCTTCTCCCCCCTCGCTATGGAGTCAATCGCCCTGAAAGACCCCGGCTCAATCTGTATCACCCACGCGCACTGGTAGGTCCCGTCACTGCCGGAGGGGGAGGCCTCCTCGCGCTCAACCTGGCAGGCCGTCCTCAGCGGCTCGGATCCCAGCCTCGCCAACACCTCGGATCTCATCTCCTCCGCGAAAACGGTCAGCTGCACGCGCATCCTCGCCCTCTCTATGCTCAGAACGCCCTGCTTCTGGAGCCTCGGAACCACCTTTGCAAAACACAAAGAGTCGACAGGAGTGTTGGCCGCGTCAGACGTTCAGTCTTCTTCAGGGCGATTGTGGCGGTTGGGCGGAGGGGGGGGGGGCGGTGTTGCGGTCCGGGGTGGCTCACAAAGACACACTCACATCCAGCATCTGCTGTTTCGCCGACTTGCGGTTGTCCGGTATGAACCTTATCTTGGGATCCTTGAGAGCTCGTTCGACCAAGGCATGCGGGAAAGGTCTCCTAGTGTTGGAGTCCACGCATTTTTCGACGATGATGGAGGCGACGTCACGGAGCCTGGAGTCCAACTGCAGTGCCCTTTCTCGATCGCTGACTTGCAGTTCCCCTGTGGGCGTGGGAGTGGCGTCAGTCAGGGTAAAAAACTTGCTGCGAGTGAGAATCGAACCTGCGCCCACCTACCTTTTTTCAGTATTTCTTTGCACACTTCTTCCATCGTGAAGTTCTTCCCGAAGGCCTTCTTTAGATCCTTCTCCTTCGCCATCACTCCTTTGGAAACGTTCACGAATACTTGTTCGGTCTGCAACACCTCGTCCAAGTCCTGCTCGCTGCCTTGTCTCCAATCAAACACTTTGTTTTTATAACAAGCGATCTCAAACCGCAAACCATGCGTCTTGTACCTCACAACGGCGATGTTCGTCAACCGCTTTTGGCCGACGGGCTGCTTCACGGCTCTGCTCATGGCTGCCTTCGACTCCGCGCCCGCTAGCTATGGCGGCCCGCTATCCACTCTCACTTCACCCCCTTTCTGCTGTGTTACCGCAAGGCTCTGCACAGGGTGGTCGAAACACGACGCGAGTAGCAGTGTTTGAGCGAAGGAAAAGGAAAACGTGCGCAGGTCTGGAATCGAACCCACGACCTCTAGCGCACGCACCAGCCCCCGATGCCTTTGCGGTGGCCCGCGGCGCTCGCTCTACACGCTCACACTGCACCTTCTCTCGCTCTTGCCGGCACCACAGACTTTTTTTTTGTTCAATTTTTCCGAAAAGTCACGCCTTTTTTGGGTCGAGCCAGAGAGGCAGAGAGGCAGAGAGAGAGCGAGCGAAGAGGAGGGTTTCGTGGGCGCGATGGCGACGGAATTCGCGACGACGAAGGAGGCATGTGATGAGGCTCAGGTCCCTCAAGTGTGGCGGGACGCTTGCGCCCACCTGCTCATACCTCTCAACGCCTGCAGGAAGAAGGAGTTCTACCTCCCGTGGAAGTACGTCAACACAAACACAACACTCATGCTTTGAGCAGCACAAGGGGCTCACCTTCTCGAAGTGTGGGGCGGCCGAAACGCCCCACACACGCCCCACACAAGCCATCGCGAGCGCGCTGACACCGAAATTCTACTCCAACTCTACTCTAAACTTCTCTATCTTATTCTTGGAACACCAACCGAACAACCTCTTTCTCGTTTGTTGGAAACAACCTCTTTCTCGTTTGAAAGGTGTGAGCACGAGAGGCACGTGTATGAGCTGTGCCAGTACAAAGACTACAAGAAGAGGGTGAAGGCCGCGGAGGACGCCAAGTGAGCGGAAGGAAATGCACGAACTCTTTTGTGTCTAAAAGAATACACAACTCACTCTTTGTATGGCTCGACAACGACCCACCAAATCACATCGCGTTGGACGGCACGGCGGTGACCCTCCTCCTCTTCCTCCTGAGCTTGGGGCACAGCGCCTGCATGCAGGACAGGAGGGCTTGAGAGGTGGACGTGGGAAGGGCGTCCATGCCGCTGTCGCCGCCGGCCTCCTGGTGGGCAGGCCTCGCTCTCTCCCTCGTCGCCCTGGTCGGCGCGGCCGCCTCGAGAATCTCCTCCGCCGCGTCAGCGTCCGCCCTCAGCTCCAGCTGCTCCATTCGGATCCTCTCCATCCTCCTCTGCCTGGACCTCTCGTACCTATCGATGGCGCGAACCTCCAAGTCGATCTCGTCTCCAGAACCCACCTCTGAGGAGTACTCGCGTTCTTCGCTCGATTCCCTGTCCGACTCGCCGCCGCCATCGGATGTCTCGAGGTCGTCGGCCGCCATGCCACTCGTGCCGGAACCATCGTCAGCGTCCATGATCGCCCCGCAGTGGATCGCCGCGTCGTAGCTGTTCATGCCCTGCGTTGGAAGACACCCACACAGAGAGAGAGAGAGAGAGAGAGAGAGAGAAAGGTCAGTGCTGGCCTTCGAGCGGCGAGGGCGGTGGGTCGAGATCCCCTCGATCTTCTAGGTCTCACCTGCAGCTTCACCTGGTCCTCAGCGAAAGGGTTCTGCACCGTAATCGATGTCGAGGTGGGTCGAGTCCGGCAGCCCGAAGGCGCGCTTCAGCTTGTCACTAAATTCCTCAGGGCTCTGGCTGCCGATCCTGACTTTCATGTACTTGGTGCGGCCGTTCACTTGGACCGCTAGGGTCACGTGCTTGGCGAGGGACCGCCCTCCTGAGTTCATTGCGATGCGCCTCCAATCCGGCAGGGGGGTGTGGCACAGCCTGCACCTGAGCTCATCGACGGTTCCAGCGTTTCGCAGCTGCCAGTGCGCGATGCACGAGTCGTGAGCTTTCATCGAGTGGCACTTGCAGTGCACGTTGAGTGGGCTCTCGGCTGTGCCGCTGCCATGACAGATCCAGCATCTGTCCTCCTCCTGTTCAGCCATCAGCATCGACGCGTCGTGCGGGGCCCCGCCTTGTGAGGCCTCGTCTTGATTGGTGCCGCGATCATCCACCGGTGGCACGGGAACCGTCCTCCTCGATCGGCTCGTGACGGGCGGGCGAGTCCCCTCGGTAACGATTGTGGTCATCGTGCTTGAGTTCCTTCGTTTGATGACGAATGCGGATGCGCGTGGCGTGCAAAGCTTTCACCTTTGTGGGTCGCAGCTGGGAGTAGGTGGGCCTGGGGGTGGTCTCGGTTCCGCTCACGATGGTGGTGCGACGGGCCGCTCTTGTTTTTGTGAAGCCCCCGTGCATCGCGCAGCCGGCCTAGGCCCCCCCCCCCAAAAAAAAAAAAATAAAAAGCCACAAGTCCCCTCACCCCCACGAGACCTTCGAGACGAAACGTGGCGTCAAGAGGGGACGACCCGCGTCGGCGCGGTCCGGGCCGAGGAAACCGAGTCAGGTGACCTCTCCCTCCCCCGCGGTCCCCACGGCCGCCATGGAGCGGGCCGTTTGCGCCTCGCGCGCTCGCTTACCCCGTCGCCGCCCGCCCGTCCCATCTTCTCGGAGGGTCTCCCCCCCAGTCGCATCTCCTCTCATAACGCTCTGGGGAATCAAAGAAGAGAAAAAAAAATCACCAAATCGTACAATCCTGAGGTGATGAGGTGACGGGTTGAGATGGCCCACAGGCCTCGCCAAGGGAAAGGCAATCAAGATGTTGGTGACTAGGTTGGTGGCAGGATCCCTCGCGGGCCCCTCGCCGACGACGGGAGGACAACGAGGTCGGTCGCGCCGTTGGATTGGAAGAAGAAAATGCCGCGGCGCCGCGGCACGCAGAAAAAATTGGACAAAGGTGGTCTATGTTACGCATTCAATTACTAGATATGAGACATGGCGTGGCCTTACGACGGCCTGGTCACCTTGGGCATCCAGCCCACGTCGGAGGGCCTTCCCGCGTCCACCCACTGCCGCTTGATCCCCTCGAGCACCTCCGCGGTGGTGCTTTGCTCATCCGCGGAGTACAGCAAGGAGAGCGAGAGAGCAAGAGTCGGTGAGGGCGAGGAGGCGGAGGGTCAGCGGCGGACGGGCGGAAGGTTGGATCGACTCAAACGCGTCCCTCTCTCTCTCTCTCTCTCTCTCTGTCCTTCTCTCGTTTTCAAACACTCACTAGTCGCTGACGCACTCGTTCATGCGTTTGTTGTGTTCCCGGCATTTGATCACCACGAGGATTCCGGCCTCCTTGGAGCATTGCACGAAGTCCCTGATCGCCCCGTCGCATTGCTTGTGTGCCAAGTGCTTCATCTTGCTGCGGAGGGCTAACAACGAAGTAGGCAAAAAAAAAAAAGTAAGTTTTTGGAAAACCAGGAACAACAGGCAGGGGTCAGCCAAGGTGGCGCGAGCGAGCGGAGCCGGGCATGGTGACGATCGGGGCCACCTTCCGAAGGCGCGGGCGGGATCGAGGGGGGGGGGGGGGCACCTTTCCCCCCC
>Ga0160423_10003506_pt1 | contig 13029 bp, 10 predicted proteins | sample CRUFie14St8metaG_FD_108191 | JGI IMG/M metagenome (GOLD analysis project Ga0160423, IMG submission 108191) | Marine microbial communities from the Costa Rica Dome - CRUD Field 142mm St8 metaG | ecosystem: Environmental > Aquatic > Marine > Oceanic > Photic zone | place: Costa Rica: the Eastern...
CTAAATGGAAATTTTTGACCTAACGAATCAATTACATTCTGGTTCAATCTTACATATGAAATTTTACCTTTATAACCTTGCTTTTTCTCACCTTCAACTAATTTTTTAACTTCATCTTCAGTTCCGTGAATAATTAAATCTTTTATAGAACTATAGAAATTAACGTTATAGCCTTTTTTTGTTAAAAGTGGTGGCCAAATCAAAGAGACTTCTAGATTATAGTTATTTTGAAATGATTTTTCGATAATTTTTTTTTCAACTGGCTTACCTATTTTTTTCAAGTATTTTAAATGATTATCTTTTTCAAATTTAATCCAGTAGGCATACTGAATAGTAGATCTGTTAGGATTATTTTGTTTTTCACCGTTTATAAATATGTTGCCATTTTTAATTTCTAATGTATCTCCCGAAATTCCGACACATCTTTTTACGTAATTAGTTTTTTTATCAAATGGCATATCCTTTTGAAGATTATCAGTGGGCCAATTAAATACAACTATATCATTTCTTTTTATTTTTTGAAATCCAGGTAGTCTGTTGTAACCTAGTTGCACCCAATCCAAATACGAAGGTGTGTTATTTGTAAATGGAAGTTTATTATGCATAAATGGTAAAAACAAAGGTGTATTGGGCACATTTGACCCATAGTTAAATTTACTAACAAATAAAAAATCCCCTCTTATCAATGTTCCCTCAAGAGAAGATGTTGGTATCACATATGGTTGAATTAAAAAAACATGTATTAAAGTAGCTGCAATAATAGCAAACAATACTGACTCAATCCACTCTTTAATTTTATTTTTAACAACTTTATCTTTCTTTAGTTTTTTCTTCCATGGGGTCCAATTAACAAATTCAAAGAAAAAAACATCTAAAATGATCAAAACTCCAAAATACAACCATTTGAAAGCTTCTACTTTAGTTATTTTAATAATTAAGAAAATAAGAAAAATAAAAATTATTGAGCAAATTATAAATCCTAATAATTTTTTAATTTTTAAATTCATGTTTTTAATTTAGAAACAAAATTAAATTTTTATTCTTTTAATTTAATTTTTAATGAAATTAAATTGAAAGAATGATGTTTTTGGTCAAAAGTAGATTCAAAATTAAGTGTTAAATTTTCGTTTATATTATATTCAAATAAATGAGCATCAACATAAGCATCAGCAATATTTAATAAATAAAAAATTAATCCTAGAATGATTGTTAAATCCTTTTGATTTCTATAATAATCTTGTAGTGTAATTAGGTTCGATTCAGAATAATTTAGATATTCATCTACTGTTGAATTATTATTATCTGTTCTTATTATGTAAGCCTCTTTAAAATCATTAAATTTTTTATTATAAAAATTATAACCGTATATAGCTCCACCAATACAACCAAGTACAATAGGAGTTTTCCAATATTTTTTATTATATATTTGCCCCAATCCAGGACACGCTGTTGATAAAAGAGATGCTTTAATGGGTGATTTTTGTTGACAGAAAATATTTGTACTAAAAAGTAACGTTAAAATTAAAAATTTAATTTTTAAATACATTTATAATCTTTTTAAGTTCTTTTTCCGATTGAAAATTTATTTGTAGTTTACCAGAACCATTTTTTAATCCCTTTATTTTTATTTTCATGTCAAGAATTTTTTCTAGTTTTTTTTCATATTCTTTAAAAAAATTTGATTCATATAAACTATGTTTTTTTTCTTTACGATTTCTCTTGATTAAATTTTCTGTTTCTCTTACGGATAAATTTTTTGAAATAATAAAATTATAATAATCTAATTGTTTTTCTTTATCTGAAATAGTTAAAAGACATTTTGCGTGCCCAACAGTTAACATGAAGTCTCTCAAACCAGCTTGAATAATTGGATGAAGATTTAACAATCTCAAAAAATGGTTAATTGTTGATCTTTTTTTTCCAATTTTTTCTGCAAGTTTTTCTTGAGTTAGTTTTAATTCATCTATTAATTTTTGATAAGATATTCCTATTTCAATTGGATCTAAGTCTTGGCGTTGTATATTTTCAATTAATGCAAGCTCAAGCATTTTATTATCTTCAGTTTCTTTAATATAAACGGGTATTTTATTAATCGAAGCTAATTTACAAGCTCTAAATCTTCTTTCTCCTGAAATAATTTGATATTTATTTTCTTTAATTTTTCTCACAGTTATTGGTTGAATAACACCATACTCTGAAATAGATTTCGCTAGTTCTTTTAGTTCTGAATTACTAAAATTTGTTCTAGGTTGATGGGGGTTAGCTGAAATTATATTTATATCAATATATGCAAATGAATTAGATTTTATCTTGGAAAATAGTGCATTAACCCCCCTTCCTAATGGTGATGTTTTTTCTATCATGTTATTATTCTAAATTTTTATTTAAAATCGCTGAACTTTTTTCTAAAAACTCTTGTGCTAAATTTAAATAGTTAACAGCTCCTCTGCTAGTTGCATCATATTTTATTATTGATTTACAATGACCAGTTGCTTCACTTAAACGTACATTTCTTTGAATAATTGTGTCATAAACCATATCAGGAAAGTGTAACTTAACTTGTTCTATGACTAGGTTAGAAAGTTTTAATCTTGAGTCATACATTGTCAAAAGTAAGCCTTCAATATCTAATTTTGAATTATGTAGTTCTTGTACTTTTCTTATAGTACTTAATAGCTTACCTAAGCCTTCTAAGGCAAAATATTCACATTGAATGGGAATAATAACAGATTGGGCGGCTGTAAGGCAGTTAAGAGTGATTAATCCTAATGATGGTGGGCAGTCAATAAAAATATAATCATAACTTTCTTTTATTGGCTCTAAAGCCTCAGTTAGCATTTTTTCTCTATTTTCTTTATCAACTAACTCAATTTCTACACCAACTAAATCAATGCTTGAAGGAATTATTTCAAGATTTGGCGATGTTGTTTCAATGATAAGTTCAGATGCAGTTATTGTTTGATTAATTAATTGATAAGTTCCTGCTAATTTACCAGAATCTAAAACAAGTGAAGAAGTCGCGTTTGCCTGAGGGTCAGCATCGATTAATAGAATTTTTTTTTCTAAAACCCCTAAACAAGCTGCAAGATTAATTGCTGTAGTTGTCTTTCCAACACCTCCTTTTTGATTTGCAATTGCCACTATTTTACCCATAATTTTTGTAAATAATTTATGTTGAGAAAGTACAAACTTTTTTAATAATTAAACAAAAAATTAAATTTAATTTATTAACACATTGTTAATTCCTTTTCATTAATTAAATGTTTTTTTCATATATTAAATTAATATTTATTATATACATGAACGAATTAATTGAAAACTCTCAACTTTTATCTTTTCCTTTATTCTGTGTTTTTATTTATTTTTTTATTTTATTCTTTCAATCTAGTGTCGATAAAATACTTAATTGGAGTTCAGAACTTGAATGGATAAAGTCTCATTTTGGAAAATCAATTTTCAAGTCCAATGTTCCATTACTCCTTTTTACTCTAACTCTATTAGAGTTAGCTACAGCAATTCTTTGTTTGTTATCAATATTTAATTTTTTTATTCAGATTTACGATCCTTTACCTTTTTTTGCTCTATTTTTTAATTCATGTACTTTAATTTGTCTTTTTTTTGGGCAAAGAGTTGCAAAGGATTATCAAGGGGCAGTTTCAATTTCAGTATATTTTATAATTAATTTAATTGGACTTATTTTACTATCAATTTAATTTTTTTTCTTTTTTCTGAAATTAAATAAGTTATTTTCTTTAATCAAATTATCTACGTAGTTAGGAACCATATTTTCCCAGCCGTGTTTATTATTTTTTATCATGTGTAATACTTTATGTGAAAAAATATTTAAAACTTCCTGGTCATAGTCCTCAATATCAATGATTTTTTTACTTGAAATATAGTAATCATAAATATTTTTGATCTTTTTGCTGATTTTTATATTTTTTGAATTTGATAATTCACTGTTCTTACTTTCTTTATATGGGTAAACATATACTTTAGAGTCATTATTAAACATTTTACCTATTCCCTCCAAAATCCCTCCTTCTAGGTGATCATAGTATTTTTGATCAAAAATATCTTTAAGATTCATGATTCCTAAAATTATACCCATTCTTTTATCTGTAAATCTTGAAAAATAATTCATTAGTTTATAATACCTTCCATAATTTGAAATTAGTACTGTTTGACCGATTGAACAAAGTACATCAACTCTATCTAAAAAATCTTGATCCTTAATTGCTTTAATATTTATTTCTTCTAGATTATTATTTTTATTTATTGGTTCTCTTTTTCTAGTTGCTAAATTATTTAGTGTTATTTCAAATAAAATTTGTAAATCTTTTTCTAAAACTTTTTTCTCTTTTTTAAATAAGTTGTGACCAGTTTTTATCATATCAATATTAACCTTAGTTACTGGTCTAAAACTTCCCCTTATAGCTAAAATATTTTTTTTATGTAAAACATCAGAAGGTTGTAGACTGTTGCCTTCTGGGCTAAAAATAACAGCTTCTGTCATTTTATTTTTTACTAGAAACAAACTTAGAAGTCTATTATCGAAGTGTTTAAATAATTTACCATTCATTTGAACCATGTCAATTTCTAATTGCGCTTTTGACAAACTATCATATAATGATAGTATAATTTTTTTTGGTGATTGATGTAAGTTAAAGCTTGCATGCATTAAGTTGGCGCCTAAAATCCCTACACATTCTTGTTGAGATCTAGCTTCTCTGTCATGTAATCTTAAGTGAATAATAATTTCACTCGGTTCTTCATTTGCTTTTATTTGAAATTTAATACCCATCCATCCATGCCCAGGATTTTTATCGTTGTATTTAGTTGTAGCAATTGTATTTGCAAAAGAGAAAAATGTTTTTGTTGGATGTTTTTTTCTACTTAGTCTTTGTTCTAATAGTTCATATTCACGATTTAGCATTTTTTTTAATCGAGATTCACATACATATCGTTTGTCATTTTCTTTACCATATATGGCATCACTAACATCCATGTCGTAGGCAGACATAGCTTTTGCAATTGTACCTGAAGCACCACCACATCTAAAAAAATGCCTTACAACTTCTTGGCCTGCTCCTATTTCAGAAAAAGTTCCGTAAATGTTAGGGTCTAAATTTAGGCTTAAAGCTTTTTGATGAGCAGAGAGAGTAACTTTTTTCATTTACTATTTTAAATAATATTTAAAGTTAAAAAACAAGTTTGTTAAAATTTAATAAAACACTAAATTTATTTACATGACAAAAAAATTAATTTTTCTTGGTACAGGCACATCACAAGGAGTCCCTGTTATTGGATGTAATTGTTTAATATGCAGCTCAATTAACAAAAAAGATAAAAGATTAAGAAGTTCCGTAATTCTACAATTAGGAAAAACTAATATTTTAATTGACTCGGGTCCAGATTTTAGATATCAAATTTTAAAAAATAAAATAAAAAATATTGATGCAGTTTTATACACACATGAACATAGAGATCACGTAGCAGGGATAGATGATTTACGTTCTTTTTATTATTTAAATAAAGAGCCAATAAATATGTATATGAGTAGTGAGGTTTTAAATGCTCTTAAGAAAGACTACTCTTATCTTTTTTCTGAAAAGGAGTACTTTGGAAAACCAAAGCTTGAAATAGAAATTATTGATAAATCAAAGCCCTTTTATGTTTTTAATCACGAAGTCACACCAATTCAGGTTCATCATTATAAGTTGCCAGTACTAGGCTTTAGATTTTATAACCTAGCGTATATTACAGACGCAAATTTTATTAGTGAAAACGAATTAAATAAATTAAAAAATTTAGATGTTTTGATTATTAATTGTCTTCAAAAAAAAACTCATATTTCTCATTTTAATTTGGAAAAAGTTTTAGAAGTAATTAAAATTTTAAAACCAAAAAAGAGTTACTTAACTCACATTGGACATGGTTTAGGATTACATGAAGAGGTTCAAGATGAATTACCCATGAATGTTTTTTTAGCTTATGATAATTTAAAAATTGATTTTTAAATAACTACGTTTCTTATAGCTTTTAGTTTAATAATTAATTTCTCTAATTTATTTAATTCAAGCATTGTGCTTCCATCTGACATAGCATTTTTTGGATTTGGGTGAGTCTCTAGAAAAATTCCATCTACTTGTGCTGCAATTCCAGCACAAGCAATAGTTTCTATAAACTCTGGAGTTCCACCAGAAACACCTATTTTTTGATTTGGTTTTTGCAGCGAATGAGTAACGTCTAAAACTACCTTTTTATTCAATGATTTTAATATGGGAATGTTTCGAATATCTACTACTAAGTCTTCATAACCAAATGAATTTCCTCTTTCAGTAATTATTATATTTTCATTGCCTTGTGAAACTACTTTTTCAAGCATATGTTTTACAGATTCTGCGGAACAAAATTGCCCTTTTTTGATATTAACATAATTATTTGTTTTTCCAGCATTAGTTAAAATATCTGTTTGACGACACAAGAAAGCAGGAATTTGAATCATTTGAACATACTTAGAGGCTAAAAAAACTTCTTCAGAACTATGAACATCTGTTGTAACAGGTATTTTAAAACTTTCTGAAATGTTTTTTAATATATTCAAGCCTTTTTCATCTCCGATGCCAGTAAAAGAATCAATTCTAGATCTATTTGCTTTTTTATATGATGCTTTAAATATGAGAGGAATTTCGTGTTTTTTAGTTATTTCAAAAATTTTTTCAGCGATTTGGTATGTTTTTTCTTCTCCTTCAATAACACACGGACCTGCAATTAAAAAAAACATATTTTTTTCATTATTGATTAAATTTTCAATCATAGCTAAACTATTATCTTTTTTAGGTAAATTTAAATACAAATAATCTTAATAAAGAATTAATTGATATATAAAACAATACATATTATTTTTTTATTCGTTTTTTTATTTGTTTTTAATGGATGTAATAAAGAGTCATTAAAAACTAGTAACTGGAACCCTGAAATGGTTACTCCAATTGCAAACGTTAAATTAACATTGGGAGATTTAATTCCTGAAGAAGGCACGGTTATTTATGATGATGATAATTTCATAAGATTAGCATATAGAGAAGATAATATTTTTTCCTTTTCATCAGATTCAATTATTGATTTTTCAAATCAAGAGGGTTTAAGTGAATACTATGATTTTAATGATTTAGATTTAGACGATTTTAATGATGAATTTGACTACACTCTAGAACAAGTCTTAACCAGTGATCCTACGATTCAATTCTTTGCAGAAGCTGCTGGTATTGAAATTCCTTTTACACAAGAACAACAAATTTCAGGCGGTGTTTTGAACGTATTGAGCAGTGAATTAGACGGTCTAGGTCAAACAACAATTGAATTGAACCAATTCAATAATATTTCTTTTATTAATGGTAACCTAACAATAGGAATCCAAAATAATTTACCTGTAGGTATAGAAAATATTGATATTGAATTATTAACAGGACTTGATGATATTGGTTTATTACAATTTTCTAATATTGAAGTTGGTGAAACTCAATATATGTCATCAGATTTATCAGGAAAGTCTATCGATAATAACATTAGTTCAAATTTTTTACAATTAAATTTGCAGGAGGTAGATCCAATGAATGAATATTTAATTACTCCAAATACTGGAATTAAGATCTTTTTTATTATTGAAGATATTAATGTTTCTAATGTTACAATGTCATTTGATGATCAATCATTAACTGATTATGAAACTCTTATTGATTTTGAATTAGAAAACGGTGAACAAATTCATAATTTAGAATTATTGACAGGTAAAATTATATATAATATTTCTTCCTCAATTGATTCAGATTTATCATTTAAGTTAACTCTTCCAAGCGCCACAATAGATGGTGAGATATTTGAATCAGTGCAAATTGTTTCGTCTGGAAATAACTCTACTTATGGGGAAATTGATATTTCAGATGTAATTATTGACCTCACATCTGACTTTACTCAACCTTATAATAAAATACCTATTCATTTTGAAGTATTTATTGATAGTGGAAATGAATTAATTACATTAACAAATGATGATTATGCTGAGGTAAATTTTTCATTTTCGGATTTATCAATTAAATATGCAGATGGATATTTTGGAGACTACGAAATTGATTTAGGAGGAGATATAGTTGATATTGATTTACAAATTTTCGAAGACTTTGATAGTGGTCTTATTCTTGATGATCCACAATTCATTATAAGAGTTTTTAACTCTGTAGGTGTAGGAGCTTCAATTAATGCCGGATTAAATGCCTTTTCTCCAAATTTAGATAATGCAATATTTTCATTTAATGAAATTATAGAGTCTCCATCAACTATTGGGGGAGTTATTGAACAATCTTGGGTTTATGATAAAAATAATTCGACTATTGAAAATATAATTGCTTTACCACCACAACAAATTGAGTACTTTGGTTCTGCAAATCTAAATGGTTCGATTTCTGGCAATTTAAATTTTATAACATCTGATAGTAAAATGACTTTAGGAGTTGAGGTAGACTTTCCTATGAGTTTAAACATAGCTAATATTAGCTTGAAAGATACAATAGTTATTAATGAAATTGAAAATGTAAATAATATTGAAAGTTTATCGTTATTTATGAATATTGATAATGGCTTTCCGTTAGATACTAAATTAGATATCTTATTAAGAGACTCTGTTTCAAATGTTACTTTTGACACACTAGAAATTGCAAACTTTTCATCAGGAATTACTGATGATAATGGTTATTTAATTGAAAGTTATTTTTCAAAAAATCAGTTTAATTTAAATAATGATCAAATAGAAAATCTTTCTAGATCTAATCAGCTTGTACTAGATGTTACGTTAAACACAGAAGAAAATAAGTCCATAAAATTATATTCTGATTATGAATTTTTAGTAAGTATTGGAATGCTAATAAATTTAAATTTAGATGAATAAATTTGTTTCTATTATTTTGTTTTTAATTAGTTTGAACTGTCTTTCCCAGAACAGTTTGAATATTATTGATAATGAACAGTATTCATCATTTTACATAAATGATACAATTTTAGGAATACCTATATTTTCAAATAATAGTTTTGATTTATACTCCAATACAAAACTAAATAAATTCACATCTATAGAAAATAAAAATATAACACTAGATTTTTCTGAATTTATTAGTTCGGGTCATAATTTTAAATTTTCATTTATTTCAGAAAATAATTTAATCCATTTTGGTTTTCCTAGCTCAAATAAATATTACTCTTTTGGGTATAATTTATCCTCTTATTTTGATATAAATATTTCGAATGAATTAATTGATTTTTTTTGGAATGGAAATAGTCAGTATTTAAATAATTTTGTTAGTTTTCGCAATAATACTGGTTCATTATTGCAATTTTCTTCAATATATTTTCAAATGGCGTTTTTGTTAAATGAAAATTTAAAATTTGGTTCAAGAATTAATTTTTTACATGGAATAAATTATTTAGATTTTGAAAAGGGAAATTTCTCTTTATATTCACTAGAAAATAATATTACTCCTTTTTCAACATTAATCGAAACAGATATATTATATAGAACTTCAAATGCAAATTATTTTGGATTTTCTAACCCTGGTTTTTCGATTAATATCGGAGCTGAATACAAATTAAAAAAATGGAAATTTTTATTTGATATTAGAAATTTAGGATTCATATTTTGGCAAAAAAATAATAAACTTAATCAATCTAACGAATCTTACGATTTTAATGGAGTTTATTACACAATGGATGAAATTTTCACTGAAGAAGCTAATCAAACTATAGATACTTTAGAAACTATATTTTCTTTAAATGATTCACCAGAAAATAATTTTATTTCTAGACTCCCTTTTAGAGCAAATATAAATTCATCTTACTCAATTAATTCATCTACTGACTTGTTTGTTAAATACTTTATAAATGAAAAAAACAATACAGGTTACATTCACCATACGTTCATCGGTGCCTATAAATCATTTAACGAAATTTTAAATATTCAGATTGCATATAACTTTAATAATTATGGATTTGAAAATATTCAAATTGGTTTAAGTAAAAGATTTAGAAATATATTCATTGATTTAAATACAAATAACATTTTGTCATTATTTGATTTTTTATCGACCAATTACTTGAATCTTCAAACTAGACTAACTTATGTTTTTTAATGATTTATTTTAATCTGACCATTATTAAAAATTCCGCATATTTTTCCAGTAAACTCATAATTAATAAATGGTGAGTTTTTAGACTTTGAACTAATATCAGACTCTTTATAAATCCACTTCTTTTCTGGGTCAAATAAAGTCAAATTAGCAAGGTTTCCTATTTCTATTTCTGGGCATTTAATGTTTAAAATTTTTCTTGGTCTAATACTTAATAATGAAATAATTTCATCTATTTCAATTTTATTTTTTAAAACAGTATTTACAATACCAAATGTGCTTTCAAGCCCAATAATTCCAAATTTAGCTTTGGCAAAAGAACATTTTTTACTCTCTGTTTCAATAGGATTGTGGTTGGATGAAATGGCATCTATAGTTTTGTTTTTAATACTTCTTATTATGTGATTTATTTCTTTTTTTGGTCTTAGTGGAGGAAATACTTTTAAGTTAGAATCAAAACTTTCACACATTTCATCATGTAAAATAAGTTGGTATGCAGAGATGTCAGATGTAACATTAATATTTTTTTCTTTTGATTTTTTAATTAGATCAAAAGACTCCTTTGTAGACACATGACAAAAATGAATTTTACCTTTATTATATTCTGTAAGCTTAATGTCTCTATTTATTCTTATTTCTTCAGATAATTTAGGCATGCCAACTAAACCAAGTTTACTACTTGTTACACCTTCATTAATTAACCCATTCTTTGTTAAATTCAGTTCATAAGGAGTTACCATAATTGGATTTTCAAAGTCTTTAGAATATTCAAGAGCTATGCTCATTACCATTGGGTTTTCTATTGAATTTAAATCATCTGTGAAACTTATTGCGCCTTCATTTCTCATGTCATTCATCTCTGTTATTTCTTTCCCGTCCATATTTTTTGTAATACAGCCAGTAGGAAAAACATCAATTATTTTTCCCTCAAATTTCTTTTTTAAAAAATTAATGTCAGTAGTATTTTGAATTACAGGTTTTGTACTTGGCATATAAACAATTCCAGTAAATCCTCCTCTTGATGCAGCGTTTAATCCACTATTTATATCTTCTCTATATTCATAACCTGGTTCTCCAATTCTTGTGTGTAAATCTAAAAAACCAGGACATACGTTTAAATTTTTAATTTTAACCTCAACGTAATGCTTATTATATTTAATTTTATTTTTAATTGCTGTAATTATTCCATTTTCAATTAAAATATCTTTTTCAGAACCATTGTGTTTGGATCTTGGGTCTTTAATTTTGACAGATCTTAATATGTAATTTAGTTTTTCCAAAGCTTTAATAACAAAGTTTCAAATAAAAAAGAAATTAATCCAATAAAAATTAAATAAAATATTAAATTTTTCTGTTTATTATTTTTATTCGTATTTAAATTATAAGAATCAGTAAATTGCTTTATAGATTCATTTTCTATGTTAGTAAAAAAATTTGAATTAAATTCTCCTTCATCTCTATTATAGTTGAAGCTTATATTTTTATTCAAATTTTCATTTGAAAATAATTTATATGTTCCTTCTTTTGTAATCTTATTATTTATGTTTAAGTATGTGAAGTTATTAATTAGTTTTTCCTCCAGAGCAATCTCAAATTCATTATTCATTTTTAAGTATTTTAAAGATCCAGATTCACATTCATCGCAACTTAATATAAGATTTCTTTCAATTAGCTCATATAACTTAGATGTTTTTGTGCTAAAGGTTGAATTATACATGATTGGAAGAAAAATTGCATTTTTTGTTAGATTATTTGATGATAAACTTAGTGGTGATGTACAAAAGTAAAAGCTTCCTTTAAAATTTTTATATTCCAAAAGATAAGGATCATTATTTGCAAAATTTAAAATATTATTTCTTTGATTTAGCTTGTTGGTATTTATTTTAAACTGAGCAGAAGTTTTTGGTAATTGGATATTTTTTTTTGTGCTTTTAAAAACGTTTTCAAAAATAAGGTGTTCAAAATTAATTTTATTTAGTTCATTAGTATTTTTTATCAATTTTATAATTTCATCTCCTTTAAGTTCTTTCATCAAGTAATTATAAGATTTCATATCTATATTCTCATTTGGAAATAGAAAAATATTTTTTCCATTTTTAAGATTTTTCTTCAAATAATCTACAAGACTCTTTTGAATTTTTTTCAAATCATTTAAAATTATTAAATCGTAATCCTTAATTTTTTCAAAATTTATTTGGTCTTTATTATTTATCTCTATATTAAATAATGAATCACTAAATACTGCTTCAATTGATGAATTAGGCTCATTTTCATATATTAATAAAACATTTAATTTATCTTTTATTTCATACGTAAAGAAAAGTGAGTTGTCAAATTCAAAATCATCATTTGAAACTTGTAATTTCCCCTTAACATTTCCACTTTCAAGATTAGTATATGGGAAATTTATTTTGATTGTAGATTTTCCCTCAAGATCAATATTATTAAATCCTCTCTTTTTATTATTGATAAAAAGCTCTATTAAAATATTTTTTTTCTTTTCTGGGCTATAATTTTGAATTTCTACAATTAAGTTTTCTTCTTGATTTTTTTTTCTAAATGGGCTTGTGAATTCACATGATTTAATTCCAATATTATTTGTTTGATTTGATTTAATTTGAATTAATTTTGCCTCATTAATTTTTTCTACACAATTATTATATTTTTTAGAAAAGCTTTTTTGGAAATCTGAAATTATAAAATTATTTGTAAGAGAGTCATTTTCCAAAAGTTGATTTTGTATATTAATTATTTCGCATATTGATAGTTGAAAAGGTGATATTTTTATATTATCAATTAATTCTAAACTTTCTTCTTTTGTAATAAATTTATTATTATAAAAATCTAAGTC
>Ga0160423_10003507_pt1 | contig 13028 bp, 15 predicted proteins | sample CRUFie14St8metaG_FD_108191 | JGI IMG/M metagenome (GOLD analysis project Ga0160423, IMG submission 108191) | Marine microbial communities from the Costa Rica Dome - CRUD Field 142mm St8 metaG | ecosystem: Environmental > Aquatic > Marine > Oceanic > Photic zone | place: Costa Rica: the Eastern...
CCCTGCCGCACTGAACCCTGAAGGTTCACAAGCAGCAACCACATATCCTGCTGGTCAGGGTATGCGTACAGACGACGCTGAAGCACTCGGAGATGCATCTGATAATGCATTCAACGAGATGGCATTCTCGATCGAGAAGGTCACTGTTACTGCGAAGTCCAGAGCACTGAAAGCTGAGTATTCACTCGAACTGGCACAAGACCTCAAGGCAATCCACGGTCTGAACGCTGAAGCGGAATTGGCAAACATTCTCTCCACAGAGATTCTTGCTGAAATCAACCGCGAAGTTATCAGAACTATCTACAAGGTTGCTGAGTCTGGTGCACAAGTTAACACCGCTACCGCAGGTGCATTTGACCTCGACGTTGACAGCAACGGTCGCTGGTCTGTTGAGAAGTTCAAGGGTCTTATCTTCCAAATCGAGCGTGATGCTAACCGCATTGCACAAAGAACTCGTAGAGGAAAGGGCAACATGATTCTGTGTTCCGCAGACGTTGCTTCCGCACTCACGATGGCAGGAGTCCTCGATTACACCCCTGCACTCAACGCAAACCTCAACGTTGATGACACCGGCAACACCTTTGCTGGCGTTCTTAACGGTAAGTACAGAGTTTACATCGATCCATATTCTGCAAACTCTGCTGCTGATCAGTACTATGTTGTCGGTTATAAGGGTTCTTCCCCTTACGACGCAGGTCTGTTCTATTGCCCATACGTTCCTCTCCAGATGGTTCGCGCCGTTGGTCAGGACACCTTCCAACCAAAAATTGGATTCAAGACTCGTTACGGTATCGTTGCAAACCCATTCTCACAGGGAACAACCACGATCACCTCACCTGGTCTTACCGCGAACTCCAACCGCTACTACCAGCGCGTCAAGGTTCAAAACCTCATGTGATTCGTTTCACAGATTCTTCGGAGGTCCTTCGGGACCTCTTTTTTTATGTCCATAAATAGAATTAAACTCTTGCGAAAATGAAACCAACTCCTAGAGAAACACAAGAAGCACATCAGCACTATGAGAAAGTTGCTGAGCATCTAATCTCAGAAGGTTATGCTGATGATAGGGATGCTGCTGATAGAATCATTAGTGGTATGAGCGAACAATGGTACAATCTGATTGTTGACTAATAATGACATCTTCATATGCAAATCAAATTCAGAACAGGAACTTTCTGTCTCCTGCTGGATTTAAGTTTAGTATAGCAAAGACTCCAAAGGTAGATTTCTTTTGCACAACAGCAAGGATTCCAGAAATTACAATGGAAACGGTTGTTGAACCTTTCTATCTGAAGAATCTTGATGTTCCTGGTGAAAAGATTGCATATGGTGATCTAACTTTGAATTTCCTTGTTGACGAAAACATGGAAAACTATATGGCAATTCACAATTGGATCACACAATTGGGATATGCAGAAACTACTGAAGATTTCAAAGACCTGGTATCAGAAGTCGATGGAACCAGAGATATGATGAATCAGTACAGCGATGCTGCACTGCATATTCTAAACAGTAATTTCAGAACACAGTCTATACTCAAGTTTAAAGATGTGTTCCCATATTCCTTGACATCATTAGATTTTGATAGTACAGTAACTGATATACAATATTTTACTGCTCAAGCATCTTTCAAATATACCATCTATAATATTGTAGGAGCGGACGGCAGAACAGAGTTATGATCGATCTTGAAAAAATTCAGGAGATGTGGGAGCGTGATGCTGTCATTGATCCTGATAACTTACATAATGAATCTTTAAAAATATCAGAATTACACTCAAAATATTACACTATCTACAACACAATAACCCTTTTGAGAGAGAAAGCGAGGGGAAGTTACAATAGTGTAAAGTTAGAAAGGCATAACTATTATACAGGCAAAGCACCTGCAGAGGTGTATGTTCAAGAACCATTTCCATACAAAGTTAGGGAAAAGGATGCTATTCAGAGATATCTGGAAGCAGATGAAAGATTGAACAATATAGATTTAAAGATTAAATATTACGATACTGAATTGAAATTTTTGGAGGAAATAATCAGGAATATTTCTCAAAGAACTTTCCAGATTAAAAATGCCATCGAATGGCAAAAGTTCCAAGCAGGATTCTAATGAACCCCGAAGAAGAGTTTGGTTACACAGTAACTTTGAATATACACGATGTTCGTCTACTACACTACTGTGTTGAGGAGGCAATTAGAACTTGGCCTGGTTCACCAGCACGGGATGCTGAAGAGCAAGAGCATCTGTGGTATTTGAGAGATTCTCTTTATAGAATGATGTTAGATCATGTGTTTAATAAAAACTAAAGTGGGATAAATAGAAATAAATTGTCTATAGAGATGAAGACGTTTAGATCTTTTATAACTGAAAAATATAGTGAGGAACACGCTCATAGAAAGTTGTGGAATCACTTTATCTCTCACGGTAAGCACGGCAAAGAAGTAAGACAGGCGATATTAGATAAAGAGTATGATAAAGCATTAGAAATAATGAGTACTGAGGTTCAGTATTCAAAGACTGATCCCAAGCATCCTCTACATTTTGATAATGCAAAGAGGGGTTTTTCTGTAAAGAAAGGTAAGCAGGATACTGATCTTGATGGGTATCATAAGGAATTAGATGATGCTGTTCGTGGTGTCCATGCTTTAGCATCTCAGAAGAAATTGAGAGGCGCTGTTGAAGGAAGGCATTCTGCTAGAGTAACTGGTGGATCAGATCCAAATGCAAAATTATCCAGAACCTTTAAAAGTGGTGGTGGTAAGAATGCAACACCAAAAGGTGATCTTGAGATTTTCAACGCCGACAATCCTAAAGAAAGGCGTGGAATTAGTATGAAGAAGGGTGGAGGTGCTCAACTTGCTTCAGCAGAGTCTGGGGAGTTTCTAGCGACCTATAAGGCAGCTGCCAAGGCTTATGCTCAGAGGTTCCACGGAGATAAGTCCAAGGAAGAGCGTAAGAAGATTCAACAGGATATTATGAATCGTGCTAACAGAGTTGCTGATGCTAACGTCAATATGAAGACTGCTGGAAGGGACGAGAAGCAGGCATTGAAGGTCTCTGCACAGGATGTTCTTGATGGTATGCATGATAATCATCCAAACCTCACCAGATTGGTATCACAGATTTCTACATCAGGTGATGCAAAGTTTGGTGGTAGAAACGCACCAGGGACTGCAGGTATAGTTCTGACTGGTGCAACCAAGAAGTCTGATGCTACTGCAAAACCTGCAGAGCAGCAAGCAAGTGCTAGACCAAGACAAGCATTACCAAAAGGTGATAATAGACCTGGAAACGTAAAGGTTGATTATAAACCTACACCACAACAACAGCAGGCAGCACCACAGCAGCAAGAACCTACTGAACGTCAGCAGAAGATTATGGCATTGAGACAGCAGTATGCTCAGCAGATGATGGCAAATCAGCAGGCAGCAGCTGCTCAACAACAGGCACAGATGCAGGCAGCACAACAAAAAGCAGCAAAAGCAGCACAATCAGAGAGAGAAAGAATCGCTTCATTGCCACGTAGACATCAGGCAACTGCACTAAGAAATTCTCAAACCAGAAACTCGACTTCGGATCAAATATCACAACATATGTCTTGACACGCCTACATAAATATCCATAGGTGAATCTTATGGATTATGTCTCATTTGATTATTAGTAAGAAGAACGAAGTATATCTCCACATTCAAGCAGATCCTCACGTATATTATGAACTGGCAGATCAGTTCACTTTTGACGTGCCAGGTGCAAAATTTATGCCTCAATACCGTAGTAAGTATTGGGATGGAAAAATTCGTTTATTTAATGTGCAGACAGGGGAGATCTATGTCGGTCTGTTAGATAAAATTAGACATTTTTGTGAGTCTCACGAGTATAGTTATGAATTTTTGAATAATCCGTATTATGGATTACCATTTGAAGTAAATGAGATGATTTCACACGAAGGTGTGAAGGATTATATGACATCTGTCAGTAAATATGCCCCACGCGATTATCAAGTCGAAGGTGTATACGACGCTCTAAGACATAATAGAAGGTTGTTGATATCCCCAACTGCTTCTGGAAAGTCTCTGATGATATATTCGATTGTGAGATATCACGTTGAGCGAGGACAAAATACTCTGATAGTCGTTCCGACGACTTCGCTAGTAGAGCAGATGTATAAAGATTTTGCAGACTATGGCTGGGACGTAGGTTCATTTTGTCACAAAATTTATGCAGGTAGGGAAAGAGAAACTGACTCGCAAGTGATTATCACTACCTGGCAATCTATCTACAAACTTCCCCGCAAATACTTCTCAAGATTCAATGTAGTTGTTGGGGATGAAGCACACCAGTTTAAATCAAAATCTTTAATATCTATAATGTCAAAACTTTCAGATGCAAAGTTTCGTTATGGATTTACTGGCACGCTAGATGGCACGCAAACGCATAAGTGGGTTCTTGAGGGACTGTTTGGTCCTGCATATAAAATCATCAGAACTGAAGAACTGATGAAGAAAGGGCACGTTGCTAAACTGGATATCAATGTGCTTCTACTGAAGCACTCACCACATAAATTTGAAAACTTTGAGGAAGAAGTTCAGTATATCATTAATCACGAAAGACGTAACAAGTTCATCCGCAATCTTGCTTTAGATCTCAAAGGAAATACTCTAGTTCTTTTCCAGAGAGTTGAAGGTCACGGACAACCATTGTATGACTTGATAAATACAAATGTTGAAGATCGACACGTCTTTTTTGTTCACGGCGGTGTTGATACTGAAGATCGAGAAAACGTAAGGGAGATTACGGAGAAAGAAAACAACGCGATTATTGTCGCTTCATATGGTACATTCTCTACTGGTATTAACATCAAGAATCTCCATAATGTCATATTTGCTTCTCCTTCCAAGTCTAGAATACGGAATCTCCAGTCTATTGGACGTGTGCTTAGGAAAGGAAATAACAAGACCAAGGCAACACTCTATGATATTGCTGACGACATCTCCTACAACTCCAGGAAAAATTATACACTTAATCATCTGATTGAAAGAATTAAAGTTTATAATGAAGAAAACTTTAACTATGATATTGTAAACATACCACTTAAGAATTAATATGTCGGATGCTTTTTATAGCGCAATTAAATTAACTACCGGTGAAGAAATCTTTGCCCTTGTATATCCTGATGATACAGAGGGAGAGCAAATACTTCTACTGCAGACTCCAGTGATTATGAAAGTTATTAATACTCCAGGAGGGTCACTACTGAAGGTCAAACCATGGATGACATTGCCTTCTGATGATTTGTTTGTGATCAGAATGGATAAGATAGTTACTATGTCTGAAATTAAAGATGAGAATATGATCAGGATATATACTAACTACATCGAAGAGTGTGAAGAAGACTCTGCATACGAAAAAGAAGTAAAGAGCACTGAAGAAGCAACAATTACTAGTCAGATGGGATATATTTCTTCAGTAGAGGATGCTAGAAAACTTCTAGAGGATCTCTATAAACTTAAAGATATTAAAGAAAGCTAGTGTTTCTCATCAACCCTAACAAAGGTATTCTACTCATATTTCACTAAGTTGTCAAGTCCTGAAAATGTGCTATAATGTTTTCATAACAAGAGTTTATCTAAACTTAAAATGATATTATGTCAAGAAAGAAATCAGAACATTATGTAAACAACAAGGAATTGCTTGAAGCACTAATTGTTTATAGGACAAAAGTTGAAAAGTCTTACTTGAAGAACTTCGGTAAAGACCTCACTGAGCAACCAAAAGAAGAAAGAGCAAAGCATTGGGGTGATAAACCAAAGATCTCCAACTATCTTGGTGAATGTTTTCTTAAGATTGCCACTCATCTTTCATACAAACCAAACTTTGTAAACTATATGTTCAGAGATGATATGATCTCTGATGGTATTGAAAACTGTATTCAGTACATCCACAACTTCGATCCTGCTAAATCAAAGAATCCTTTTGCGTATTTCACTCAGATTATTCATTATGCTTTTCTCCGTCGTATTCAGAAGGAGAAAAAGCAGTTAGAAATTAAAACCAAGATCATCGAACGTACTGGATTTGATGAAGTTATGATGGTTGACGATAGCTTGCTTTCTGGTAGTAGTTCAGACTATAATGCTATCAAGGATAATATTACGTATAAGACTAATCGATGAAGATTGCTATTATCACAGATCAGCACTTTGGCGCTAGAAAGTCCTCCAAGTATCTCCATAATCATTTCAAACAGTTTTATGATGAAATCTTTTTTCCATATTTGGAAGAGAATAACATCACAACTGTCGTTGATATGGGAGATACCTTTGACAATCGTCGAAGTATTGATTTGTGGGCACTTGAGTGGGCAAAGGAGAACTACTATGACCGTCTAGAAAAGATGGGCATCAAAGTTCATACCATTGTTGGTAACCATACAGCATACTATAAGAATACGAATCAAGTAAATACGGTGGGACTTCTCCTTAAGCAATATCCCAACGTTTTTGTTTATCCAGAAGTTGAGGAAGTAAAATTAGATAAACTCAAAGTACTTTTTATTCCCTGGATTAACAACGAAAACTTTGAAAGTAGTGTCAATGCTGTCAAGAGTTCTAATAGTATATGTGCGATGGGGCACCTTGAACTAAACGGATTTAGAGCTCATCGTGGTCACGTTATGGAAGATGGTATGGCGTGTGACTTATTTGAGAAGTTCGATAAAGTGTTTTCAGGACACTATCATACACGAAGTGACAATGGGAAAATCTATTATCTAGGTAATCCTTATGAGATGTATTGGAATGACGTGAATGATCCTCGTGGATTCACAATCTTTGATACTGAAACACTAGAACATAATCATATCAATAATCCTTTTACAATCTTCCGTAATCTTTATTATGAAGATACTAACCATAAGTTATTTGATTTCAGAGACTATGAAGAGAAGATTGTAAAAGTCATCGTCAAGAAAAAAAGTAGTCCCAAAGATTTTGAGAAGTTCATTGATAAACTTTATTCAGTCGGTGTTCAAGACCTTAAGATAGTTGAGAACTTTGTAATTCAAGGTGATGATGATTTTGAGGTAGAGGAGACAGAAAATACAATTTGTATTTTGAATAGATATATTGATGAAGCAGAAATGGAATGTGATAAAAACATCGTTAAAGGAATTCTGCAGAAAATATATTCTCAAGCGTGTGAGGTAGAGTAATGTTTCTTCTTACAGTCAAAGATCAGAAAGATGACGGTGCTTATGCGGTCCACGACCGTAAGGGTAACAAAGTCCTCTTTCTCTTTGAAGAAGAAGATGATGCAGAACGCTATGCTATGCAACTTCACGATCAAGAAGATGCTGTGATGGAGGTTATAGAAGTTGATGGACCACTTGCAATTCGGACTTGTAAGTTGTATAATTACCGATATACTGTGGTTAAACCCAGTGACATTGTTATTCCCCCTAGATTAGATGATAACGTTCCAGAAAATCCGTTGGCGTAATTTTCTTTCTACTGGTAATCAGTTTACTGAAGTAGAATTAAATCAACATAGAACCAACCTTGTTGTTGGAACCAACGGTGCTGGTAAGTCCACGATGCTGGACGCTTTGACGTTTGTTCTATTCAATAAACCATATCGTAAGATCAATAAACCACAACTAGCAAATACCACGAACGAACGTGAGTGTGTGGTTGAGATTGAATTTACAATCAATACAAGACAATATCTTGTACGTCGTGGTATTAAACCAAACGTGTTTGATATCGTTGTAAATGGCACTCAACTGCATCGTGAGGCAGACGACAGGGCGATGCAACGTATCTTGGAAGAAAATATCCTTAAACTGAATTATAAGTCCTTCACGCAGATTGTAATCCTGGGTAGCAGCACTTTTGTGCCGTTTATGCAACTTACTGCTTCTAATCGACGTGAGGTGATCGAAGATCTTTTAGATATTAGAATCTTCTCTGCAATGAACAGTATTCTTAAAGAGTATGTGAGAGAGAAAAAGAATCAGGTTAAGTCTTTAGATCTGAAGAAAGAGACTTTGAAGGATAAGATGAAGATGCAAAAGAACTTCATTGAGGAACTTGAGAATCGTGGTAATGCAAATATTGATTCTAACAAAAAGAAAGTTGGTACTTTGGATGAAGAGATTCTTCTTTATATGAAGCAAAATTCTGGTATAGAAGAATCTATTTCTCAGTATACGAAAGAGCAAGAAAGTGTCACTGGAGCAGATAATAAATTAGCAAAACTAAACAATCTAAAAGGTAAACTATCTCAAAAGGTAGGCACAATTACCAAAGAACATAAGTTTTTCACAGAAAATACGGTATGCCCAACCTGCACTCAGGATATTGAAGAAGAGTTTAGGTTAAATAGAATTGAAGACGCTCAAAATAAGGCAAAGGAACTTAGGGATGGTTATGAGGAACTTGAGAAAACAATAAAGTTCGAACAAGAAAGAGAGCGTCAATTTATTGCCCTTTCCAAGGAGATTACAAAACTAACGCATGATATTTCTCAAAACAATACTCGGATCAATCTCAATCAGAGACAGATCAGAGATCTTGAAAATGAAATTCAAACTATTACCAACAACTTACAGAACAGAAATACTGAGCATGAAAAGTTAGAAGAGTTTCGAGAAAATCTCCAAAAGACAATTGAAGACTTATCAGATAAAAAACAAGAAATCGTTTATCACGATTTTGCCTATTCCTTGCTTAAGGACGATGGCGTAAAAACGAAGATCATTAAGAAGTATCTTCCGTTCATAAATCAGCAGGTAAATCGCTACCTACAGATGATGGACTTCTACATCAACTTTAAACTTGATGAAGAATTTGGTGAAAATATTGAGTCCCCTATCCACGAAAATTTCTCATATAGTTCATTTAGCGAAGGTGAGAAGATGAGAATTGATCTAGCATTACTTTTTACATGGAGGGAAGTCGCTAGAGTCAAAAATTCTGCCAATACTAACCTGTTGATTATGGATGAAGTCTTTGACTCATCCCTTGACGGATTTGGAACAGATGAGTTCCTTAAGATCATTCGGTATGTTGTTCAAGACGCAAACATCTTTGTCATCTCACACAAACAAGATATGCTCGACAAGTTCGAGAGTGTGGTAAAATTTGATAAGGTAAAAGGATTCTCCCGTATAGTCTCATGAATATACCTAACTGGCAACATCACTCCAAGAAGGATCAAAAACGAACTCTCAAACCACAAGCGTTGAGAGAGCGTAGAGCAGCACTACAGGATCTAAAGCGTAAAATCAGATATACAACGTTTTCCCACGATACCATTAGAATTATATAAATATTTGAAAATAGTATAATACAATGTCTGCCAAAAAATTTATTTCAATTCAGGAAGCATATGCTTCTATCTACGAGCAAAAGGGCAAAGAAGAAGATCATATTGAGGTAGAAGGTGAGGATCTCACCGAAGAGATGATTGTTGAGGAGATGGGTAGTCACGTTTATGATCTTCTTGAAGTTTACCTGATGTCTGAAGGTGCTACTGAAGAGGAAGTAGCATATATCGTTGAAAATAATATGGAAGAATTGATTGACGAGGGCATACTTGGCGCAGCATTGAAAATTGGTTCTAAACTTCTCAAGGGTGGAAAACTTTTGAAAGGGGCAGGTGCTGCTATTAAGAGTGCAAAAGTTGCTTTCAGGGGTTCGAAGGGGGCAAGTTCTGCTGTTCAGAAGTTAGGCAAACTTGGATCTGGTAATGTAACAACTGCAGGTGCTAAGATGGCACCAAAAGCAGGAAGTAGAGCTGCACAACTCCAAACAAAATATGGTATTGGTGCAGAAAGAAGTATGACTTCTGCTAAGAGAAAAATTATTGATAGAGCTAGATCTCAAGTTAGTGCAGCTGAAAGGCAGCAGAAAATGGGAAATGCATCTCAATCATATGTTGATAAGGCTAAGTCAGCACTTGACAAGTATCTGAAGGCAGGATACAGTAAGTATGGTGCTGATCTTCCTATGGCAGGTAGAGGTTCAAAAGCAGCAAGACGTGCTGCGGAACTTAAGAATAAGTGATCTAAGACACTTTTTAAACTGTCCACTGGGAGGTCTTAGGACCTCCTTTTTTTGTATAATAGGTTCATACGCAACAAAGCAATGACCGTTTCTCACGAAATCAAATCCCAACTTGCTAAACTCCTTGCTACTGAGGATTTGATTGTAGAGAATAAGAAAGTTGAAACTGCTTGCTTTAATGTTCATACTCGTGTGCTGACTCTGCCGATGTGGGAGAAAGCAAGTAACAATGTTTATGATCTTCTGGTTGCTCATGAGGTAGGACACGCTCTATACACTCCTGATGAAGATTGGATTAAAAACTATAAGATTCCACCACAATTTGTTAATGTCGTTGAGGATGTCCGCATTGAGAAACTGATGAAGCGCAGATACGCTGGCATCTCTAAGAGTTTCTATCGTGGATATAATGAATTGTCTGATGAAGATTTCTTTGATATTGCTGATGATGATGTCAGCACAATGAATCTTGCTGATAAAGCAAATTTATATTTCAAGATTGGTAATTTTGTTGATGTTCCATTTAATCAGAAAGAACGTGAAATCTTGGACTTGATTGCCAATACAGAAACTTTTGCTGATGTCCTAGAGGTTTCTAAGATCCTGTATGAATTTTGTAAGCAAGAGAGTGAAGATGATCAAACATCTGCAGAACAAGAGAAGCAAGATTCTAATGCAGAACCAAAGGATGGTCCCAAAGGTGATAATCCCGATGATACCGATAGTGAGACTGAAGAAGTTCAGGAAGATGAGTCCTATGGTGGCACTGCAGGCGGTGATGTAAATCAATCTATTCCACAAGATACTGATGAACCACAAGAACCTGAAGTTGAAACAATGAAGTCTCTTGAGGAAGCACTCAAGAACCTAGTCAACAATATGTCTATTGAGAATGAGTATATTGAAATTCCTGATATTGACGTTAGTAAGATGGTGATTAGCAATCAAGAACTGCACAATCGTTTTTCTGAATGGGATGATATTCCTGAAGAAGAGTTTTACTTTTCTGATAGATCTTTTCAAAAGTTCAAGAAGTCTGCTCAGAAAGAAGTTAATTATTTGGTGAAAGAGTTTGAGTGTCGCAAGTCTGCAGATTCATATGCTCGTGCTACCACTGCTCGCACTGGAGTTCTGGATTGCACTAAACTCCATACTTACAAATATAATGAGGATCTCTTCAAGAAAGTAACCACTCTTGCTGAAGGTAAAAACCATGGTTTGATGTTCTTGTTGGACTGGTCTGGTTCAATGGCTAACGTTATGGAAGATACTCTCAAGCAACTTTATAACTTGATGTGGTTCTGTAAAAAAGTCAATATTCCCTTTGATGTGTATGCCTTCACTAATGATTATCCTTGGAAGAAAGATAACACCTCATATTCTCGTGGTGTTTACGTTGCTAAGGAAGGTCTTATGATGATTCCTGACTGGACTAGTCTGATGCATATGTTCACTCATAAGACTAAGTTAAAAGTCTTGGAAGATCAAATGCGGAATATGTATCGTGTTGCTTGGACTTTCACCAAGTATACGGGATATCGTATTCCTATTGGTTTGTCTCTATCCGGCACACCTTTGAATGAATCATTGGTTGCATTTAATTCTATTATTCCCAAGTTCAAACAGGACAATAAACTTCAGAAAGTTCAATGTGTTGTTCTTACTGATGGTGAAGGTTGCTCTAATAAGTTTCATAAAACAGTTCAACGTCACTGGGAAGCAGAACCATATTTGGGTGTGCGTAGTTTCTCTGAAAACTGCTATCTTCGTAATCGTAAGAATGGTAGAACCTATCACGTTGGTTATAACTGGTGGGATGTTACAGATAGTTTTCTACGATTGATGTCAGATAGTCATCCTGACACTAACTTTATTGGTATTCGTGTTCTTGAATCTCGTGATGCTAATAGTTTTATGCGTCGTTATACTAATGTGAGTGAATTTATCACACTACAAAAGATTTGGAAGAAAGAACGTTCATTTACTATCCATAACTCTGGATACAATTCTTACTTTGCAATCTGTGCATCCTCACTCTCTACTGACACGGAGTTTGATGTTGATGAAGGAGCAACTAAATCAAAAATTAAAACTGCTTTTGCTAAGTCTCTAAAGGGTAAGAAGGTCAACAAAAGAATCCTCTCAGAGTTTATTGAACTCGTTGCCTGATAAATATTTCTATAAAACTAGGAATTAAAAATGTCAAGATTCGGAGAACTTATCGGTAAGGATGCACCTAAAGCAGCAGCACCTGCTCCAGCACCTGCACCAGCACCCGCTCCTAAAGCAGTAGCACCTGCACCTGCACCTGCTCCTCTGAAGGACGTTGCACCTAAGCGTAGTCTTCGCTCTAAGCAGTGATCCAATACTTCAACTGTCACAGATGGGCACTTCTAGTGCCCTTTTGCGGTTATAATAACTTCAGTTGAAACAAACAAACCAACATTATGTCCGTCTCTGCAGATTACATTCGCACTTCGCTTCAAGCAGTGTATGGAGAGTCTGTCACTTCTGGTGATATTCGTGCCTGGTGTGCTATGAATAGTTGCAACTACCAGACTGTTACTAATAAACTTGCCGATTATAAGACTGGTCGCGGCAGATGGAATCTTACTGTTCGTGAACAGATCGAACAAACTTACCAGTCTAGTCCTAACGTTATTCCCGATCGGGAACGTGAAATTCAAAATCTTATCCCTACAAAAGATGATACCTTCGTCAAGTTTGGCAATTTCGGTGATCTTAAGAAAATTATTCAATCCCGTCTATTCTATCCAACGTTCATTACTGGACTCTCCGGTAATGGTAAAACTTTCTCAGTTGAGCAAGCGTGTGCTCAGTTGGGTAGAGAACTTATTCGTGTAAACATTACTATTGAAACCGATGAAGATGATCTTATTGGCGGTTTCCGCCTTGTTGATGGTGCAACCGTCTGGCACAATGGCCCAGTCATTGAAGCACTC
>Ga0160423_10003508_pt1 | contig 13028 bp, 7 predicted proteins | sample CRUFie14St8metaG_FD_108191 | JGI IMG/M metagenome (GOLD analysis project Ga0160423, IMG submission 108191) | Marine microbial communities from the Costa Rica Dome - CRUD Field 142mm St8 metaG | ecosystem: Environmental > Aquatic > Marine > Oceanic > Photic zone | place: Costa Rica: the Eastern...
GGAAACTCGTGAGCGCACACGGTGGGGCCATAGAATTGGGATTTGGTGGATTTTGGGTCCGCGACGGGCAGGCTTGAGGCTTCGGGCCCACGCCTCAGTGCGCCTCGATCGCTTCGCCGCGTCGCCGCAGGATATCGAACGGTCCCGGCTATATTGAAGTTTGAACCGCCCCACAATTCGCGCAACTATAACTCATTAGGTCACGAATGAATGTATTATCAAATCGTTTCGGATAAGTTGCAAGGGGTTATCCGAAACACCTCTGAAACGAAATCAATAGTTGGAAGGGGTTGCAGTGGGCCAGTCGGAACGCTAGCGATCCGAACGTATACGGCCGTATGGGTGTTTAGGGTAGACCGTTGCGAACAATCTTAACAGTCATGATTGTCATTATTCTCTTTATTGTAACTTCTCCCAATTACGCATCAGGGGCGAGTACGATAGAAGTGAGATGATTATGCCTAAACCATAACGAATAATCGGTACGCATACAGCTAGCTTGAGGATTATCATTCCTCCACTACCTGGCCACGTTACATCGTTGAAAAATAGCAAGTAAATCGCGAACCAGAAAATAAACCATAACAAGGATTTCTTAAAATCAGAAGAAGGGGTATCTCCACTAGCCATCATTTTCACCACATTCAACTGAAGGTTTTTGTCACATCAGAATTGTAACAACGCCTCAACTAGAACCTGTTGAGTTACATGGACTTCCAGGAATCACAGTAGAGTCCAACGGATCTCCACCGCTACAATACACCTCGTCATAATCTGAGTAACCATCTGCATCGGTGTCTACTTCCGTAGGATCTGTTCCCAAATAATATTCCTGTATATTCGTCAATCCATCTCCATCATGATCATCTGAATCATTGATATCTAAATGGTCAATTTTCCAACGATATTCCCATTCATCAGGCATTCCATCACCATCACTATCTGTATCGTAGTAATTCGGGATACCATCGCCATCAGTATCTGGACCTTGCTGATTTTCTAAGGCATCAGGTATGTGATCGCCATCGCTATCCGTGTCCAGGTAATTTGGAATTCCATCACCGTCTACGTCACCAGTGCCTTCCACTGAATCTGGAATTCCGTCACCATCACTATCTGTGTCTAGGTAGTTTGGAATGCCATCTCCGTCAGGGTCTTGTAATGAGGCCCCATTCTCATCATCATCGGTTATACCATCCAAGTCTGTGTCGATTATCTCTTTACACATTACAAGTTGATAGAAATCAACCATGATATCGTCTTCTACAATCACACCAATCCTATTCAGTTCGTTCATTTCGTCGATTAAACTGTACTGACCTTGGAGGGATGTTGGAGTATCAATAATTGTACCACTTTTCGCCATGTTTCCGAGATCCAAAGCCAAGACAAACTGACTCGTATAAGTTGTTTCAGGCCAGCTCGCCGCCCAACCACCTTCACCTTGATATCCTGGAACACCATTATCAAGAAAATTCTCTGCGGCTTGAGAAAATGGATAACTGATTACCTCGTCATGAGAATGGATATTTCGGTTAGCCATAGTGAGGCCTGCAGATGATGCCGCTGGGTCCCAAATATCTGAATCAATTACACCCTGACCGGTTCCAACGGTCTCTCCGTTAATACCTACATCCCCGTATAACCAACCACCTTGAGTATCCTCTTCAAGGAAAGTCAGCATCAATGAATTTTGAGCGAGATCAACATCCATCCATGATTGAGCATAGCTATCTTCGTAATCGAGACCCATGTATAACCCAGCATGGACTATCCTCTCATTTGGAGCATTCAAGCCTTTGACGTATTTTTCTTCAGGCTGCATTACTCCAAAGTTTGTATTAGAATATCTATGCTCCCAACGGCTGTCAAAATCTGCCATAACCCAATAACCTATCCCTAGCTCTATGTCACCGATACCGCGCTTGTAACCCATACCATCACCTGGTTTCCCTAGGTCGTGATTCCTTCGGAAATCCTCCTCTCTCTGGGTGTGAAATGCAGGGATGGGTTCTCCTCTGGCATAACCGGGAGTACCCCATGGACCAAAATTTTGTGTCCATTCTGACCACTGATCGGTTAGACCAAATGTAACAATATCTACAGAATAACCGTCAGCAACACATTGAGATGCAGTAGGGAGAGTACTTGGTTGAATGTAAGTTTCCTCAACACATACAGTCAAAGAAATGTAATCAACGCTATGATCATCGAATATTGCTATGTCTAGTCTGTCATATGCTTCCATGTATTTCAGGAGGGTCGATACTCCTGGAGTGGGGATGCTTGTGTAATAGTGAGCGGGATCGTGTGTTCCTGACCCAGGGGTCATTGACATCATAGAAGTCAAATCACTAGTTCCGGTTGCCGGAAGATCGTCTAAATGCAATGTGTATTTCACTCCATTTATTGGACTTAATTGGGTAAGTGAACCGATAGATGCTTCCCATGTATTTGGCCCCCAGTGTTGACTGTAAGGCCAATCATGGTGATTACCAATTACCATAATATCGTCAATTGACCCGGAATTTAGAGGCCTTATCGAGAACTCGAGCTTAGCATCCGTGATTTTTGATGGGATATCCTTGAAGGTGTGAAGAAAATACTCTGAGTCAGTAGAAGTAGAATCAAACTCGTAAGTTTGAGGAACAAAATTTTGCGACCCTACAATATTGTTGGATAGATACCAATCCCAGAGCTCATCACTAGGCAATGGCTGATCTAACTCTCCTCCTGGAGCAAATGAATCGGTTAATCCAGCAGAAAGATGGTACTCACTCATTTTCTTTAAACCAACATCGCAATCGAATGTAGAACTGTGTTCCACCTCGAGTTCATTATCATCGACATAGAAACATAATTTCAATTCGATGTAATCTACCTGCTGGTCATCATATATTTGCACATCAATTGAGTTAGTAATCAACATATCATCTATCAAACTGACACTCCCGGCCGCGGGAGGGGGTATAGTCAATGTTGAAAGAAAATTACCTGGAACAGATGGATTGTAACTTCCAGTTCCAGCGTTTGGTAAATCAGACAAATGGAGATTAACAACTCCACCAAGTGGATACTGCTGAATTCTGAGACCTTCTCCTGTGCTGTAAGACCACATTGTTGGATGGTTTCCAGTCACAAATGAGAATTTAACCCAATCAGTTACTGGTGGATAATCTCCTCCACGCATACCGATTTCCATATTTGCATCTAAGAGATTCATTACCGTGTATTGTGACGGAACGTTACTGGAAATGAGACCGTTCCAATCGAATGTATCTGCAATTACCACGTCTCCAATTGGATTGTTGGCCCATTGATGCCATGGAACTGACTGGTCATAATTCCACATTGTGTCTACCAGTGTTGACTGGAGTGCACTACTTGGTGTAGGGGGAGGATCGGTTGTGGGACCATACAAATCCTTCAGGCCCCCTAAAATTGTGTGTTCCATCTGATTATTTCCACTACAACTGTAATCATTTGAACCAACAAAATATTCAGGTACAATGGGCCCAGTATTATCTTGATTTTCAATACACAATACAAGTTCCACCCAATCTACACCAGTGTCATCTTGAATTATTACATCGAAGAATCTCAAGGTGTCAAGATTCGAAAGAACATCGGTTATTGGAGAGCCACTTCCAGATGCTGAAATTAGACCCGGTTGTAGGCTAGATGCTGAAGGTTGTGGCAATTCATCTAGAGCGAATCTAAACAGACCAGTGCTGATACCATTGTCGAAGTTGTGGGCCCATGAATAGTGCGTGTATGTAGGAGCCAGGTTTGCATCAAATTCCGTGAATTGGAGATATATTCGATCGGTTGCAACTTGACCACCTCCCCCCCTAACTCTAATGTCTAATTGGGCATCCACTATTGTTCCTTGAGTTGGAATAGATGTGAAACTGTGAGCAAACATATGATCGAGGGACATGGAATCAAATCCAGCATGCATGGGAGGGTATCCAGAAAGGATTTGGGAGTGCCAGTCAAGAACATCCGCAGATGGATTCATGCTCGGATCTTGATTTGCTGAAAACTCGTCTTTCGCCCCACCTAAGTAGGCATAGATGTCCTGATTTGCGCCATCACAAGGAATAGACGAGGGGAGGAAATCGATGCACACTCGAAGAACCATGTAGTCAACTGCTGTATCGTCTTGAATTACTACATCGAGAACTCTATGAGCATTTAATTCAGGAATTCGGGTTTCTCCAGTAAGGACACCTGTGGAAGCAGGTGGGATTAAAACACCCGAAGAATCTGCAGGAAGGTCATCCAATGCAAGAAGAAAAAGTGTTGAGGTAGACATAGGATGATCGATTGGATTGAACCACGAATTTCCGGGATTGTAAACACTAGTAATTGGATCGAATGCCTCAAAACGAAGACTGAGTCCATCATTGTTCACGTATACGTTAATGCCTTGAACCAGCATTTCAAGTTCCGCATCGAGAATAACTCCATTATTTGGTAGTTCAAATGTATGGAGGAATATGTTGTTACCCGAAATTGTGTCAATCCCGGAGGCAGGGGTATTGGAATAAGTACCTGTGAGTATATTCCTCTGCCAATACTCCAATTCTTCACTAGGGCTTGCGGGATCTTCATCCACATTAGAGATGTCAAAATTATCTGCTGCGCCGACATTGTAAGACAGAATTTGTTGATGCTCGCCTTCACATGAATCGATGGTGACTGCACTTCCATCTCTAGTTATTGACTCATCACCACGAATAGGGTCAATATCGCATCCACTTTCATCAACTATCGCATTTTTTTCGGACTCAGGACAAACATCTACGGTATCAATAACACCATCTCGGTCAGCGTCTATGCGATCTAGAAGTTCTGCATCAGATATATTTGATTCTGTTTCCGAAACACAACCAGCAAGCGACATTAAAACAAACATTGCTATAATTGTCAGGGATGATGTAATTCGTGTCATGACCTAATTGGCTACACACTAATTCATTAATGTCTCTATTGTTAGAAATTATAATATTCGCAATTCAATATTTTACGGCTACAGGGTTATGATTTGACGTCTAATCAACCCAGATGATTTCCCAATCATCGTATTCACTATCGCCAACCACATCTCCATCTTTGAATAAGTCCGAACCGTTTTCCTTGACAATAATCAGGTCATTGTGATCCCATGATGTTCCATTATTGATCGAGATTGTGCATAATGAATCTTGGGAGGGTGTACAAATTTCCCACTCATTTGATGGGATTTTTACCCGGATGCTTTCAATGCATGTGACATGCCCTTCATCACACTCGCTTGACCCATTGAAATGAAAGAAATCACTTGCGTCACAGGGGTTACTCATTTTGATATTGATTAACACATCTTCATCCGAGTTAGTGGGAGTTTCTGCCACTGCATTCCAAGTGATTGCCATGGACTCAGATCCTGTTTCTGCGTAACCATCGCATATACTGTAACCCTGAGATGGGTTAGAGGAACTGCTGAGACATCCAGAAAAAGGTAGAGTGAAGATAAGAACAAAAAGGAAAAATTGAGTTTTCATCATAACATCCCAAACGCAATCATTCTACTCCAATTAACATCCTGAACTACCGTCATCAGAATCATCTAGGGGGTTGGTGCAACTATCTACTTCAGTACCATCGTTAGTTCCTCCACCATCGGTGTCTGGATTGGCAGGATCAGTCCGATATGTGAACTCTTGAAGATTATCAAGGCCATCTTCATCTCCATCGAGTTCAGCATCTGAAGGATTATAAGGGTCCAGAAGATATTGAAATTCCCACCAATCAAGCATACCATCATTGTCAGAATCAGTATCCAAGTAGTTTGGAATGTCATCTCCGTCGGGATCATTCAAGCCCTCATCTGCATCCAACATGCCATCATCGTCACTGTCAAGATCGATGTAATCGGGCATACCGTCTTGGTCTGTGTCAACCGCCCCCTCAATATTATCCGGAATCCCATCATTATCACTGTCTAGGTCCAAATAATCTGGAGTCCCATCTCCATCTGTATCGACGCTGTCATCACCTTCCACTGAATTTGGAATCCCATCACCATCGGCATCGGGGTCTAGAGTGCAATAAGTTAGCTCAAGATAATCGATCATCGTATCATCCTGGATTTGAAAATCAATAAATCCGTTATCGTTCATCAAGTCGATAATACTCAAAGATCCTGAGAGTGAATTTGGACTGTTGAAGGTCGTCCCCATTGATGGTAGATTACTCAAATGTAGTGTGACTTCTAAACCACCATTACCAAACATTGCCGCAGTATTGGGTGTATATGCCCATGCAACATTTTGTCCACCGTATGGCATACCATTAGGGAAGAATGCAGGATCGAAATTCTGTGCTGCGTTCTCATCCCAATGATCCATAGCTGATCCGATGTATCCTGTATGAGCCCAACTCTGAGGCCCGTTGGCATATTCCTGCCAGAAGCCAAGCAATATTCCATCAGATGAATAGTCTGCGTTTCCTACCGCCTTCGCTAATTTGAAATCCAAGCGTGCATCAACAATATTGTTGGGCAGGTTTGTAAATGAATCAACAAACCAATGATCAATATCTTGGTGATCATAACCAACCATAGTGGCATCATAATTATCAGGAATTCCATCACCATCACGATCACCAGAACTGTCCCAACCGGTACCATCCGTAAGGCCGTCAACTGGAGCGGCAGAATGGTATAATCCAATGTCATGGTCCATAAATGAAGCAGCTGCATCCCTAGGTGACCAATTTGGATCAGGAGTTGTTTGATCAAAACCATCTTTTGCTCCATGAAGAACTCTAACTACCTGAGCCCCATTTGGGGGATTAGGCATAGTATCCCAACCTTCGCATGACATTGGAATCGTGGGGGGTTGCCAACCAGTTGGTTCTTCGATACAGAGATTTAATTCCACATAATCAACTTCAATTCCGTTTGAGAAGATTATATCCAAATGTCCTTCGGAATTCATGGTTGGAATTAATGTGTAACCATCTGTTCCAGCTGTGGATAAATCTCCTGAATTAGACAATGGAAGATCTCCCAGATCAAGCGTGTAATGTAACCCAACATCAGCGGCATTACCGATGTCCATGAACCAATTTGGTGACCAAACCGATGTTGATGAGGCGAAAATCAATTCCATAAAATCAGGATCGTTCATCTGTGTTGAAATCTTGCGGATTCCAAATGATAGCTCAGCATCAGTTATGACAGAGGGCAATTCTGGCACAGGGTTAGTTCGATCGGGGAATGAATGGGCAAAATTCCCTTCATTCATCGGATTGTCCACACCTTTGATCGGTATGTTGACCATATGTGCAAGCAAACCAGCGGTGTAGGGTGACCCAGTAGAAGACATTGGAAGATTTGTATCAGGGCTTGAAGCATCCCAGTTATCCCTTGTTCCAGCAATGAAAGATTCTACAGTGTTTGGTGAAGCACAATTGAAACTCCCGCCATTGTTCCCAGACATGTCCTTGAAGCACAAGTCCAATACAAGATGATCGACCATGTGGTGACGGTCGAAAACTACGTCTAAAGACTCAGATTCTCGAAATGCCGGAATCAGGTCCCATGGACCTGCGGCGTTAGTTGATAAGTCAACGTGAGTGGGTGTTGGCAAGGAATCAAGATAAAGACCGAATTCAATTCCATTATTTTGATCGGAGACAGTATCTGGACCAATTTGACCTCTCCAATCATAGTTCGGGATATGATTAGGAGGAAATGCAGTTCTAAACAAAATCTGAATGTAGTCATCCATGGATTCTTTGGAACCGTCTGACGCTATCCGGCCAGAAAGATAGGCATCCTGTAAAATTAAATTTGGGTTGTTTCCATACGCTGGATTCAGCGCCCAATCGAAAGTATGGTAGAGTACGTCTGCGCCATTACCTAGTTCGTCAAACGGGATAGATGAGAATGGTTGGTGGGCTACCATATTTAAGCTGGGACTAGGAGCCGGATCCGCATTGGATATGTCAAACAAATCGTCTGAACCTGCCGTCATGACGATTCTGGTTAATGATAAATCCGTACCGTTGTTACATCGATAAACACGATCGCCTGCAGAGATTTGGTGTTCGATAGGGTCCCCTACTGTACCGTCATCACCTGGCTCCCTAGGTTCTTCGAGAATATTAGATTCAAAACAAAGGGTGAGTGCGTAAAAATCAACAATATGGTCGTCCATGAATATGATATCAATAAATCCATTTGTTTCGATATCTGAAATCATTGAAACTGATCCAGAGGATGGGTAAGTTACACCTTGGACCGGGGCATAAGGGGTTCCGATACTAGGTGAGTTCGTCGGTGGAAGGCTATCGAGATGGAATTCAATAAAGTGAATTGGTACACTAGAAGTGTAATTATCCCAACTAGTAAATTCTGGATTGTTGGGATATAGATCATCCCAATCAGCAAGTGTGTTGTCTACTTGAATTGACCATGGGACCGATGCAGAAGTTCCCCCCTCATAACGTAGGAAGAAGCCGTCATTAGAGGCATCATAGCCATGGGAACGAATCGCTGTTTCAATGAATGCATCCTTCAAATCATAATTAGAATTACTAGCAACAGGGAACGAAGAAAAATCGAATGTATGACTAATCCAAGAATTGCTTGTCTGAATATTAATGCGAGTTGGGTCATATTGGTAAGCAGGAATGAATTCGTGCCGATAATCGAATTTGTTATACATTGGATTTTGGGATGCGATTGAATTTATCCAAATATCGAGATCGGAGCTGGGGGTTGATGGTTCTATACTAGCGAGGCTTTCACCATCATGTTCCATGTTGTCTCTTTTCCCTGCTTCAAGATAGACAGTTTCATCACAACGCTCACCATCGTGCAATATACCATCGCCAATCACTGTAGATTTGGAATAAGGAACATCATCAAAATCAGAATCTTCACTCAAAACATCATTTGTTGATTCAATTACCTGTTCTTGATCACCAATACAACCAGCGAGTAAAGAGAAAATCATCAGCAATACAATACTTTTGGATTTCAAAATCCGATTCATACCATTAAAGGATTCAAAGAAGTAATTAAAAGTAATCAAGTTTAGTTAGATTACCAATACAAATCAAATCGATAAGATTCCAAGTGTTCGCATGGGTGTTATGATAGACCCTTGTCGAGTCATGTCTGGGAAAAGTAGATTACAGTACATTTTTACCCAAATAGAAGTGGCGATTAAATGAGTGTCAGATATCTTGTCGTTCTGCTGATACTCTCGTCTCCAATGAGCGGTTGTATCTTCCAGAATGGTGAGGAAAATGTGCAAGAAATTTCACCTACCGATGAAATTCTAGATGATGGTTCCCAATTCACGGAACATTGCATAGAATATGATAATCTTGAGAGATGCTGGGTACTCCTTGTACCTACGATTCTCAATGAATCTGTTCAGGTCCCCCTTCTCGTGGACATGCATGGTAACGGCGATGACATGTATCAACAACGTTGGACATCTGACTTCGCAAACATTTCCATGGAGCAGGGATTCATCGTCGTATATCCACAAGGTCACAATAATGCTTGGAACCAGGGCTCCAGCCTGATTCCATGTTCCGACGATCTTCGATGTTCAGAGGAAGATGATGTCGGTTTCATATTACAGGTTCTGGAGACTATTATGCAAAATCATTCTATCGATGAATCCAGGATATATGTGACAGGTTGGTCTAATGGATGTGGTATGACCCAGAGATTGGCGGTTCAGGCAAGCGAGGTTTTCGCAGCAGCAGGGTGCATGGCGATGTACCGATTTGCAGAAGTCCCCTCCGACTACTCGCCTATCCCATTTATGGAAGTCCACGGGCTTTTAGATGAGATTGTTCACTATGCTACAACAGCACCTACGGCACCCGTATTTGGACCAGAAAAAGGAGCAGTTCAAAACTTGGAAAGTTGGGCTGAAATCAATGGATGTCAAGGCTCAGTTCATGAAGTCATTGAGAGTGACGATGACTATGACATCCGTGGATATACAGACTGCGAAAATGAAACTCAAGTAATGCTAGTAACACTATTCTTCGCTGCTCACAATCCCTATGAGCATGATGATCCAGTAGCAGATCCGGGAAGGGGATGGGCGAATCCTACGGGAGTACCCTCCTCAACAATTGTGTGGGAATTCGTGAGTCGGTTTTCAAAGACAGAAGGCATGAACTAATTGCATCGATACCGATGCAAATGTATACAACTTTATCCGGGTATACACTGACATTTCGGACAAAAATCTAACCGTCTATTTGCTACTCTTATCCTAACTATTTCGGCATCACAATAGTGGCACAGCAACCCATTACGACAAAAAGCTGAGTGACGGTAAGCACGTTTTGGTTCACCTCTTTGTTTTCCAGCTAATGCTACTTTTTCACTCACAGTGAATCCTCCTGTATCGTATGATAATTTAGACAGATTTTTTGTTGTCTCGGCCCAGTGTTGAAGTTTTTTATCTGAGATTAATCTAGGTTTAGCATTGGGATGAACACCTGATTGGTGGAGTATTTCACTTCTTAGATAATTTCCAATTCCTGCAAGAAATGACTGATCTAACATCAAAGATGAGGCGTTTCTGTTGCAGAATTTCTTACTTTTCAAACGATCAAATATCAAGGATGGTGTACAAGAATCATCTAAAATATCAGGTCCGAGTTTAGAAATAAATGGATGATCCTCTTCTTTCGAGGTTGGAATAATTTCTATATCTGTTGCAGACCAAAGTCTAACTGCAAAATTATCGGTAAGAAATTCAACTCTAAGAGATCTGTTCCATTTCATTTCTGTGGAATGCCGATTTACAGTCCAACGACCATATAATTGATTGTGAGAATACATGCTTAGCCCGCAGTCAAATCGAATCAACATAGCTTTGCCTCGGGTGGTAATGGATTCAATTTGTGACTGCTGAAGAATTTCTTGAAATTCAACAATTGGGGGATAAATTAGGTTTAGAGAATGAATTTCTTTACCGACAATTTTCTTAGAAATTCGATCGGCTGCTCTACGAATTTCCGGTCCTTCAGGCATGGCCAAGCACAAGTGGCAATAGTACTAAACAACGTGTTCTGATGCAAAAGAATGAATCGATATCCATAACGTAATACTGTCTGAAATAATCTAAAACTAGTTTATTTAAACAATTGAATTTAATGCATAATATGGGTAACGTATCCATAACGTCCTTGAAATGGCTGAATCGATTTCTTAATGAAACCCCAGGTGACGGTGTAATTGGGGGGATTCCTCGACAAGTACCAGGAGCATGCTGGTCTAGAGTTAATCCAACAATTGTTCCCAATCCTATTCTACGTCTATGGTCAATTGAAATGGCCAAAGAGTTAGGAATTGATGTTGGTGGAGAAGATTTCCTGTGCGGGAATAAAATAAGCAGTGGAATGGACCCATATGCACAGAGATATGGTGGTCACCAATTTGGTAATTGGGCTGGTCAATTAGGTGACGGAAGAGCGATTTCGTTGGGAGAAGTATGTGTTGGAACTAGAACATTTGAATTACAACTCAAGGGATCTGGAGTCACTCCATATTCAAGATTTGCAGATGGAAAAGCTGTGCTGCGTTCTTCTATTCGTGAATTCCTTTGCAGTGAAGCAATGTATCACCTAGGAATTGATACAACAAGAGCACTATCCTTGGTCACAACAGGAGAAGATGTGGTTCGAGACATCTTGTATAATGGAAACCCTGCTCCTGAACCAGGAGCAATTGTTTGCAGAATTGCACAGAGTTTTATTCGGTTTGGTACTTTTCAAATCCATACTATGACAGGGGATTATGATGCTCTAAAGAGGATAGTTGAGTATACTGTGAAATACCATTTTCCCGAACATTCTATCGATACTGATGACCAAATAATTGATTGGTTAAAAGAAATTGCAGATAAAACGGCATTAATGATTGCACATTGGATGCGGGTAGGATTCGTTCATGGAGTGATGAATACTGACAATATGTCGATTCATGGTCTAACCATCGATTACGGGCCTTATGGATGGATAGAAGATTTCGATCTTAATTGGACCCCAAATACCACTGATTCTGGGAGGAAGAGATACAAATTTGGTAATCAAGCACAGATTGGAGCATGGAATTATGCTCGATTGTTGGAATCAATAAGTCCGTTAATGGATGAACCAGAAAGGTTACATGAGGCTCTAGTTTACTATTATGAAGCGTACGAAGAACATAACAACTTAATGATGGGAAAAAAACTAGGTTTAGATCAATTCAATCCTGGAGATGAGGAAATAACTAATGGACTAAGTAAAATATTACAAACCAGCGAGATAGACATGACAATATTCTTCAGATTGTTATCATCTGTGGAGGAACCAGATGTTAATTTACTGAAATTTGCATTTTACAACGAAGAAAAAATACTTGAAAATGAATGGAATGATTGGTTGAATAAATGGTGGTCAAGAGTTGGGGGGAATCCTGACCGAGAAAAAATGAAACAAACAAACCCAAAGTATGTCTTGAGAAATTGGATGGCTCAGTTAGCCATTGATGCAGCTGAAAAAGAAGACTATTCAGTGGCAAAAGAACTTCAAGAACTTCTAAAAAAACCGTATGAAGAACAGTTAGAGTTTGAAGAAAAATGGTTTCAGAAACGGCCAGAATGGGCTAGACATCGGGTAGGTTGTTCAATGCTTTCTTGTTCAAGTTGATTTAGAATAGTCACTGAAAAGTGTCTATGTTGACTTGATTTCTATAATTGATGCAATGTTAGAGATCATCCAACAAGATGCAGCAGCTAATTGCAACCAGTCTGCTGTAGACATTTCAGTACCATTGGTATAAACGAATACGCTGATAATCCAACAGAGACTAGCAAGGGTTTGACCAAGCCAAGGAACACTCTTCATTTTACCTACACGCGTATAAACCGGTTCCATATCTAAACGCCTCAGACCTAATATCATAACTATTTCCTATCAACAGGTTAAGCACTCTTGTCCGCAGCATGACA
>Ga0160423_10003509_pt1 | contig 13027 bp, 12 predicted proteins | sample CRUFie14St8metaG_FD_108191 | JGI IMG/M metagenome (GOLD analysis project Ga0160423, IMG submission 108191) | Marine microbial communities from the Costa Rica Dome - CRUD Field 142mm St8 metaG | ecosystem: Environmental > Aquatic > Marine > Oceanic > Photic zone | place: Costa Rica: the Eastern...
ATATCGAACACCTCCTCATCCGCCGCCCGATGATATTTGGATGCCTCACAGCCCAACCACAAAACGATGGCTACGGCCATCATTCCGGCTGAACCCCAGAATCTGATCCTTTCCTCCTTCAAGTGTTGCTTATGAACAGCAATTCAGGGGCCAAAGTTACGCAAAATCAACTCGTTTTGCGAAAGGGCTTCAACTTGGAGCCTTATTCACAAAAACGGAAAGTTATGCACAAGAGGCCCCGTTTTTTATTTTTTAGGGTATCTTTCCGGCCGTTTTCGCCACAATTCTTATTTCTTTAAAGGTATGAGAAATAATAATTGGCGGCTTACCCACGAATTATAATAGAATTTCTTTTGAGGCATAACGCCCATATGGCCAAACGATTTGGGAAATATTTGCTCCACGAATGTGTGGCGCAAGGCGGTATCACCGAGATCTGGATGGCGACCGACGAATTTGAAAACGTAGTCGCCGTACGCAAGCTCCGTGGTAGCGGTCTCTCCAGCTCCAGCGCGCCCAAAATGTTCAAGGCCGGCCTCAAGGTGCACCGCAAACTCTCGCCGCACCCAAACATCATCCGCTACATAAATCACGGCAAGGCCGACGGCACGCCCTACATGGTGTTGGAATACATCCAAGGCGCCGATCTCAAAACCCTCATGTCCCGCGAACACGACATGATTGACAATGTGGCTGACGTGCTCGTGCAAATGGCCGATGGTCTCGAACACCTGCATGACCGCGGCTGGATGCATCTCGATTACAAACCGGAAAACATCATGGTATCACTCAACAGCCACGTGAGCCTGATCGATTTCGATACCGCCCAGCAAATCCCCCGCAAACCCAAGAAATACCCCAAGGTCACCGGCACCCTAGCCTACATGCCTCCCGAGCAACTCAAAGGAGAAGCCATGGATCAACGGGCCGACATCTACGCATGGGGCGTGACCGCCTACGAACTCCTCACCCACCTACGGCCCTTCGGCGGACGCACCCCCGAGGGAACCCGCCGCAATCAATTGGATGAATCCTACTTCGTGAAGCCCATCCACCAGCACAACCCGCAAGTGCCCATTGCCCTAAGCCAGCTCATCCAGCGCTGCTTCGCACACCAACCTGAAGCACGCTTCCCCAGCATGACCATCCTCAACGCCCAACTCCACAACGTGCTGGGCGTTCAGCACCACCCGGTTGTCCCCACCGGCCTGGCCGTCGCCTAACCGGCTGCCAAACCCTGTTTGCGCGCCATCTCCGCGAACACCCCATCGCGCTTCAGCAATTCCACAAAACCGCCCTCCTCCACCACGCGGCCTTCCTCCAGCACGATAATCTTATCCATCCCGCGCAAGGTCGACAGCCGATGCGCCACGCACACCACAGTACGTCCCTCCCCCAAGCGGTCAATCGCCCCTTGCACCTCCGCCTCCGCCTTCGAGTCCAACGCCGCCGTCGCCTCATCCAAAATCAATATCAGTGCCTGCCGCACAAAAGCCCGGGCAATCGCAATCCGCTGCCGTTGCCCTCCCGAAAGCCGCGTGCCCTGTTCCCCCAACCGCGTATCATATCCTTCCGGCAATCCCTCAATGAACTCATGCGCATTCGCCGCCTTGGCGGCGGCAACGATCTCCTCCCGCGAAGCATCCAGCTTCCCACACGCAATATTCTCCGCCACCGTTTGATCAAAAATCACCACCTCTTGGCTCACCAACGCCATCTGCCCGCGCAAACTCTCAAACGTCACCTCCCGAATATCCATCCCATCAATCGTCACCCGCCCCTTCGTCGGGTCATAAAACCGTAATAACAAACTGACTAACGTGCTCTTCCCTGCCCCGCTCTCCCCCACCACCCCAATTTTCATTCCCTTAGATAGTACCAGATCAAAATCTCTTAGCACAACTTCATCAGCGTAAGAGAATTCCACACCCTCAAGCGTCAACTGTCCATCAATCGGTGCTAACTCCTTTGCATCCGCTTGCTGCTGCACTGATGGAATTTGATCAAAAACATCTCGCAACATTTCCACCCCCACTAAGGCCTCTTGATAGTACTGATTAATTCCGCCCAACTTCTTTATTGGCTGATATAACATTATCATGCCTGTAAGAAATCCAACCAACTGAGGCACAGATTTCTCCGTGTAGAATACAAAAAGGATTATAACCCCAGCCCCGATCATGCTTAAAAGTTCAATAACCGGATTTTGTAAGTGGCGAGCCTTTAATGATTTCATCCCGGCACGAGCCAGCTTTTGGTAAATTTCATTTAGTCTATTTAACTGAAGCCTCTCCAGACTGAAGGCCTTGATAGTACGCATGTTGGAATATACTTCCACCATAAGGCTATCTTGTTCAGAACCTTTATCGTATGCAACTTTTGCAACTGCACGTAATTTTCGCCCAACGAAGACTATAGGGATAATGCTCAAGGGAGCGAATACCAGCCCGAATAACGCTAACTGCCAGTCCAGTATAAACATAGCCATCACAAGGCCAAAAATTGTAAACGGCTCCTTTATCGCATCAGCAATACCCCAGGTCAGGCACTTGTGCAATGCCCCCGCCCCCCGGTTCATTAGCATCGTATGATCTCCTAGACTTTTTTTATGAAAGTACCCCATCGACAAGTGTTGGAGTCGCTCATGCGCTGCTAATTTAATATCTCTAATTGTATGTTCGCTGACCCAACCTAAAAAATAAACGCTGGAGTATCCAATTCCACTACGTAGTGCTACCAGACAAGGTAAAAAAAACAGCCCCCCTATTACTTGTCGATAATCCAAATCACGCCCCATTTTAGGCAACCACTTGTCCAAGTGCTTTCCCGTACCATGATTTGCTCGATGTAGAGATTTCTCAAGGGCTCCAGGGATGAGCCTATTATCTACTATGCTTTGCTCTTTGGGGCGCTTTTCCAGTCGTTCAAAAAGGGTTTTTGTCCCCCAAACAAATGATGCATTGAACAGCCCAAAGAGGATTCCAAATAAAATGCCCAAAACAAGGCGGCCACGGTAATTTCGTAAAAAAGGCCATCCAAATGTCAGTACATTTTTTACTGAGCTCATTCTAATCCCTCACGATTTGCTCGATAATCGCGCTAGCCACAACTTCTGGCATTATCGAACTCATTTTACAGCTCTCATCAGCTCTCAAGGAATGGTGCCCTTCGCCACGGGGAGCCCAGATACTGCTACAGGTCGGCCCAAATAAAGAAACAGTTTTTACTCCCAGCGCAGCGGCAATATGCATTGGGCCAGTGTCTGCCGATACAAATGTTTCTAGAGAGGTGATTGTCGACATGAATCCCTCTAGGTTTTGCGTTGGAATTATTTCAGCCGTTTTGACTTCACGCTTAATAGAAGTTAACTTCTTCCGATCATCTGGATTATTTCCCGAAGTTAATGTGACATTTATACCGTGCTGATCGAGAATTGTGGCTAATTCCACCCAATATTCAATGGGCCATTCTTTTTCTTTTTTTCCAGCACCAATATGCAGTCCTATGTCAGTCTGAATCGGATAACCAACATATGGCCTTGAGGGTGGCAGAGTTAGTTTTGGGGGTGGAGAATATGATGTGTTTAAGTTCCAGCCTACTAGGATGTCGTTGTATATTTCAGACTGATGCATCCCTGTAGCCCTAGGTTCTTGGTATTCGTTGAAACAAAAATTTCTCAAGGAATATTCACTTCTTGGAGGCCGCCCCAACCGGGTCTTTGCGTTCACTATACAACTTGCAATAGCGCCACGATCGTTGCCTGCAAAATCTACAGAGCGATCAAACCTAATGCTTCTCAATTTGGAAAATACACGAAGCATACCTTTAAAGCCACTCAGGGCAGATTTCGAGATGCCCCAAACTTTATCAACTTCACTGCAGGCTGACAAAATTGGGCGGGCTTCTTCAAAACTCAAAACATGTAACTCACACTCGGGCCAGTGCTCACGTAAATTTTGCAAAGCAGTGGACAGTAATACCGCATCGCCAAGGAATTTAAATTGAATGGCGAGTACCTTTGGAGATGGGCTCATTTCCTCGGATCAGATCTTGTAAATGCAATAGTTGCAAACGAACCGAGTATGAGATATCAAACTCCGTGTCAAGGCGTGGAAAATAAACTACCAGTTTCTGTTTGCATGATCGCGGGCCCAGAAGGTCATAGGATTAGTAAATCATTAGACAGTATTTCAAGTTGGGCTGGAGAAATTATCATTGTTTTGAATGAAGATGTGGATGACGAAACAGAACAGATCGCTAATATTGCCGGAGCAGCAGTGTTCCGAGAGCAATGGAAGGGCCACATAGCCCAAAAAAACTCGGCTGCAATCAAGGCCAACTTTCCATGGACACTGGGTTTGGACGCTGACGAAATAGTCTCTACCAAAATGCAAAAGGAGATAAGTGTAGTTACCCAAAGCCCTCACCAGTCGTCCTCGGATTACTACTCATTCCCTCGCTGCACGGAATATGAGGGTAAAATGATACGCCATGGCGATTGGTATCCGGACCGTCAAACGCGACTTTGGAAAACGGGCTCAGCAAAATGGGGCGGTGTCAATCCGCACGATAAATTACTGACTGCCAAAAAACCCGAGAAACTTTCAGGAGAAATCATCCATTACAGTATGACGTCACTCGATCATCAGATCAAAAAGTACCTATGTTATGCGGATGTGTTTGCGAGTGAATGCCAAAATCAAAACCGACGTGTTAGCAGGTTAGATTTATTTTTTAGACCAACCTGGCGGTTTGTCCGGGGATATTTTTTAAAGCTAGGTTTTTTAGATGGATGGCAAGGCCTAGCAATTGCCAGGATGACCGCATTTTATACTTTTCTCCGTTATTTTAAAGCACTGGAAATTCAAACCCATAATCGTAACTAAAATTGAAATTGCGCTTCCTTTGGCGAGCCTTTAGGGCAATGGCACGAGACCAACGGGCCGAAATCGCCACCCTTCTAAAACTCTTAAGAAAAGGCGAGCTTGCTATTGATGTGGGCGCCAATAAAGGTTCTTACGTTTACTGGATGCGTCGTGCTGTAGGCCCAACCGGGGCAGTGATGGCTTTTGAACCGCAAAAGCCGCTAGCTTCATATTTGTCGGAAATATCGAGCAGAATGGATTGGAGTAACGTCTCAATAAGACAATGTGCAGTTTCAGATAGTAACGGTATGGCAACACTCTGGGTTCCTAGGACAGCAGTTTCTCCCGGAGCAACCCTCGAAAATCACGAATGGGATGAAGAGCATCAAAAGAATACTTGTAGAACAATAAAATTAGATGACTCCATTCCCGAATCAGACAAAGTATCTTTTATAAAAGTGGACGTCGAAGGGCACGAGTTAAGCGTTTTTAGGGGGGCGAGTCGTATACTAGAGATAGATAAGCCCCATATTCTATTCGAGTGCGAATCCAGACACCTATCCGTAACTTCCGTGAAGGAAGTTCTAGATTACTTAGGAGCGAGGGGGTACCGCGGGTTCTTTTTCAACAATCGAAAAATTTTACCCGTCGACTTATTCGATACGGAGGTCCATCAAGGAAGCCATCCAAAAGACCCGAGTTATTGCAATAACTTCCTTTTTTCATGTGAAGACATATCAGATAGGATCTAGAATCCAGCATCCTTTCGAGGATTGCCCCACCAACCTAGCAATAAATGAAGGCCGGTATTTCGTCGCCCGAAATTCCCAAGACTGATCTCTAGCTATTTGTTCGTACATCTCTCTATGTTTGCGTCTCTCCCCCTCATATAAAAGGGTGGTTTGTCTCCCGATTAGGGAGAAATCGTCCTTTGTGTAAGTTCCACCGTCACCGAGAAATAAATCTGCTTTTATATTATATTGGGTAAGATCCTTGATTTTCTGATGGATTGATAAATTCGTAAATCTCTCCGGATTTAGATTAACCGCCAACTGTTCGAGACAAAATGTGTTGTCTTCAAAACATATTATCTTATCAGGTGTGAATTCAGGGTGGTTTATCACCATATCGGTCATAGTCCCAATTCCTGCCCCCAATTCTACAACAACGCTTGGCTTCAAATTTCGTAATACATAAGACAAGACAGCTAATGCATATTTTCCGGCAATATGATCGCTCCCATTTTTAGATTTATATTTTTCATGCCATTCTTCCCCGAGTGATAAGTCCAATTTAGAAAGCTGAATTTTCCCTGCCTTTTTCATTTCAATTACAGTGACCAGAAAAAAGCATTTCCGCGCGAATCCAGTCATCCATGGTATCTAGATTTACTGCTTCATGTTCTGTTTCAAAGGGTATACAATTTTTACCATAAATTGATTTCTGATCATTAATAATGTCACTACGCGTTATGTAAAACTGCCCGTTCCGTGCATATGCAGGAGGGGCGTCCTGCCTACGAGTAACCCGGTGCCCACCCTCAACATAAAAACCTAAAACTCCATCTTCAATTTTCATTAAAAAATGTGGTGAGTAATGCATTGGAACTTTCTCAACAGAAACAATAGAATCAATGTTGCTATCATTTCTGATTATCGATGTAGCTTCGGCAAGATCTTTCTGGCGCCGGAATGGTGACGTGGGTTGCAATAATACAACATAAGCTGGCCTCCATCCTTCTTTACTTATCCGGTCTAATGCATGTAGCACAACTTCGATCATAGGTGCTTCATCGGTAGCTAAATTAAGTGGCCGAATGAATGGCACTTCGGCACCATATTTTAACCCCATATCTGCAATTTCAGAGTCATCAGTGGACAGAATTACTCGTTCGATTTCAGGTGACTTGATTGCGAATTCAACTGCATGAGCTAAAAGTGGCTTGCCTCCCAAAATTTTGGAATTTTTTTGCGGTATACCCTTGGATCCCCCTCGAGCTGGGATGATTGCTAGAATACCCTCCCCTTCTTGAGTTATCTTTTGGTCAACTTTTTCCACAATGGATTAGTAAGAGATGCGTTTTTGGTATTTTAGAGGCATACGAGCTAAGCAATCGGCTATTCTTACTCCGCCATTCCCATCACCAAAAATAGTTTGACTGGGGTATGAGCCATGAGCCATTTGACTTTTTACGGCCCCTTCAATCTTGCTGGCATCGTGCGCCACATCAACCACATTGTCGCCACGTTGACGGCCTGATTGTCTTGACCCAATATTGACCACAGGAACTCCTAGAAAAGCTGACTCCCTAATCCCCACACTACTATTACCGATTAAACACTTAGAATTCTTAATGAGCTTAAGGAAATCAATGCCCTCAAAATTTTTAAAAAATCTTATCTTTTCTGGATCATATTTATCTCTAAATGCACGAATCCCCCGAGAAGTCCCATCAGACCCAGCGTCAACGTTTGGCCAAAACCACAATGTGGGAGTATTCAAATTTAGTATTGCTTCACACGTTTCTCTAATATGATTCAACGAAGATTGATATTCAGTGGTTACCGGATGCTGCAAAACCACAATGTAACCATCATCAATCTCAGTAAGTCTACCAATCCCGCCATATTTTTTAATTGGATCAAAACGTAATTCTTCATCGTGTAAAAGATCAACTGCCAGATCAATGGAGGGACAACCTGTAACGTGGATTGTGTCATTGTCTTCACCCATTTTTTTAACACGAATGGCTGACTCTTCACTGGAAACTAAATGTTGGTCGGCCAGTTTTGTGATCGCATGCCGCACCTTCTCATCAATGGACCCTGTAACCTCACCGCCTTGAATATGAACCAGTGGAATATTCATGTAAGAAGCAGCCACCGCAGTAGCCATAGTCTCGTACCTATCAGCTATAGTAACAACGATATCCGGCTTGAGATTGTCAAACGCTGTAGAAAGCTCAATCAAACCGATGCCCGTACTCTTTGCCATTGCGGGTAAACTTTCCCCTTCAATGACCATCAATACCCTCGCGTCGATTTGAAAACCATCGGCCTCGATCAGTTCGTGAGCATTCCCATACCTATCCAAAACTGCAGAAGCTGCAACTACTAATTGTAGTTCCAGCTCCTCGTGCTCTTTTATGGCCTTTAATGCTGTTCGAATCCTCGAATAACTGGGGCGGGCTGTGATGACTACACAAACTTTCCTCATCTTTGAATAACCTGATTTTGATGGATGAATTCACCTTTTCTAATTGGGCAAGACGCCCGAGAGCCAATTACTTCAAAGAATTCCTTTGCGGGGATTCCTTTGCAAGGCTTACGAAATGTTAAATTTTCCCTGGTTAACTCCTCGCCTTCGGCGATGTCATTAGCAGCCACAAGGCCCTGCTGAAACATCCCTCGCATTGAATCAAAATCTTGCTCGATTTCATCTTTTTTTACGGGCGAAGACAGGGCTTTAGCAATGAATCGTGCCCCTGCGACCAACTGCTCTAGCTCAGCAATCGTTAGGGAAGCAACAGTATCAGGCCCGAACATATCCTCGTGGAAAGTCACGTGCACTTCAACGAAGTGAGCACCCCTCGAGATTGCTGCCAAAGGGGCAAATATTTTTCCTGAGTGGTCCGAAAGTCCTACTGGACAGCTGTACCGGTCTGTTAATTCTCTGAGGATGTTTAATCCAATCTCTGAAGGTGGAGTTGGATATTTAGACGAACATTGAAATACGCCCAGGGGGGCCCCCATATTTTTCACCATTTCCACTGCCAAATCTAACTCATTATAAGATGACATTCCCGAGGAAAGTAGTACAGGCAGTTTAGTTTCTGCCATTTTTTCAATCAGCCTAAGGTTTGATGTCTCTCCTGATGCAACTTTCCAAGCCTTCACGCCAATACCTTTCAGAAGGTCGACCGCAGCTAAGGAAAACGGGGAGCTGATAAAGAAAAGACCTTTATCTTCTGCGTGTGTTTTTAACCCAGCCCACTCCTCCGGCGAAAATTCCATCCTTCGCCAATAGTCCATACGGGTCTTGTCTTGATAGCTAAAATTTACACGCCATGGCTCTTCTGGAGAACTCTCCTCGCCGGCTATATGAGTCTGGAATTTTACAGCATCACACCCAACTTTGGCCACAGCATCAATGTAGGAGTGCGCAATGCCGAGACTGCCATCATGCGCCTGAGCAACCTCAGCTATTATAAGGGGCTTAACATCACCTATCATTCCTTGATGACCCACGATTATATCTCTGAAGAGGCACAATACTGTTGAATCGTGGGTCATGGAAAGATTTTTTCTTTACTCGCATTAGATGTTGGCCGCAGCATCCCGGCGGAGGTTTTCCAGGGAAAAATGAGCAGGATTTGTTTTGTTGTCGACTCTGGTACGGCTATTAGGAACTTGCTCAGAACAAATGTACTGACGAGTTTAATCAACGATCATTTGGACGATGTATCGATTTACTCCCCAATTAACGATAGACAATTTAAATCAGAACTGGGCGGAAACGAAGTAGAAGTCCTTTCATTCCCTCAAAGTAAGAAAACTCTATCCGCAAAGTTACTGTCGTCTCTTGCGTGTGATTGCTGGGCCCTAAGGCATAATTTGTTTACATATATTAATAAGCGGAGGGCTCTCCGAGGCTTCGCCTTAAAGAAAATTCTTATTCGCATCCTAGCAGGGAACTTGAGTCCAAAAAACCTTAAAAAACTTGAGAGTAAACTCAAGAATATGGCTCGGAATCAATCGGTTGTGAATGATCCATCCAAGCTGCTAGATTCAAATATAGATCTTTTGGTTTACAGTACCATGTTTTCCCCTTCTCACTCATTAGAGCTAGCCGCTGAAGATTTGGGGATACCAACGGTAGCCGTTATAATGAGTTGGGATAATTTAACCACCAAAGGGCCGTTACGACTAAACCCCAACTCATTCATTGTCTGGAATGATGTTATGAGGACTGAGCTTATCCAGTACCACGGTTGCGACCCCGAAGACATAATGGTATCAGGCATCCCTCAATTCGACTTGTATGCAAACCGAGACCAACTCCGATCTAGGCGAGATTTCTGCGAAAAATGGAACTTAAACCCTGATCATAAAATCATCTCATATACCACAGGAACGGACCAAACCTCGCCATTTGACGAGGATTTGATCTGGGATCTGGTAGAGGGGATAGAAAAGTCAGTTTTTGATATCAAATCACAATTAGTGATTCGCCCGCACCCAAAAGATAGCCCATCATCATACAATCAACTAGCTAAGCACCCATGTGTTACCGTCCAATTACCTGGCAGGCGTGGCAATTCCTCTGATTCATGGAATCCAACGCAAGAAGACATGGTAGATTTGGCTGAGCTAATGTTGCATTCAGACACAAATGTAAATGTTGCCTCAACCATTACGCTTGACGCTGCCTCGTTCGACACACCGATCGTGAATATTGCCTACGACGGGAGTAAACGCCGGCCTTATAATCGATCGATTGCTCGATATTATCAGTATGAGCATTATCGCCCCATCACAGATAGTGGCGGAGTGAAAATTGCTTTTTCCAAGGAAGAATTGTGGGCGGAAACGAAACATTATTTGCATAACCCCTCAACAGATGAAGAAGGTCGGCGTATAATTCGCGAAAAAATGATTGGAGATTTGGATGGTAGTTCTGGCCTTAGGATCGCATCATTTCTATCCCGAATTTCTGCCCGCCTCGCCTAGCACTTCATATAATATGAGGCCGTAACTTGAAAACTCTTTTCCTAATCGTCGATTCTGGGACGGCAATACGCAACATATTGCGTACGTCGGTACTAAAAACAATTCTTGATGATTCAGACGCACAGATAATTATTTTTAGTCCCGTTTTTTCCGATGAATTCAAAAATGAGTTCGAATCAGAAAGGGTGACGGTGCACCCGCTGCCCCAAAGAAGACGCTCTCGCCTGGAATCTCTGATTCATTCCATAAGGAGAAATGTATGGGCAGATTACACGGGATTATTCTCTTTTAATTTAAAACGGAAATATAAGACTTTTTTTTTAATAAGGGGCTTATTTGCTTTATTGGGAAAAGTATTACCAACCCCCGCGCAGCAAAGGTTGCTAAAAAAATTGCATGATCTTGAGTTTCAATTGGCCCCAAAATTAAGAACGGCCTATTTCGACGACTATAATCCGGATTTAGTTTTCTACACATCCATGTTTTCCCCTCAAAGAACAGGTCTCGAATTGGAGGCAGAGCAGCGTAAAATCTCATCTATTGCATTCATTATGAGCTGGGATAATACAACGGTGAAAGGACCGTTAAACCAGAGACCAAGCAAGTTTATTGTATGGAATGAAATAATGAAAAAGGAACTGATCGATTATCATATGGTCGAGCACGACCGAATCTTTGTTTCTCCCCCCCCTCAATTTGATTGCTATCAACACCAAAGATCGATCCAAAATCTGGAGGATTTTTGCAAAAAATATTCGATTCCCTCAGGGAAAAAAATTATCTCCTATACAACGGGAACCCCTGGATGTGCCCCACGAGATTTTGAGGTAGTGAAGATGCTTTGTGAGGAAATCAAAAGTAGAAATTTAAATGATTCTATCCACTTAATTATTCGTCCTCACCCAAAAGATCAACTATCGAAATACGAATTCATCACTGAAGTCCCTTTCGCCACACTGCAAAAACCCGGGAGAACTAGTAGCGCCATGGATTCTTGGAACCCCTCAAGGGAAAACATGGAAGAATTGGCTGAACTCATGCTCTACTCTGATATTAATATTAATGTTGCTTCTACTATAACCATAGACGCTGCTATTTTCGATACCCCCGTAATTAATGTGGCGTTTGATGGGACAAAAAACCTGCGGTTCCACAAATCATGCCGCAGACTATACCATTACGAGCATTATAAGTATATGCAGGATCAGGGCGGAGTACCTCTCGCGAACTCTATGGACGAACTCCTTACCTATTTAAAAGAGCACCTAGCCGATCCTAATTGGGGAGAAAAGGGACGTGAGACAATCCGGGCAGATCAAGTCGGAATAATAAAATGGAATTCTGGGCAAAAAATTGGGGAATTTATATCCAAAATTCTTATGAAGAAGGTGGGGCTAAATGTTACTAGGAATTAACTTTCACTATATTAGACCAGATTTTAATTTTCCGTTTAGTGGGATTCACGGAATCAGTCCGAAACGATTTAAAGAACAACTCACAATCTTATCTAAACAGGGCGAATTCGTCTCCCAACAACAAATTACGAAGGCCATCTGCGGTGAAGGCACTTTACCTTCAAAATCAATTGCAATAACGTTCGATGATGGCCTTAAGGAACAGTATGACTACGCGCTTCCAGTTTTGGAATCGATGGGGATTCCTGCGACTTTCTACTTCAATTCAATAAATGCCAGCGATGGAGTAATTTCTCCCATACACAAGTCTCATTACATCAGGGCCAACAATAGTGCACTTGAGGTTATAGAGAAGGTACAAAACATCGCACGAAGTCTCGGGTTTGAACAATTCGATTTGGATGAATTAAGCCATAAGGCAAAAAATGTATACCCATATGATGAAGAATCTGACGCATGCCTCAAGTATTACCTAAACCGCGACCTTCCATCCACTCTCTCATCTGAAATTATGGTCAGACTTTGGAAAGACTTGGTGGATAAGGATGAGACCCAACTTGCTTCAGAGTGGTATATGGACACAAATCAAATTACGTCACTTGGAAGAAAAGGCATGCTCGGCTCACATGGGCACGAGCATTTGTCCATGGCGCAACAATCACATCCCGACCGTGAGAATCAAATTAGACGAACCTTTAATTTTCTGCGCGAATTAGAAATCAATACTTCCTGCCAATCGTTCAGTTTTCCCTATGGCTCCAAAGATTCATGCTGCAGCTCGATCAAGCCCATCCTATCTAAATACGATCTGCGCTTTTCGTGGACAATGGAGCGTGCTGTAAATACAGACTTGAACGATCCTTTTTTTCTGGCACGTATTTCATGCAGCGATGCGCCAGGGGGCAATCACGCTCATCCTTCATGCAATAATATTTTCGAATCTCTTCCAAAATCGAAATGGTTTAAATAACCGATTGTTATATGTACAAAACCGTACTTCTAACTGCAGATCAAAGAA
>Ga0160423_10003511_pt1 | contig 13025 bp, 13 predicted proteins | sample CRUFie14St8metaG_FD_108191 | JGI IMG/M metagenome (GOLD analysis project Ga0160423, IMG submission 108191) | Marine microbial communities from the Costa Rica Dome - CRUD Field 142mm St8 metaG | ecosystem: Environmental > Aquatic > Marine > Oceanic > Photic zone | place: Costa Rica: the Eastern...
AAGAGGATAATATTAACAAAATCAATAATAAGTAGTATTTCATATGTAATTGGACAATATTTTTTCGCTATAGTCCCATAATTTTTTACTGCATTTTTCATCGTAGGAAACTAACGATGTTTCTTGCGGTATACATTTATTGAAATATAGACCGGATGCATTTTTAATATCATCATTATTTACTAGGTAGAGTATTGTCGATGCGCCCTCTGATGATGATATGCCAAAGTATTTTATTATACTTGCCATTATTTTATAATGAAGAGAGTTATCGTTCGCAAAGTTTGTATTAACCACACCGGGATGCAGACAATTTACTGTTGACTGAGTTGTAATTAAATGTCTGTGTAACTCATAGGTAAGATAAATATTAGCAAGTTTGCTTTTTTTATATGCATACCAGCCATTATAATTTTTCTTATTCTGTAAATCCTCAAAATTTAAATTAATTTTTCTATGAGCTTCTGAACTGACATTAATAATTCTTAGTCGTTCTTTCTGTTTTAGAAACATTTTAGATAAAATAAAATAACTCATATGATTTAAACTAAATGTTTTCTCTAGACCTTCTGAGGTCTCCTGTCTATTCATATATATTGCGCCTACATTATTTATAAGATAATCAATGTTTTTGAATCTTTTCGATACCTTTTCATAGAATGAAATATTGTCTTCTACCAGTGATAAATCATGTTGATAGATTTCACAATGTATTTTATTTTCTTTGCTAATAAAGCTTTTAGTATATTCTAGTTTTTCAAGATTTCGTGATACTAGAATTAAATTATGATTTTTTTTAGCCAGCCCTTTGGCAACTTCAAGTCCTATACCTGATGTAGAACCGGTTATTACAGTAGTTGGCATACTAATATTTTCTATTAATTATAAAACTTAAAATGTTATGCATTTGATTATGATTACTTGGAAAGATTTTTTCTCGATATGATTCAGCCTTTAACTCATAATCGCGACATTTTTTTAGTGCATTTTTTTTTGTCGTTACATTTAAAATATTTATTAGCTCATCACCTTTATGCTCGTAATCATGTATATCATCTATTATCTGGAATATCTTTCCTATCATTTTTCCATATATTCTTGCTGTATTGATTTGTTTTTTATTTCTATTACTAATGATGAAAGGTGCCGCAGTGCAAAATTCAAATAACTTAGCAGTTTTAAGTTCATGAATTTCTTCGATGATTTTATTGCTTATATTCTTTTTATTAATGTTGATATCTAAAGATTGACCTCCTGCTAAACCCTCATAACCTGATAACACTGAGAGTAATTGAACAAGCAATGGATTTGAATCTAGAGAAAGTAGGTTAAATGCCATAGTAAGTAGACTGTTTCCTGCTAAGATTGCTTGAGCCTCATCAAATTTTTTATGAGTACTTAGTCTGCCCCTTCTATAGTCATCATCATCCATACAAGGAAGGTCGTCATGAATAAGCGAATAAGAATGGACCAATTCTATAGCTATCATAGAATTTAAATACTGCTTTTTTTTAAGATTTAATGATTTTGAAACTTCTTTTATAATTATTGGCCTTAACCGTTTTCCACCATTTTTCAGGGCATAACACATGACTTTGAATAATTTATTATTAGTTTTATTTTTTTGTAGAAAAATATCTAAATCATTATTAAAGGAGTTAATTTCTTTTTTAATATATTGATTGATATTCATAAATATAGATTATGACAGAAATTTCGATTCTTATGAAAGTTAAAAAATTATCTTTTTATTATTTTTAAGAGGTAGTTGCTGTAAGGGCTATTACTTGTATCTTTAGCTATATTTTCTATAGTTTGTCTATCGATCCAATTATTTTTATAAGCAATTTCCTCAGGACAAGAAACTTTTATCCCCTGTTGTGTTTCAATAGATTTTACAAATAAACTTGCTTGTAAAAAAGATTCCACAGTACCTGCATCAATCCATGTGTGTTCCTGATTTAGAACTTCAGCGTATAGACTATGCGTTTTGATATAATTTTTATTTACATCAGTTATTTCTAGCTCACCTCTTGGGGACGGCGATAAATTCATAGCAACTTGTGGCGCAAATTCATCATAGAAATATATTCCTGTAACACATAGATTTGATTTTGGCTTTAATGGCTTTTCCTCAATACTAATGACTTTGCATTCATCATCAATTTCACAAATTCCAAACCTCTCGGGATCTGTTACTTCGAAAGTAAAAATTGTGTTTTTGTTACTTGCATTTGCATGCTTCAATTTCTCTTCAAGGTTGGGGCCATAAAAAATATTATCACCAAGTATTAAGGCGCATGGATTTTTATCAAGAAAGTCTTCGGCTATTATCAGAGCTTCGGCTATTCCTCTTGGCTTTTCTTGAATTTCGTATGTCAATTTAACGCCCCATTTTTTGCCATCACCCAACAACTCATTTGCTCTATCTCTATCAGAAGGTGAAGTAATAATCATAATATCTTTTATCCCTGAGAGCATGAGCGTTGAAATAGAATGATATATCATAGGTTTATCGTATACAGGCAAAAGGCACTTAGGTACAGCTTTGGTTATTGGGTAGAGTCGAGACCCTTTCCCTCCAGCTAGAATTATTCCTTTTCTGTTCATAACTTAATAATTCTATCCTGCGGAGTTCGTGGTAATCTTTAACAATCTAACATATAAATATTTTTTTATCACTGAACTGTTATGGAAAAGAGAACGATATGAATGCCGGAAAGAGGAATCGAACCCCCGACCTACGCGTTACGAATGCGGTGCTCTACCAACTGAGCTATTCCGGCTAGTATACTATCTATGAGAAAGTGATTATATTATCATATACGATTAATTATGAATATTTTACTGAACAATAAACCTGAAACAATATTTGATGGTTCAACCGTTAAAAAACTACTGAAACATAAAAATATTCAAAATAAATATTTTGCTGTAGAAATTAATCAAAAGATAATACCAAAATCAGACCATGGCACACACCTAATAAAAGATGGCGATAAGATTGAAATTATAACTGCCATAGGAGGTGGTTAAATTTGGACAAATTGATAATTGATAACAAGGAATATTCATCTCGACTTATTCTTGGAACCGGAAAATACAAAAATTTTGAAGAAACAAAATCTGCTTTAGAAGCTAGTGGATGTGAAATGGTAACAGTTGCTATTCGAAGAATGAATATTGGACAAGATCAAAATGAAAAAAACCTACTTGATTATGTTTCTCCTGATGTATATACAATTCTACCGAATACAGCTGGTTGCTATACTGCTGAAGAAGCAGTAAGGACATGCGAACTAGCAGAAGAATTGTTGAACGGTGAAAAATTAGTAAAACTTGAGGTATTAAGTAAAAGTGAAACGCTTTATCCAAATACGATAGAAACTATAAAGGCAGCTGAGATGCTGGTCAAAGATAATTTTAAAGTAATGGTCTACACAACAGACGATCCAATAGTTGCAAAAGAGCTCGAAAATATAGGATGTGAATGTGTTATGCCTCTTGGATCAGCGATAGGTTCAGGTATAGGAATAATAAATGAGTATAATATTAGGGAAATAATTGAGAATGCATCTATTCCTATTATTGTTGATGCTGGTGTTGGTACGGCAAGTGATGCATGTATAGCAATGGAATTAGGATGTGATGGAGTTCTTATGAACACAGCAATAGCATGTGCAAAAGACCCTATCTTAATGGCAGAGGCAATGAAGCATTCTGTAATTGCAGGAAGACAAGCATTAAAAGCCGGCAGGATAAAAAAGAAAAGGCTTGGCTCTCCATCATCACCAAACTCTGGATTAGTTACTAGTGACTAAACCAGTTTATTATAAATCTTTTAGATCAAGAAGTTTTTGTCAATTAGAGATTCCTGCAAGAAAACTGTTAGATGTTATTGAGGGAAATAACAATATTATACTCGATATAGGATTTGGAACAGGAGAATCGACTATAGCCCTCAGAGATTCATTCCCGAATTCAACAGTATGTGGTGTGGAAGCATACAAGCCTGGCGTAAAGAATCTGTTGGATAATAAAGTTTTTGTTCATTATGGAGACGCATTAGAGTTGCTGGAGAAAATTAAACCTGATGCAATTAGTAAAGTTTTTATGCTCTTTCCAGACCCTTGGCAAAAAAAGAAACATAGAAAAAGACGTTTATTTAATACATTTACTTTTAATATTATTAGAAAAATATTAAAACAAAGTGGATTATTCCAGATTACGACAGACAATATTAATTACGCCATAGAATCAAAGAATATTATAAGAGAAGTTATCTCAAAAGATATTTCATTTTCAAAAACCCGAGGGAATAGACCAATAACAAAATTTGAAAAAAAAGCAAAAGAAAGAAAAAATTTTATATTTGATATTATTTATATTAATGACTAGCGGGCTTTCTCTCGATAACTAAAGATAATATAAATCCAAAAATAATACCTGTCCAAATATGAGTATTAATGCCCGAAAATATTTCAATTGAAAGTATGGGAAATAATATTGTACTTACGAATGTAGCCCAACACACAATGCCTTTTTTGTTATCATTCATAATAAGTGAATACATCTTTCTTACTCTTACTAAGGGGATAACAGCAAATAATATTATGATACCCAATGTGGATTTAGGTAAATCAAAAAGTAATGGCGTAGCATACAACAATGTTGCCATTACTATTAGAGTTGTTGTAACAGATGATAGTGCGCTATAAGAACCAACCGACTCATTTACAGCGGATCTGGAAAACGAACCTGAAACTGGATATGTGCCAGATACACTTGAGGCAATGTTGCCTAAGCCTTGGCCAAATAATTCCTGATTAGAGTTGACTGGTGTAGGATACTTATAAAGCTCTACTCCCTTTTCATTTTTTACTGGCTCTTTTTGTTCTAACTGTCTAGCAATTGCAATTGCTTCCATAAATCCTACAAAACTAATTATTACAGTATGTATAATGAACATGAATATTATATTTGAATCTAGGTGGATGCCTTGAAAAGAAAAACTAGGTAAACCATCGGGTATTGTTCCAACAATTGGGCCTGTATATTGATAATTCTTAGATAGTAAAATTGTTACCACAACTGCAGTTAAAACTGCTATGTTTCCAAAAAATTGATATCTTGCTAAGTTGTTTTTAAATACGTAAAGAATTACCAATGCTACAAGTGACATTAATATTGCATATGAATTTATTGGTGTAACCTCTAAAAATTTAGAGATATTTATTATATCTGACAAAGACACTCTTTCTAATCCAAAAACTTTGCTAAGTTGTGAACTTGCTATGATTAGTGCAGCTGCTGATGTAAATCCTAAAATTACATGCTCTTTTAGAATGATGTCGATTAATTTGCCGGCCTTTACAAAGGATAGAGTAATTTGAAAAATACCAACACTTAACGCTAGCATTATAGCAAAAGAAACATATTGGGACTGATCGCCAAAAGATAAAGATGATACAGCTACTGCTGTTAAAAGGCTGACCATTGCAACTGGGCCTGTTGCTAAATATCTAGATGAACCAAAAAATGCCGCTATCGCTACAGGTATAAATGAGGCATATAAACCATAGACCGGATCAAGATTGGCAAGAGTTGCATAAGCCATAGATTGAGGGATGATTATCATTGCTATAGTAGTCCCCGCAATAACATCTCTTAGTAAATAATCTTTTCTGGAGAAAGCGTCAGGCAGCCAGGTTGTAAAATTGAGAAAGAGTGACTGGATATAGACTAAATAATTGATATTTAAAACCTCATAAACTCCTGTTAAGTGGGTATAATATAAACATAATGGATTATTTACAAGAAATCATAAGGATTATAAATAATATTTAAAACATTGTATTTATGAAATATAAAAAACTCGGTAACACAAAGTTAAATGTAAGCCAAATATGCTTGGGGACTATGACCTATGGAGAGCAAAATAATGAGAAAGAAGCGCATCAACAATTAGATTATTGTATCTCTGAAGGAGTTAACTTTATAGATACTGCTGAAATGTATGCCATACCTCCGAAAAAAGAAACACAAGGTAAAACTGAGGAAATAATAGGAACCTGGCTTGAAAAAAGAAAAGATAGAAACGATATATATTTAGCAACAAAAGTAGCGGGGCCTGGTATGGATTACATTAGAGGTGGTACGCAACTCAGCAAAAAACATATTTTTGAAGCTGTTGATGAATCACTTAAAAGATTAAAAACGGATTATATAGATCTTTATCAAGCTCACTGGCCAGAAAGGAAATCAAATTATTTTGGGCGGTTAGGATATGACTACTCAGATGAGTTGGGAGTGCCAATCGAAGAAACCTTAGATGCCATGTCTCAACTTGTAGAGTCTGGAAAAGTTAGATACATAGGAATATCTAATGAAACTCCATGGGGAACAAACAAGTACTTAGAATTACATAAGGATAAAGGGTTTGAGAAAATTGTTAGTATTCAGAACCCATATTCATTATTAAATAGAATTTATGAGGTAGGTTTGGCAGAAATATCACAACATGAGAACGTGGGGCTTTTAGCTTATTCTCCACTTGGATTCGGACAATTAACTGGAAAATACATAAAGAAAACTGATAAAAATTCTAGACTAGGCTTATATGGTGATTGGTTTACTCGCTATAGCAATGATGAATGTTTAAAATCTGTGAAGAGATATGCAAGTATCGCCAAAAAATATAAACTATCGCTTACACATCTAGCTCTTGCATTTGTAAATTCCAGACCATTTGTGACTTCAAATATAATTGGTGCTACGACAATGCATCAGCTGAAAGAAAATATAGAATCGGTAAATATTAATTTAAGTGAAGACATTTTTAGTGAAATTGAAGAAGTTCATGAAATGCAGCCCAATCCAGCTCCTTAGTTATTCTTGTAAATTAAAGTGTTCCTCAATATTTCTCTGAAGTGTATTTGAATCGCTATTATAATTCAGAGTCAAAGTAGATATCTTAATGGTTCCCGGATGAATTATTAAAGAGCTTTTATGCCAGTACTTACCAGCGTTATGATGTAATAGTAAAGAATTCAATTTTAAAGATTTTATAATCTTAAGAACACCTTTTTTAATACGACTAGTTGAACCAAATGGAAGACGAGTACCTTCTGGGAAAATAATGAGTGTTTTATTATTTTCAATATGATGACTACATGAACCCATAATCTTTTTTAATGATGATGCGCCATCTGATCTATCAATAGAGATGTTGTTTAACAAATACAAACACCAACCAAATATAGGTATCATAAGAAGTTCTTTTTTTAATATAAAGATTGGATTATTCACATGCGCTGCTAAAAAAATAGTTTCCCAAGCAGATTGATGCTTAGATATAACAATTTTATGTTCATTAAGATTTGGGCCAGAGAACTCATACGACAATGAGCAAACTATTTTCAAAAAACATAGATTGTATTTACACCATTTTTTACTAATTATCAGACATAATCTATAAGAGATTAATCCAAATATAAAAGCAATGGGGCCGAATACAACTACAGATATAATCAAATTAACCCAAAATAAGAATGACTTAGATATTAAGTATGTACTGCTTATCATAATCAACAACAAATTGTGCCACATCTAATAGATCACCAAACATTTCAATATTTGGCATTTTGTCCTTAATTTGTTTTCCATTACCAGTCATTACACCCAAAGGCTTACACCCTGCGCTTAGAGCAGCTTCCATATCTCTTGGAGAATCACCAATTGCAAAGGTGGTCGATAGATCCAAGTTTAATCTTTCAGCAAAGTCTAAGTACATCCCGGGATTTGGTTTTCTATAATTTGATTTTGAATCTGGACGATCAAAGCAATAATAAGATGAAAAAATGTTACCACCATGCTGAGAGATTAATGATATTAACTTAGCATGAATTTGTAGATGATCTTCATAATCAATTATTCCTCTACTTACGCCCGACTGATTAGATACTAATAGTATTTTATATTCATTTTTCGATAAGAGGGAGATAGCCTCTAAACTTCTAGGTAGCGGTTTCCATTCCTTTGCATTTTTGATGTAACCTGGTGAGTCATGATTTATAACACCATCTCTATCTAAGATTATATAATGATTATCAGACATCAGAGAAGTATGTCATAAAGTAATCATTGATTTCATCTAGCGACAAAGTTGTTTGTTCCATTGTGTCTCTATCTCTTATTGTCAAAGTATTTTTTTCAATGGTATCAAAATCAATCGTTATGCACAGAGGTGTCCCTATCTCATCATGTTTGCGGTAGCTTTTACCAATATTGCCAGTATTCTCTACTACAACTCTACCAATTTGATATTTTTGCAAAGATGACTTAACTGAGTGTGCAATTTTTACAAGCTCTTCATTGTTTCTTTTTAATGGTATGACAGCTGCTTTTATAGGGGACAAATGTTTTTTTAATTTTAGAACAGTTCTATTTTTATTATCAGCTAACTCCTCAACTGTATAAGCCTCATTTATCACCGCTAGTACCCCTCTATCAACACCGGCAGATGGCTCAATGACGTATGGAACAATCCAATCTTTATTATCATCTTGAATAGCTAGTCTTGTATTAGAATTTATGTTGTCTTTAACTTTTGCTGTAATATTTAAATCTTTTTGATTCTTTGTATGTGATCCGAGATCAAAGTCAGTACGATTAGCAATGCCCTCTAATTCTTCTTCCCCGTGGGGAAATTGGTACATAATATCAACAGTAGATTTAGAGTAATGAGCTAAGTCATCACCTGTTACAGTCAAAAGATTTAGTTTTTTATTGGGTATTCCCTGCTCATTCCACCATTTAACCCTATAATCAATCCATTTTTTATGCCAAGACTCATCCTCACCTGGTGTAACAAAGAACTCAAGTTCCATTTGCTCAAATTCACGTACTCTAAATATAAAATTTCTTGGGGTAATTTCATTTCTAAATGATTTGCCAATTTGTGCTATACCAAAAGGTAGAGACCTGGAAGTAGAATCTAATACATTTTTAAAGTTAATATATATTTGTTGAGCAGTCTCAGGCCTAAGATATGCAAGAGACGAGTCATTTTTTACAGGGCCCACGTCAGTTTTAAACATTAAATTGAAATCCCTTGGTTCAGTTAACTCCTCACCGATACATTCCTCGGGAATTTGGTCTTCTCTGAATCTTAAGCCACAACTTTTGCAGTCTACTAATGGGTCGGTGAATGTCTCTTCGTGTCCAGAATATTTTAAAACATTAGGATGAGTAAGAATAGATGTATCTAAACCCTCTACATCATCACGGTTATATACAATAGATTTCCACCATGAGGCTTTAAGATTGTTTTTCAACTCAACACCAAGTGGACCGTAGTCATATAAACCCTGCATACCGCCATAGATTTCACTTGATTGAAAAATAAAGCCTCTTCTTTTACAAAGAGATACTATTTCTTCCATGCTGTGTTGTGTCAATTTAGCTCCTAATGAATATGGAAATTATACTTTGATATCGATTTATCACATAAGTTTTATTTAATATTATCATTTATATTATATTTATAATGTGCTCTTATATTGTGCATTTGCATTATTTATAAGCATTTAGTGCATTTATATTGTGCATTATGTGATACAATCTTAAATGTGTTCAGAATAACAGGGTTTTTAAAAATGGCATGATTAATGCATGTATGTATGTGCGAAATAAAAAAATACTAGTGAGGAAACAATGAGCGCAGAAGATATAAAAAAACTAGTTGATGAAAAAGAAGCAAAATTTATCGACTATAGATTTACTAATACACAAGGTAAAGAACAGCATGTTACTGTTACAGCGACTGATGAGGGTATAAAAACAGATTGTGATGAAGGTAAAATGTTTGATGGTTCATCTATTGCAGGATGGAAGGATATCAATGAATCAGACATGATTTTAATGCCTGATACATCAACTGCATTTGCAGATCCCTTCTTTGATGAGCCAACTATAAATGTTACATGTGATGTCATAGAACCGGCTGATGGTTCTACATACGAGAAAGATCCAAGAGGTATTGCAAAAAAAGCAGAAATATTTCTAGAAGATTCTGGCATCGCTGATACAGCATACTTTGGACCTGAAAATGAATTCTTTGTATTTGACGATGTTAGGTTTGAGGATAAAATTGGTAGTTGTTTTTTTAAAGTTGATTCAACAGAAGCATGTTGGAACAGCGGTAAAAATTATGAGGATGGAAATATGGGGCATAGGCCAGTTGTAAAAGGTGGATACTTCCCTGTTCCTCCAGTTGATGCGCTTCAGGATTGCCGTTCAGCAATGATTACTACACTGCATGAGGTTGGTGTTCAATGTGAAGTTCATCATCATGAAGTTGCTACTGCCGGGCAATGTGAAATTGGAACCCTTTTTAACACATTAGTCAAAAAAGCGGATGAAGTTCAAAAATATAAATATGTTGTACAAAATGTTGCGCATGCGTTTGGTAAGACTGCTACATTCATGCCAAAACCAGTTGTTGGTGATAATGGCTCAGGTATGCATGTCCATCAGTCACTCTCTAAAGATGGAAAGAATATATTTGCGGGTGATTTATATGGAAACATGTCCCAAGAAGCACTCTGGTATATTGGTGGTATTATAAAACACGCTCGAGCTTTAAATGCGTTCACTAATGCTTCGACAAACAGCTATAAACGTTTAATACCTGGCTTTGAGGCTCCAGTAATACTTACATATTCTGCGCGCAATAGATCCGCATCAATCCGTATTCCTTACGTTATGTCAGATAAGGCTAGAAGAATTGAAGTTAGGTTCCCAGATTCAACTGCTAATCCGTACTTAGCATTTTCAGCAATGATGATGGCTGGTCTTGATGGTATCAAAAATAAAATTGATCCAGGTCCTGCAATGGATAAAGATTTATTTTCCATTTCATCTGAAGAAGAGAAAATGCTTCCTACTGTGGCAGAAGGTCTATGGGTGGCATTGGATGCGCTTGATAAAGATAGAGAATTCCTCAATGCTGGGGATGTTTTTACAAATAATATGATTGACTCATATATAGAACTAAAAACCGAGGAAGTTCAAAGGTTAAGGCAATCTACTCATCCTTGTGAATTTGAAATGTACTATAATCTCTAAACTTTTAAAAATATGCTGCCTGAAAGGGCAGCATATAAAATGATATGGAAGCACAAAATAACATAGAAATTGATTCAAGGTTTTTTCTAGATGTTTTAGAAAATATGTCTTCAGGAATAATAGCTCTTCGTGAGGATGAAACATATTATTTTGTGAATATTGCTGGTCTCAACTTATTAGGAATTAGTAAAAAGTTTCCGAAACTCGTAACTCTAAAAGCAAGTATAGGTCATCATTCGCTCTCTCAACATATTAAAAGTGTTAAAGAAGAAAACCATACAAAAATGATAAGGGACTTTAAATTCAAAAACTTTGAAGGGGATGAAAAAATTGTTGATTGTAATATATCTAAAGTGACGATTAATGATGAAAACATAATCTTAGTAGAAATGTCAGAAACTGGAAGATTACATAGCATTTCTCTTGAACAAAATTTGATTGAACAAGAGAGAGCAACGCGTGAAATGATTAAAGGGTTATCTCATGAAATTAAAAATCCTTTGGGAGGTATTCTCGGCGCTGCTCAGATTTTAGAAAAATCGTTAAATGGTAGTTATCTGAAGTTTACAGAAATTATTAAAAAAGAATCCAACCGTCTTGTTAATCTTCTTAATGATATGGCCCTACCAATAACATCTGTCAAAAAATCAAAAAGTAATATTCATGAAGCTACAGAACATGTTATTGATTTATTCAAATTTGATTTAAAGAATAAAAAAATTAATTTCGAAAAAGATTATGATCCAAGCATTCCTGATGTTTTAACAAATAAAGAACAATTAATTCAAGCGCTCATAAACCTTGTAAGAAACTCTATTCAAGCACTTGAACACAATGGCAAAGTTACCATAAGAACAAGGACTGAATCTAGTTACACTATAGGAAATGATAAATACTCTCTAGTTGCTAAAATTGATGTAGTGGATAATGGTCCAGGAATCCCTGAAGATAAGCTGAAAGAAATTTTTTATCCTATGGTATCAACTAAAAATGATGGGATGGGATTAGGCTTGACTATAGCGCAGTCAATAATTATGCAAAATTCAGGATTAATTGAATGTTCAAGCAAACACAGAGAAACAATTTTTACTATTGTACTCCCTATAAAGAGATATGAAGATGACTGACGTTTGGGTTATAGATGATGAGGAAAGTATAAGAACGATATGTACAAGTGCATTAGAGGATCTATTTTCAATAGAGTCTTTTCCTAACGCTTCTGAAGCACTACTTGCCCTTAATTCTAAAAAACCCGATTTAATAATTACAGATATTAAAATGCCAGGCATGTCTGGTTTAGATTTTTTAGAGAAAGTATCGGATAAGTTTCCTGAAATACCAACAATTATAATTACTGCGCATGCAAATATTGATAATGCTTTATCTGCCTATAAGGGTGGCGCGTTTGAGTATCTCACAAAACCATTTGATATAAATGAAATTAGAAAATTAGCCATAAAAGCTACAAAAACTAAAAAAGCAGATAAAAGTGATAGTGCTCAAGAGTCTGGAAGTGAAATTGTAGGGAAAGCTGAGGCAATGCAAGATGTCTTTAAAGCTATTGGAAAAATTTCAACAACCGATATTACAGTTTTGATAAGAGGTGAATCTGGAACTGGAAAAGAGCTTATTGCTCAATCTGTACATGCCAACAGTCCGAGATCAGATAAGCCATTTATAGCCATCAACGTTGCTGCAATTCCTCATGAATTATTAGAGAGCGAATTATTTGGGCATGAAAAAGGTTCTTTTACAGGCGCACAGTCACAACGCATAGGTAGATTCGAACAAGCATTGGAAGGTACCTTGTTTCTTGATGAAATTGGGGATATGCACCCAGAATTACAAACTAGATTACTACGGGTGTTATCAAGTCATGAATTCTATAGAGTTGGAGG
>Ga0160423_10003512_pt1 | contig 13025 bp, 16 predicted proteins | sample CRUFie14St8metaG_FD_108191 | JGI IMG/M metagenome (GOLD analysis project Ga0160423, IMG submission 108191) | Marine microbial communities from the Costa Rica Dome - CRUD Field 142mm St8 metaG | ecosystem: Environmental > Aquatic > Marine > Oceanic > Photic zone | place: Costa Rica: the Eastern...
ACTTTTCATTAGCCAGTAATTAGGTTCAGTCATAGTTTATAAATTGCTGTAAATAGTGCTGCTAGGGCATTTTGTTAACTTTTTTCGAAAGTCAGCTTAATCTAAATCGTTTTGTTTAGTTTATTGAAGATAGTTGGTTGAAGAAAGTTTTAAAAATAAAGTTTATATTAATTGTTAGTTGTTTATTAGTCTTTAAAATAAAAATAAATATTTATTTCAGATGTCCGATAATTGCGAATTAAGTTGGCAACCAACTAAAGACCAACTAGAGAACATGATCTTGCCTGCCTACACAGATATGGCAAAACAAAGTGTTGCTTATGTTAATCAATTTGGATGCCCTCCTGAATATGTCGCCGATATGTTGAGAGATATCGCAGATGCACTAATTTCTATTCATCCAGAATCTGAATCTCAATCTGAGGGCGGTTGCTCATGTTGTTAAATAATAAGAAATTATATCTTTAGCAAATTAATTTTATATAGTTAAAGATCTTTGCTGATATATTCATTTTAATTCTCAATAATTAGTTGCTTTCTAAAAATAGCCATTTGCAATGCTTTTTAAGGAATGAGAGAGTATTTCATACCAGCAGATTTGCAAATATATACCAGCTGTTATGCAAATACCAGTCGCAGAAAAGATTGAATGCTTTTTCTATAGAACTATGTACTACAAGTAATCTAAAATTTGAAGTGATTTGCTCTTCAATAGGATAGTTCGTGCTCTATCTCATCTACGCTCGAAAAGAAACTTCTCTTTTAATTCTCCTCTCTGATTACAATATTTGCCGACCTCTTTTTTGTACACTTCTAGAACGTACTTTTCAAAATGTTTCAAACGATTTTCATCTTTGATTTAACGAGCTTTGTAAAAGCTTCTATCGACCTCTAAAGTTTGTCTCTCTTCAGATCCTTTAACCACATTGAACCTTGATGATGAGGATATTAAGAGCTATTGACTTCTTCTTCATAAGAAAGCAAAGGGTGAGTATCTCTTAACTTTAAATACGTTTTGATTTATAAATTAGGTATGTGCGAGATAAGTTTTATGTATTTAATATAATTAAAACCTAACATTTTATAAATTGTTTGAATTTTTAAAAAGAAATAATCAACAAATACTTAGATTTTTTGTATCTGGAGTTATTGCTACAGGTTTTAATTTTATATCTTATTGGGCCGTATATCTTGTTTTTAAAAATATATTATTTGCTTCCATATCTGGTTATTGCATAGGAATATTAGTTTCTTTCATTTTTGCAAAATCATGGGTTTTCAAAAATATTTCTACTAAACCTTTGATTAAATCTTTTTCATTATTTTGCTTAATATATTTTTTTGGAGGCCTAGAAATGACACTAGTTACAGTATTTCTTAACAGTTTAATAAATAACTATAAAATTGCTTGGCTGTTTGGGGCTTTGATTGGATCTCTAAATAACTACTTAGGATCTAAATATCTTTTATTTAAGAAATGAATTAATTTCTTAAATAAATTATTTTGAGAGGTAACTTTTTTTAAATAATGTAGAGAAAAATTTACTTGAAAAACAAATAATCAAGACATAAATAAATTTAAATATCTGATACTAAATAAATAAGACATACCTTTAGAAGTTTCAAGCCATCAATCCACCTTGATATATTTGGAGCTCCTGATTTTCTAGCATAGTATCTAACTGGATAATTAAGTATTTTTATATTGTTATTGGCTGCTTCGAAGATAATTGTAAAATCGCCAAATGGATCAGATTTGGATTCCCAACTACCATTTTGCTTCATAAGATTAAAAAATTTCCTTGAAAATACTTTTGTTCCACAAAGAGAATCAGATACTGGTTTATTAATAAGAATTGATATCAATATTGCAAAACATCTATTGCCAATATAATTTGCCCATCGCATTGCATTTCTTTCCATGGGAAAAGTCGTACGAGAGCAATTAATAAGTATATTTTCATTCTTTTTTGACTCCATTATTGCTGCAATACTATCGTCAATATCTACGGTAAAGTCACTATCTACTATCGCGAGTGTTTCGCCTGCAGAAATATTACAGCCCTCAACAACTGCATTTTTCTTGCCCTTACCACTTTGTTTGAGAAGAGAAATTTTTAGAGTATCACAGAAATTTGTCTTTAAGTCTTCTAGCATAGTGTAAGTGTTATCCCTGCTATTACCTTCGACAAAAATAATTTCAAGTTTATTAGAGATTTTCCTAAATTTATTTAATGCTTTTATGAAAAGCTCCTTATTACCTTCTTCATTTCTTGCAGGAATAATTATTGAAATTAATTGCTCAGAATTATTTTCAATATATTTATAAAAAGATATCTCAAGTTCATAAGCTAAATGTTTAATTACGGGTAATTTACGAAAAATATTTTTTAATTTTTGCGGCAATATTTGTGTTTGCAAAGGAGTTAATTTTTTTGCTTTCCATCTTATGGACCTATAGTTATAAATTTCTGCTAATGATTCGATATCACATAATGTAATTCTTGGTCTATTTGTTGTCTCTTTAAAAATTCTAGAATCTAACCTTAACCATCTTGTTATTGGCTCCCAAGTATTACCTCTTACTTTTATGGAAAGAAATTTGTTTTTATTCTTGAATAATTCGTGGAGTTGATTATTTGTTAAATTCCAAGTGCTAAAAGACTGCATCAAACTGAATTACTCATAAGACAAAATTTACAATAGATAAATCACTTTTTTAATATTAATATCCATGGTTTTAAATTATTGTGATTATATAAAATTTCGAAAGAATTGTTTTTGATAATATTATCTGAAGTTTCGCTAGTCCAAGCTAATTCTTTAGGTTTTAAGTCATTGATATTATCCACCCCTTCTCCAAGATTAGGAGTTAATAAAGAAATTTTGATAATTTTTGAGTGTGAATCAATATTATTTAATCCACTCTTATCAACTTTGATGTATTGATTTTTAACAATATCAAGAGATGAAACGTATTCCATGGTTTCTCTAATTTCTCTTGATCTATCAGTAAATAATCCTGATCCTAGAAGAAATGAAGTGAGTAGATAGGGACCAATTATTAGAATTATTAAGACATTCTTGAAATTAGTTTTATTTTCTAGAAATGACCAACTTAATCCAAACAAAATCAATCCAATAAAGAGGTATGTATTTTCCTTGAAGCTTAGACTTGTAGTATTTCTATAGAAAAAATAGTATGTGCAAGCTATTGAAATTAAAAATAATGGAATTATTTTTGAAGTTATAAAAATAAAAATTGACTTATGAAATTTAGAGTTAAATAAATATTTGATACCTATAAAACTATTTAGAGTAAATATTGAAGATATTTGTAAAGGATAGTACGGTGTTTTTGTAGAAAAAAAGCTGATTAATAATATAAAAGTTAAAGGAAAAACATTTAATATAAATTTTTGATCTTTATTTTTTGGTTTGTCAAATATTATTCCAATAATCGAGAAGATACTCCAAGGTAAAAATGTTATTGGGATATTCCAAAAATAATAATAAAAAGGATTGGTAAAGTTATTTTTATTTGATAGATTGTTGAATTTATCAAATAAATGAAAAATAATATTTTGATCTAAATACGAGTCTATAGATAACGTCCAAATTAAATAAGGCACAAAACCTATTAATAATCCTAACCAGAAAAATTTTGTTAAAAATAAGTTCTTTTTAATAAATAAATATGGGGATAATGATAATAAAGGTACAGCGACTAAAAAAGTTTTCATCATAAAAGCTAAACCAATCCAAATACCAAATAGTAAAATATAAAGTCTGTTATTTCTGTTTTTTATTTTTACGATTGTATATAAACCAATAGTTACTAGAGCGGAAAAAATAATATCTTGAGTAGCTAAATGAGAATAATCAAACCACAAATATGTAGTTGAGAGTATGAGCGGTGATACGATTGCAAATTTTTTTTCAATTAATTCTTCATGCAATTTATAAGTTATAAATAACATTACAATTCCAGCAATTGTGGTTGGTAAATATGCCCAAAATATATTTTCTCCGAAGATTTCTTGGGATTTCGCTATTAAAAACTGTAATCCTATAGTTCTGTCCAAAGTATATTCGTCAAACCACATAGGTATTGTCCAATTCCCTTTCTCTAGTATCCACCTGGCTTGAAGAGCATAAAATCCTTCATCATAAGCTATATAACTTCTCTTGCCAAAATAAAAAACTAAAGGAATAAAAATTATTATTTTTAAAAGTGGTTTAAATTTAAGGAATATATTGATCATGTCTTTTAAAAACACTTTTACTATTGAATTAATCTTAATTTAATTAATGAAGTTTAGAATTAAAAATTTAGCTTTTGCTTACCCCTCAGATTTAATATTGGAGCTAAATTATTTTTGGACTTAAAGTTAGTCCCTAACCCTTCTTCATGTGCAATAGATTATTGAGTAGCAATAACAATGTTCTTTCTTCAATAATATAGCTTCTAGAGTTTGCTTGTTCTTATATTCAATTATGCTGTTATTACATTATCAACAAATAAAATTTATTTAAGAAGCTCCTTATGCGAATCAGACAACAGAAACTCTCCAATTAAGTAAAGTTTGTTTTTTTTTGCAATCTTTGGCATTAGCAAAAAATGTCTAAAAAAATACACTCTATTTGCTTTTATAATGCTGGTATGGCTTTAGTTAAATTTTTCTAAAATCAGCTAAATCCAATGTATTTTATTTGGTTTATCGAAGATAGTTTTAGTCAAAGAAAGTTTAGAAAAAACATAAAAACAGACCGCTAGAGATAGGCTTTTTTATTATTTCGGGTTCAAATTAATAAACCTAATATTTGTAATGCTTTTGGGAATAAGACAGTCTTTTATACCAGAAAATTCGTAAACCTTAGCCAGCTAGGTATGTAAAAAAATCAGTCAAAGAAGAGGTCGAATCCTCTCTAAGGAACTGCTAACCTCACGGTTAAGCTGCTTCTGGAGCGAATACTCTACTGCTCTTTCTCCAGTATCTGCATCCCTTAATTAGATGATCACCTTGAGGAATAAGCTTTTGATGAAAGGGACAAATAAGGATAGTTACACAAGTACTTGTCGTGCTGTATCTGAAGTGTTCGCAAGTAATACATATTTCCCGTCGTTTTCTTACTAATATTTCGTCTTCTATATAATTCCATTCCTGACAGACCTCCATAGCTATTTAGTACAATTGTACTAATATTTATAGCAACTGAAAAGTGAAGAGTCAACAAGCTTATTTGCTCTTGATTATTATTTTGTTTAAAGTAACAAAAGATTTGTGAATTTATGTATAAAGCTATTAATAGTGCGAAGGCATTTTTAAGTGATCAATCTTTGCGAAGTAAGTCTCTAATAATAGGTGGCTTGCCATTAATTATATTTCTGGTTATTTGTTCAATAAATTTAAATCTTGCTGAGAAAATTACAAATTATGGCAAAAATTTTACTTTGACAAATTTTGGTTCTACTTGGATATTAATGGTGGTTGGGATATGCATTGTTGGGTTCAGTTTAGGATTTTCTCCTCTTGGATCATTAAGAATTGGAGGACCTGATGCCAAACCATCTCTCAACTTTTTTGATTGGTGTGCGGTTTTAATATGTACTCTTCTTGCCGGAGGAGGAGTTTTTTGGTCTGCGGCGGAACCTTTGATGCACTTCTTAAAACCCGCTAGTTATTTTTCTGATATTGCGGGTGGAACAGAACAGGCTGTTGATCCTTCTTTAGCAGTAAGTTTCCTCCACTGGGGTTTTCTTGCTTGGGGATTAGTTGCAAGTACTGTAACTATAACTTTTTCCTTGCTTTCTCAAAATGGCTACCCTCTTAGACCAAGAAGTTTATTAATACCAATATTCCCAAAAAAAATTGTTGAAGGATTAGTTGGAGATATTACTGATGGTTTATCGGTCGTTGCAGCAGTAGCAGGGACTGTTGGTCCTTTAGGATTTTTATCACTCCAGTTAAGTAATGCTGCTGGAAATTTATCTTTTTTTTCAAATAATAGTTTTTTACAGACTTTGATAGTTTTGGTCTTAACTTTGATTTTCACAATTTCAACCTTGAGCGGTATTCAAAAAGGTATTAAGTTTCTTTCTGAAATTAATATTTGGCTTACCATTTTTCTAGGGGTAATACTTTTATTGATTGGACCTACTTTTTGGTTAGTTAATCATTTTCTTAGTAGTAATTTTTTATACTTGAGTGATCTAAAAAAACTTGTATTACCAAACCCTAATGATGGTTGGGTAAAGGGTTGGACTATTTTTTATTGGGGATGGTTTTTAGGTTATGCACCTTTAATGGGATTATTTGCTGCTGGTGTGAGTAAAGGTCGTACTTTTAGAGAATTGATAATTGTAGTTTGCATTGTTTGTCCATTTGTTACTAATTTGTGGTTCACCATCCTTGGAGGGAATGGAATATTTATTGAATTAAATAATCCTAATTTATTATCAAAAGAGCTAGTAGAGGGTGGAGAGGCAGGAGTTTTATTCTCAATTCTAAGTCAGTTACCTTTATCATTTTTAATGATACCAATATCAATATTGCTTATAGTCTTATTTATGTGTACGAGCGCTGATTCAATAAGTTATGCAGCTGCAATTGTTGTTACTGGTAAGGAAAATCCTCCCAAAAAAATAAGATTATTTTGGGCATTGATGATAGGTTTTCTTACAATAGCTCTTTTAAAAATCGGATCGGAAATTGGAGATAAAACAAGTATCGATGCTCTTCAAGCATTTATTGTCATAACCGCAGTCCCTGTAACTCCCCTAATAATTTCCACCATATGGACAGCTCCGAAACTTGCAATAAAAGAATATGTAAGGTTAAAAAAGGTTAGTTTAAATAAAAAATAAATTATAAATGGTGCTTTGGGAGCACTGAGGTGAAGATTCGAATCCAGTCGCCCCTAATCTTTGAAAACCAAGTTATGATAAAAGTTAACCTGACTGGCTTTTTATTTCTCAGAATTCTCAATAACTTAAATAGCGATTATTTGTATAGCCTTGATATGTTTTGTAGGCTTAATCTCTAATAGTGAAAGTTTGAACTTGGGGTGATTATTAATGTTTAAATTCATCATTGATTTACCTGCAAAGCAATAAAATATATTTTTAATAGTTATAACTTATACTAATTATCTTCATTCAAATCAGAATATTCGATTTCTCTAGACTCTCCATCTTTATTAAAAGAATTAACGTTAGTTCTATCAATCGCCACAAGTAATCCTCCTATTAACGATAAATTGCGTGCAATTGCCAGAACTTGAAGAGGCACTAAATGAAAAATGATCGTTGTAGGGACTAAGAAAATGAGAAGTAGACTGCATGCAACTTTGGTTTTATTTGAAAAAATTAAAAGGAGTGAACCGCTAATTAGGAGCGCTATTGCGGCTATTAATAAGAGATAAGAAAGTGGCTCTGGGAATCCCTTGCTTGTTATATATTGTGCTTGAGTACCAAAATTAGTAATCTTACTAGGTATAGCGTTTACAAAAATTGCACTAAGAAGTAATTTTGCAAGAAAATTTAATGAATAGAATCTTTTAAAGTTCATAAAAAAGTATCGGCTATTACATAATTAACCTAATTAGTACTTTTTACAAGGATTATTTTTTACCTAGATGATACATAAATGATTAAATCTTATTTGGATTATTTAATGCAGTAATACTTTATCAAGCGATTATTTTTATATCTAAGGATAATTTTTATTAACAACTTCTCCGCCATACTCTCTAGCTATAACATCTAGGCACCTAAGAATATCTTTGTTTTTTAATAGATCTGTTTGCTCTAAATAATTAAGAAGAGTTCTTATTTGTTCAATAGTATTTTCTTCTAATTCCTTCATTAAATAGTCTATACGATTCTGATAGTAAGAATAGCAACATTCATAAGATTATTCGCTAAATAAATGTATTTTTCTAGAATTTATTTTTATTAGAAAGAGTTTTCTTTAAGGATTAAAGTCTCTGCATTTTGAGCTTTCGTTTTCGTAATGCTTGATAGCATTATCCCATTTGGACAAATCTGCATCTTTTCCAGAAATATATAAATCCATTTGTTTCGAATAATTTGCTGATTCAATAAAACTACTTAGTGAAGAATTACAAAAATCATACTTCCAAAATTTTCATAATACGTATGATCCTTAAGCCGCAAATTTAGCGTTCGCACGCTTCCTATCTAATGATTTATATATTAAATCCTCCATACCAGGTTCTGAAAAAAGTAGGGATGGTTTCTTTTTTACATTTAAATATGCGATAAGTGAAGCACCAATAACAATAATTGCAACTACCCGGACTAACTAAGTAAAAGATTTATTCATTAATCTAGTAGTGCAAATAGTAAGAGTTGCATTTACTCTTCTTTTTTACTTGAAATCTTATCAATAAATCCTTGGAATCTTCTGAATAATCTTTCATTGCTTATTTTCTTTAATACAAATAATGTCCCTTTATCTCCTCTGCATATTCTTAGCTCATTACTTAAATATGTGATATCAAGCCACCCTTTTTGCTCTTTTTTTATTTCTGCTAATGCTTTTAGTTTATTTAACCCTATTTGGGGACCTATTAATCCAGCATGGGTAAATTGAACTCCAACTCTAATATTATTGATTGGTTTTAACTTGGCTATGATACCTGTCCCAACAATTGCATTAATAACTCTTGGTTTAAGCAAGTTCATGGCACTTGACTTTAAAGGATCCAAGATTTGTAGATTATCTAATAATGGAGAATAATTTAAAAATGGAGCATCAGAACTGCTCCACCTTAATTCCCATATTCCCTGTAATTTTTCAATATCTTTACCAATAATAAAATTAGAATTGCTCTCAAGTTTTGTAGCTAGGAATAAAATATCTTTTGAATTTGGGTTGTCAAAAAGTAATTTTATAAGCTTTTGCTCTGTTTCCATTATTTCATCTTAAGGATTAAATAATGTTATTGCTTCTTGATGGGGCTTTTATTCTTTGTGTTTTTGTTTTCAAAGCAATCCAACAAGGAGATTAAGGACCACTAAATCTAAAAATAAGGAGTGTATGGTACTTCTGTTTTTAATGAATCGCCATAGTAACTTTCAGCTGACTTTAATAGGATCCAATAAATAAAATTTAGAAATGATTTTTCCATAGGAATATCTATAATAATTCTATTTCAATTCAGAATATCAAATAAAAACATCGTAAGAAATACTCAATAGAAGAGATTTAGATTTTCTCGATAGTTTGTGATAACTTGATTTGTATGAAATGCTACTAATGCTTGTTGTGCCAATTGATTTAGTATTATTGCTTATTGATTACATTAATTACCGGATATATATTTAATGAACTATATAAATATTAAAAATTTATGAGTACTCAAAAAGGTCAGAAACATAAAAGACAAGATCAAAATAATACAGAATGGTTGGATGAATTAATAAATAAAATTGAAAATATGAAAAACAAATTATCTAATACCTTTTAATTAATCTTATTTCTTCTTTAATTAACTTTTTATCAAATTGGTATCTTTAAATTCTTTAGATAGGAAGATGAAATGGGATTTAGTAGAGATAACTTTATATCTAATTTTGATAGGTAAATTGTATGATTCATTTATGTGGTTAATGTAATAGAAATAAGTAAAAATTAATTTCTAAAAATTTATAATTGATTTATTATTTATAGAAACGTTGAAATGACTAACGATAATTTTGATAATATTAATTTAAAGGATGCTTGGACAATGATTGTTAAAAAAATGAATAAAAAAGGTGAAGAGGTTTGTCCTCACACATCTAGTTTTTATAAAACGCAAGATGGCGTAGAGTGCTCTTTGCGAAGAAAAAACGGAGATTTAATTGGGATTTGTTACAGGGTAAACGATAGAAGTGGTGGATATCGTTGGATCATAGAAAAATCAATCTAGTATATTGGCTATTTTTAGGAAAAAAATATTTGAAATATAATTTCTTAGAATTTCAACCATTAAAATAAGGAACAAGATTATTTTTAAATATATTCACTGCAAGGATAAATAATGAAAATATGGTTAGCTGAACAGTAAGCCAAGCTAACATTTTATAATTTGGGTTTTTTGTAAAAAGCGAGACATTTTTTGTGATAAGGGAATTCAAATGAAAACTCTCATTTCTTTTAATTGCTTTTATTAAATCTTGATACATAGAATACTCAATTGATGTGTTTGATTTTTTTAAAGCGGATGATGCATTTTGAAGTTTTTTTACTAAAAGAATGTTTCCATATATCCAAAATGAAAATCCAACGAATATGGGAAATAATGTTTTGAAACTTATCAACATTTAATCCCTTAAGCTTATCCCAAGCCTTAATGCTAATGTTCCGGCAAAAATCACTACAAGTAATCCTAATGCAATTAAAGTTACCTCTTTTGATAATTCCATTTTAAATTTTTTTAATAGTTTTGATTTTTCCCAATCAATAAATAGGCAATTGCTTCAAACATTTTTTAAAAATTAAATATCTAAACTAACTAAAACTATTAATTTTTTAAGGTAGAAATAAAATATGAACTTTTAAAAGACAAATTTTATATCCATCAAAGTAATTAATGAATTTATTGCAATAGAAACTTTTAAATTTTAGAAAAAGTTACGCTTTATTTATCCTTCCTCCGTAACACCCACTTCCAATCTTGAAAAAACCAGATGAAGCCTTTAATAAATCAGTATTATCAGTGAATTTTAATAATTTAGAAGATAAACCTGAAAATATAACCATATTTACTTCATGTGATTTAATTTTTGTTTGATACTGGTGCCATATTTTTCCATCTTTCAGCAATATCGCTTCACCATTTAGTTTGGTTTCACCGTTTTCAAAGCTCCAGCGTGTAGGTGTTCCTCCAGATGGTCTATGAGTATAAAAATTTCCCTTAAGATTATTTTTAGATGAGATGTATCCTTTTAAAGAATTTGACCTCCGTTCATTTAAAATTATCGAGATACTTGGAACTTCTTCTGAAATTAAAAAGCATTCTATAGGGTGACTTATTTCTGCTAAAAAAAAGTACAAAATTACGATGGGATTATAGAATTGTTTTATTTTAAAACAATCATCAAAATTAAAAGAGACCTTTTTTTAAAAGTCTTAATAAGGAGATAACATTGATGGATTCACATAGTAATACAAAATTAGTCAATATAATCCGCAGTCACAAATAGTTTCTTACAAAATTTTTGCTGGAATTAGTAAGGATCTAATTTAACTAGAAATATGCCAATATAATAAAAACATAATACAAAAAGAACAAAACACAATTGAAAGATTTAATAGTACTTTTATAGAAATTTATATTATTAAAAACTTTTCTCAGACGCTATCCATTCGATTCTTTTCTAATAAATGAAATAGATTCAAGTTTTATAAAAGAGAGGATCTGATTGCCTTCTTTTTAAGATCTTTTGTCAATCTTCAATAGTTGATATCTGTGATAGTGCCTTTATGTCTCCTTCAGGACTTTCGATATATTTAGTCATATCTATCTGCCATTGCCTTATTTTATCGATATTAAATAAAACATTGCTTCTGGGTTTACCCGTTACGTATATCCAATGCTTACCAGCTTCTAGTACTTTTGTGCTCTTTAGTTCCCAAAGTGATGATGATGAGATTCCAAGAAACTTTGATGCCTCTGAACTTTTTAAATATCTATCCATAAAAAAGAGGATTATTACTTTCCTCTTAACTTAAATAGCTTATCAATCAACCCAATTGTATAGGTAGAGTTTTGATGGTGTAGTAAAGAAATAGCTATAGAGTTGCTGATGTTACGAACTTACCCAAAAAATGAAAAAACATGAAATAATTTTATTTTTATTAAGTGTGATGGCACTAATACCTTTTAAATCAACAGAAAAACAAGGAAAAGCTAATAGTAAAAGTATTTTTAGCCTTGCTCTATTATTGTTTTCATTGGTAGCTTGGATGTGCTTATTCAAGTAAAAAGATTATGACTAAAAAAGAAGGAAAAGAATTAGCTACGGTTAAGATTTATCTTAATACTGGGATCATCGCCGGATTAATTGGATTAGGGTTTGTTTCTTCAACTTTAGTTTTTGGAGTACTGCTTCTAGTGTTAAAGTAATTTTTTAAAAAAGATTTAAATTCTTTTTCATTAGATTTAGAAATTTTATATGAACAGATTTTTTCAACATCAGATTTGAAAATTTCTAAAAATTGATTTTTATCCTTTATAGAATTCTCAGGAATAGATGAAAAAAAATATTCATATTTCAGGGCTGCTTCTTTGTCTAATCCTGTGAAGAGATTTTTTTTTAGAGAATCACAATATTTAATTGCTAATTGATTATTAGCAATCTTTTTTTCTTTATCTATTTCTCCTGATAAGGGCATAGTATTTATAACATTAATTTTTAGGGTTAATCCAATCAAAAAAAATGAAATTAGAACTAATTTCATTGATCGTCTTTTGGATTTAAAAATGGTCTGATTTTATTTTTCATTTCATTAAGAGGCTTTTCAATGAAATCAGGTTTTTTTAAAACTGCAAGTACAACCCATCCTGCACTAATTGCAAGAACCATTCCTAAATAAGCAAAACCATAAATCATAGAAACTCTAAATAATTTAATTTTAACTATGAATCTTTTTTGACTTCCTCTTGGGGCTCAATGTTCCCCTTATCTGCAACTTTTACCTTTTCCTTTATCGTATCTTCGATCGTTTCCTCTTGGGGCTCAATGTTCCCCTTATCTTCAACTTTTACCTCTCTATTTTCTTCGTCTTTCTCTGTTTTATCCTCCTTTATTATTAATTTACTCTCAGTCCTTCCAAAATCATCTTTACCTGAAATAAAGAAAATAAGTGCGCTAATAAAAAAAAGTGCAAAAAGCAAAACTTCCATTTGCTGATACCATTTAATTAAATACAAACTAGTTTAGAGATATAATTTTAATCAACATCAAATAATACAAACTATAGTAAATTTAGTTAGATCAAAGAAAAGATATA